>Ga0208644_1000799_pt1 | contig 28092 bp, 15 predicted proteins | sample VirMetDEL_Nov_18_FD_184517 | JGI IMG/M metagenome (GOLD analysis project Ga0208644, IMG submission 184517) | Aqueous microbial communities from the Delaware River and Bay under freshwater to marine salinity gradient to study organic matter... | ecosystem: Environmental > Aquatic > Marine >...
GTGCTACTGGGGCGTGTTCTACTGTTAGTGGTGGTTGTTGTAATACCGCTTCTGCTAATTCTTCTACCATAAGTGGTGGTGCGTTTAATACCGCTTCTGGTAATTGTTCTACTGTTGGTGGTGGTTATTTTAATACCGCTTCTGCTGGAACTTCTACTGTTAGTGGTGGGCGTTCTAATACCGCTTCTGATTCTTATTCCACTGTTGGTGGTGGTTATGTTAATACCGCTTCTGCTAGTTATTCTACCATTGGTGGTGGTGCTTTTAATACCGCTTCTGGTGGAGTTTCTACTGTCGGTGGTGGTTCATCTAATACCGCTTCTGCTTCTTATTCTACCGTTATTGGTGGTATTAGAGCAAAAGCAACCAAATACGGAGAGGTTGCTCACGCTGCTGGACAATTTGCCGCTGCCGGTGATGCTCAACACACAGTTCTAGTCGCAAGAGACAGCACCACAGACGCAACCGCAAACCAAGTATTATTCCTAAATGGAAGTAGTGAAAGATTAACAATCCCAGCAGAAACCACATGGATGTTTACAGTTAAATTAGCAGCACATAATGATACAGACAATGATGGCGGTTGGTGGTTCTTCCGTGGTGGTATTCGCAGAGATGCCGCAAACAATACAAGTTTAATTGGTACAGTATTTGAAGAATATTCAAAAGATAGTAATATTAGTAGTGCGACGGCAAGTGTTGTTGCTGATGATGCCAACGAAGCCCTTGAAATCAGAGTAACGGGCGTTGCCAGTAAGAATATTCGCTGGGTTGCCGTTGCAGATATTTCACAAGTAAGTTGGGGAACACCATAATAATTATTGTATTTTATTTGATTTAGGACTATAATATAGTGTATAGGGACTTTTTAGAAAAGGAAAGAATATGAAGAAATACGCGATTTTTAACGTACAGGGCGGAATTGGAAAGCATATTGCGGCCACGGCGGTCGCTAAATGTATTAAAAATAATTATCCAGACAGAGAGCTGATCGTAGTTTGCGCTTGGCCCTCTCCATTTATCAATCTTGATTTTGTGGATCGTGTTTACAAAGAGGGTATGACTCCATATTTTTATCAAGATTATGTTTTGGGCAAGGATTCATTATTATTTAAACATGAACCATACTTTACAACAGATCATATTCATGGCAATAAATCATTAATTGAAAATTGGTGTGAGTTATACGGGTTAGAATACAATGGGGAAAAACCTGAACTTGTATTTAATTTGCGCGAAAAACAACTGGCGAACACGCTTTGGAACAGCGACAAACCTATCATGGTCATGCAAACCAGTGGCGGACTTTATGAGCAAGATGGCGCTTATGCCTACAAGTGGACGCGCGACATGCCCATTGGCACAATGAACGCGATTGTTGAAGAGTTTAGTAAGAGTTATAGTATTTTCCAAGTTACAAGACCGGGCGCCCCAATTGGACAAGGGGTTGTAGATGTTAGCTCGCCGCATAGTGTTATGGAACTTGCGACACTTTTGCTGCGAAGCGAAAGACGCATTTTCATAGATTCTATGATGCAACATGCGGCAGCCGCACTGGATTTGCCCTCAACGGTAGCGTGGATTGGAACAAACCCTAAAGTATTTGGTTATGATATTCATGATAATATTGTTGCCAACCAGATAGAAGGATTTAAACTTCCAGATAGTTATTTGTTTGAATATAGTTTTGATGGCATTACACATGAATGTCCATATAAGGATGAGTCAGAGATTTTTGATGTAGACACTATTATTAGTTCTATAAAACAACAAGGAATTTAAAGGATGGTAGAAAAGATATTTTTTAATAGTTCGCTTCCCAGATCGGGCAGCACGCTATTACAGAACATTATGGCGCAAAATCAAAAGTTTTACGTCACCCCAACCTCGGGCGTTTTAGAGTTGGTTTTTGGGGCGCGTGCGAACTACACAAATTCGCCGGAGTTTAAGGCGCAGGACGCAGAGGAAATGAAATTGGCATTTAAGTCCTTTTGCAGAGATGGAGTTTTTGGATTTTACAACAGTTTAACTGATAGACCATACGTCATGGACAAAAGCAGAGGATGGGGATACTATAGAGATTTCTTAGATTTCTTTTGCCCAGACCCCAAGATTGTTTGTATGATCCGAGATCCAAGATCAATATTTTCATCTATGGAAAAGAACTTTAGAAAAAACCCAGACAAAGCGAATATGGTTTCTGATGCAGATATGGCAAATATCACCACAGAACAAAGAATTGACACATGGGTTAACAGTCAGCCCGTTGGTCTCGCCTTTGAAAGATTGCGCCAAATCGTAAAAGAAAAGAAAAACAAACATATATTATTTATCAAGTATGAGGACTTAACAAAGAATCCTACTAGAGAAATACAAAAGGTGTATAATTACCTAGAGATTGATGAATGTGAACATGACTTTGATAATGTAGAACAAACTACAAAAGAAGATGATGAAGTATATGGAGTATTCGGAGATCACAAAATACAAAACAAAGTAACATCAAAAAATCCAGATTATCGAGAAATTCTTGGTGTAAATACGTCCAATTGGATTAAACAGAACTATTCATGGTTTTATGAGATTTTTAATTATTAGGAGATTAAAATGAGTGTACTAGATAGAGACTTTCAGGATACCAGACCGCCAGCAGCACAGCGAACTGCAAATGATTTGCTCCGAGTTACCAAGCAAACTTTTGAGATGATGGCGCACGCCTTCAATCAAGGGTCGCAGCAGTTTTGGGATAACAATGACGGGGCAACCCCTCAAGAAATCGCTGATGTTCTCGGAACAGACGCTAAAGAGGTGTTTGAACTCCATGCGCAGCTTGGCGCTTTTCTTGCTGGTATCAATCCAGAATCCGTAACTCAAGGACTTTCATACGTCGGAAATATTGTTTATAACGAAGACGGTACAGTTCAAGTTAGCAAATAGGTGCAAAGATGACTACTTCTGATTTTGGTGGCGGAATCATTGTTGGCGATGGTATAAACCTTGAAAACTCGGTTCCTGCCAGTACGACTAACACTCTATATAATGATAGCGGAACCCTTAAATTTAATGGCTCTTCTGTAGGAGGGGGTGGGGGAACTACCTACACTGCTGGTAGCGGTGTTGTAATAGATGGCTCCGACAGAATAAACATTTATGGTGGCAGTGGTCATTTTTTAAGTTTAGAAGTAGAAGATACTTTAAATATTAGCGGTGTTGCTACTTTTGATCAAGTGACTACTTTCCAAAGTGGCATAAAAACAAAAATAAACACCGAAGCTGATGCTGCTACTATTACTTTTGATATGGATCAATCTAACGTGCATGTGGTGACTTTAGGGGACAATAGAACGCTGGCTGTTTCTAACGTGGATGTTGGTCAAAAATTCTTGGTTAGATTGCAGCAAGACTCTACAGGCTCCAGAACTGTTACGTGGTGGGGCAACATTCAGTGGGCAGAAGGCGGAACAGAGCCTACTTTGACTACGACGGCAGATAAGGCTGATCTTTTTGGGTTTCTTTCTCCTTCTGGCGGTTATTATGATGGCTTTGTAGTCGGTCAAAACATTTAATTGTGTATAAAATACAGGGACAATATTTATGGCATTTACAGAACAAGCTCACGTAAACGATATCGGAACGGTTTTTAGAATAACCGTTTTTGATACAACATCGACGGGTAGTACTACTACTGCTGATATAAGTACGGCTAGTAGTAAAATATTTTATTTTAGGACTCCTTCTGGAACATCTTTTACAAGGTCTGCTGTTTTTACAACAGATGGCTCTGATGGTAAAATTGAATATGCTACTGTTGATGGAGATTTGTCGTCCCCCGGAACTTGGGAAATACAGGCAAAGATAGCCACTCCTGTCGGAACTTGGAATACAGATGTTGCGTGTTTTAGAGTTTACGAAAATCTTTATTAGGTGTAAAATATGTCTTGGAAAATAGATTTAGTTTTAATGTTAAGATCAATCATAGGCGACTTAGATAGGTCTAAATTTACAGATGAAAGGCTAAAACAGGTTATAACTGTTGGCGCGTATAATGTTATTAATGATGCTGATTTTGCTACAACTTACACAGTAAATGTAGGATCTGTTTCTATTAGTCCTGACCCAGTGGACACAAATGATACAGACTTCACAGTGTTGACCCTTTATAAGTCGGCTTGTATTTTAATTGGTAGTGAAGTAAAGACAGAATCTGCTAATGCTATTTCTATCAAAGACGGTCCTTCTGCTATTGATCTTAGGGGGGTTAGTGCTAGCTTGTCGGCTTTATATAAAGACCTTTGTAAAAAATACGAAGATATGCTAGAGTCTTATTTGTATACAAAAGGCGCTGGAGGTACTGCTCCGGGCGCTGCTATTCTTAGTCCTTACAGTCCAGCCAGTATCGGCCTCAATGCAAACACTCACGATGATCGTGGTTATCATTTCTATTAACGGAGAATAAAAAATGGCGGTTTCGCAAAAAATTAAAACTGGAGACGATCAGCCAAAAGGTGGAAGAGCTATTACTGGCGTTGCTGGCGCTAGGGGTTTAGCTGCCGCTGATTTTGTTGACGCTAATCATACTCTTGAGCCAAGCGTTTTGGCCTCAAGTGTCGTGGATCAATCTATAGCAGATATTGATGGAGCTTTAGATGCTAGATATGATGATCCTAGATATTACCAAGGTGATGACGTAATATAGGGTTTTAAATGGCAATCAATATTCCAAGTTCTGTATTTACAACATATAATGAGGCGGTTCTTCTGTTTACCAGAACTGGCCGTCTTGTTTATCCAGAAAAAAAAGAAGAGTGTCCGAATTGTTATTTGGATACTTTTGGTACTAGGAATAGGTCTATAAGTCTTTATAAGCCAGGAGGTCCATACCCTTTTGAAAGAGGTATGCCTTGTCCTTATTGCGGCGGCAAAGGCTATAAGGCAATAGAATCTACGGATGATGTTACTTTGCGAATTTATTGGGATAAGAAGTTTTGGGTTAATACTGATTTTAAAATTGATGTGCCAGACGGAAGCATACAAACCATATCATATATGACTGATCTTGAAAAGATTAACAAGGCGAAATATTTGATTCCTTTATATGACGGTATAGAAAAGTATGATGAGTCTAGATTTGAAAAAAGAGGACCGTCATTTCCTCAAGGTTTTAAACAGAATGACACAAAATATATTGTAACTTTTTGGACTAGGGCTGATTCATGAAAATAGTTCAAAGCAATGCTAGACTAAGAGCGCAGATAAATAAAGCTTTAGCCAAAGAGGGTGAAAAGGTTTTGGCTACTGCTGCGTCTAGGATTCAGTCTAGGGTTCGTGAAATTGTCAGGATTGCAATTGCCAGTTGTCCAGAAATATCTTCTTTATCTAGTGGCACTTTAAGGCTTGATTTTGGTCTTGAGGAAGACCCGTCTTCTCAAATTGTAAATGCTATTGTCGGCTCTGTTAAAGTTGATGTAACTAAAATTAGGGCAACGGCTGGAAGACTTAGTGGTGGAATCACAATTAATGTGCAGCCTTCTGACTTTTCTAATTTGCTTTCACTTTCTATTGCTCAACAGCCAGTTAGAGGTGGATCTATTCCTTGGTTGTCTTGGTTGCTAACCGCTGGAGATAGTATAATTATAGCAGATTTTGGTGTTGAGTATTCTTCTGGCTCTGGTAGAACTGGTGGTGCTAGAATGTCTCAAGATTTTGCCCCCTTTAAAGTTGATCCAAAATTTTCTGGTAACTCCCAAGATAATTTTATAACAAGGGCTATTACTCCAAAATTTAGAGAAATATCTAGTATAATCAGGAAGGAGCTTTCGTAATGGCTGGCGGTCCTCACACAAGATTAAACAGCATAGATAATGCGCAAGACGCTACAATATCTAACATTTTATTAGATAATTTTATTAATTTTTACGATTGGGGGTTTGTTGATCGTGGTTCTTTTTACAGTATTAGTATTCCTCAGTCTGGTATTTATGGTGGCGATAGACATAAGCTCAGGGTCGCGGACGATCCCAATTACACAGACGGTAAAATCTGGGAGGCATACAGGCAAAACTGGGTTTGGGAGTCGGGTATAACTGGCACTACGCAACAGCCAATTGATGTTTCTGGTGTATTTATTGATGGCGATTTTTACGCCACTGGAAATGTGACAAATCCTTTTTATGTAGATTATCCTAATGGCAGAGTTGTTTTTGATTCTGCCATATCTACAACTAGTGATGTTCAGGTTGAATTTAGTCACAAATGGGTGCAGGTTGTTCCCGCTGAAGGAATATCTTGGTTTCGTCAAATACAGCAGGGGTCGTTTCGTAACGAGTCTGATTTTCAGGTTTCTAATTCTGGCGGTTGGGCGAATCTGGGTCAAACAAGAGTACAATTACCGGCTTTGGCTATAGAGGTTATTCCTCCGCGTAGCTTAGAGGGATATCAGCTTGGTGGTGGGCAATGGGTAAATAACGAGATAGTCTTTTATGCTATTACAGAAAACCATTGGGAATGCGCCAATATTATGGATACCGTTCTTTATCAGAATGATAAAACTATACATTTGTTTGATCCTACTAGAGTTGGGATGTCTGGCGTTTCTCCATTTAATTATAGAAATGAATTAAGAGAAAACGCTATTCCTAGCGGGCTGTATCCTAATTTGGTAGATAACTTTTTTTGGCGTAGATGTTGGATAAATAATTCTAGAGCAAATGATATAACTCAATTATCCCCTGATCTTTATATCGGCTCTGTGCGATGTTCTACCCAAGTAAAAGCCATATAAATCATTTTTTGTGTATATAATTAAGATCTTTACCAGAGATTAAATAGGAGAATAATAATGGCTAGAAATCAAAGAATTTTCTACGCTTGTCAAGCTGTCGCGATTTGCCCAAGAGGTACAACAACCGTAACAACAGATCATGTTGTTCATGGTGTGCAAAGCGTTGGGATGACAAGCACGTTTACTCTTGATCAGGTTTTCGAGCTTGGTCAGATTGAAATTTATGAGAATGTTGAAGAGGTTGCTGATGTTGAAGTGACTATCGAAAAGGTTATTGATGGTTATAAGCTTATTTATGACTTGGCTACCGATGGGCAATGTAAAATTGGTGTGGTTCCTGCTTCAAAAGCCCGTAGCGATGTCTATGTGGCTATTTTTGACGATGGTCAAAACCAAGCTACCGGCGTGCCTAAAAATGTATGCATGAACTCTGGAATGTTCGTTAGTTCTGTTGCTTATAATTATAGTGTTGATGGTAACGCGACAGAATCTGTCACCCTGGTTGGTAATGATAGATTCTGGAATGATTACGCTGGTGTTGTGGCGGCGCCAACCGCCTCTTGGAGTAGTACAAATTTGCTTGGAGATAAAGGTTTTGATGGTAGTGACGCCGCTGTTTCTGGTGTTGTTCGTCGTGTTAACGTTGACATTTCTAATTCTACTATTCCAAGTATAGTTAGAAAGCAGGGTGGCGATGACGCATCTTCAGAGGCTGGCAGAAGTGACAATGCTCACATTCAGAGTATTAGCGTTAGTACTGACTTTGCTCAGGAAAATATTCAAGAGCTTGGTCGCTTTGGACCGTACACTAGATATGCTACTTTCCCGGTTGAGGTTACTTGTGACTTCGAGGTTATTGCCACTAGTGGTGATTTGATCAATGTTTCTGGTAATGCTCCAAACCTTGTAAACGAAGATATTGTTATCAAGGACACCGCAGGAACCGTTCTCAATCTTGGTGATACTTCTAATGGTAAAAACAAGCTAACTTCTGTTTCTTATACTGGCGGCGATACTGGTGGTGGAAACGCTACTGTTACCTTTAGCTATAGCAACTTTAATGTTTTGACGGTGGATGGCGGTAAAGTAGGCTAGGTCTTGCGATAGCCGTTAACATCGGACAAGTTAGCGGCAAGTAAGCAAATGGAAAGATGGGATGGATAATACTTACTACGAAAGCATATTGTATAGAATAATACAGGGTCGCCTGCGATTACCGTTTGGCGATCCTGTTTTATATTTATATGAGCCTAGTAATGAAATTGTTGAAGAGTCTTTTGATATTTACAAAGAGACTTATGATGACGCCTATTTCAAAGGTGTTTATATCAAAGATGAATTAAAGGAAATTCTTTTTTATAATGATATGTGGTCGCCAGAAGATGATAATAAAGCAAAAGAAGCTGAAGACAATCTGGAGAATTTGAAGGTTCAGGCTTATGAAAATTATTACAAACCTTCAGAGTTAAGAGGGATAAAGGTTAACATAAAATTGACTGAGAGCATTTACAGAAAGCATAAATCTAAGATTCATTCTTTGGATCATATATCCTGTGAGGGTGTGGCAGCTTTCGCTCGCAATATATGGATAATATCTAAAACAGTAAAAGATAAGTCTCTAAATTCCATATCTCCTGATAAGCTACCTCTGACAAAAATACTAGAATACTATAATAGTAAATCTATAGATGTTTCTGATATGAGGTATATCGCTAGAAACGACCCATTTAGAACAATGTGGTCTTCTGGTAAAAAACAATCTAGCGTATTTGGAAAGCCCTCAATAGAACTAACGAAAGACCAGCTTTCCTTGTGTCAATTCTCTTCAATGTATGACAATGTTTATGAAAGTCATGAATCTCCAGACGAAGACGTTGTAAAAGATGATGACTGTTTAGACGGCTGGTTTATCGTGCAAAGAAGAGAGTATGATAGAAGTAAAAACAAAAGACAAATGGAAAAACTTTTGGGCAATTCTAAAATTGCTAATTCTGATGAAATATTTATCATGTCTAAAGATGTCCATACTGCCAAAAAGGTTCATGACATGAACGATAATATGGGTAAAAGTATTATAAATACAAGAAATAGACAAATTAAAGAAGCTGGTAGTCTGAATTTTACAGAGTTGATGGATGTAAGGCAAGATATGGCGACTCAAGCGCATCAAGGCGCTATTCAAAAAATAAGAGGAAAATAATATGGAATATGAAGACTTTCTTAAAAATTCTCTTGAATACAAAAAGGCAAGAGAGCAAAGGTCCAGAGACGCATCTCATGACGCTTTGTTAAAGCACGCAAAAAAGAAAATACAAACAACCATGATTGGATCATTGTCTGATGTGGAAAGTTTTTTTGGATTTTTGTGGGGGTTTGGAACTTCTGATTTAGAATTAACAGAAGAACAAAAACACATGAAGTCAATATACGAAGAAGTAAGAGCAAAAATATTAGATAGGGGAAACACACAAATAAGAGACTTGGAACTGGAATTTATTAATTACGAGATTAGCAGGAAAAAATATTATATTAAGCTTCCTGTTGCAAAACCAAAAGGAGAAGAAAATGACGGATAAAGAAATTTTCGAGGGTGAGGATCTAGATGGCAATGTCGTTAAGTTTTCTATTAAAACACCCGGAGCGGAAGAAATTAAAAAATCTCAAGTTGTTTACAACAAGGCTTTTAAACAGGCTCTTGATGATGGGGCTTTGTTGAGACAAAAACTCACAGAGTATATGCGTGAGCAAAATCTTTGGGATGACAATAAGCAGAAACAGTATGACGATCTGATTGAGCAAATTTCAGAAATGGAAGAGTCGCTACAAAAGGGTGGTATCAGACTTTCTCTTGCAAAAGAGATCGCTTTAGATCTTAGAAAAAAGAGGGACAAGTTTAGAACTCTTATTGCAGAAAGAAATGCTCTTGATGCGGCGTCTGCTGAAGGTCAAGCCGACAATGCAAGATTTGAAGAGCTTGTTAGACTTTGTACGATGAAGCCAGAAACTAATGCTCGTTGGTTTTCTGATCAGAAAGACTATGATGCTTCCGCTAATCAGCCCTGGGTCGTTACCGCCGCAGAAAAGCTTGGAAATGCCATGTATGGTCTAGATCCAAATTATGAAAAAAATCTTGAAGAGAATAAATTCTTGCAAGAGTTTAAATATGTTGATAATGAGCTTCGTTTCATTAATGAAGACGGCCACACTGTTGATTCAGAAGGTAGACTTACTAATGAAGATGGTCGCTACATTGCATATGAAAATGATGAAGATTATAAAGCGAGAAAGAATTCTTACTTTGTAAATAGAGATGGCGAAAAGGTTGTAGAAAAGGGCGATGAATGGGTCAAAGAATCTATTGCAGAAAGAAGCCCATTTCTTGATGAAGATGACAATCCTATTGAGTTAAAAGAGGAAGAATCTGAAAAACCAAAAAGAAGAAGAAGAAAACTTAAAACTGATCCAGAAAACGTATAAATGTGTATAACATTCTGGTTAGTTTGATCAGGGGAGCTTTTGCTCCCCTATCTTTCACACTGGAGAAAAGATGGCACAGGCATTCAACTTAACAGCGCAGCTACAACTACAATCGCCCAGAAATGTAAATCAGGTCGTTAACGATATTCGTCGGCAATTAAAGCCGGTCGGTATACAGGTAAAAATAGAGAACACTAGAAATCTTGCTCGGGCGAACAAGGATCTTGCCGCTTTTAGCAGGAATGCTAGAAACTCTAATAAAAATATGAGCGAACTGAATAGAACTCTTCAAGAGTCTGCTCGTCGCTTTAGTGTTATTACGATTGCCACAGGGTCATTTCTTGCTCTTGCAAACGCATTTAAAAAATCTGTTAAAGAAGCTATCGCTTTTGAGCGTGAGCTTGTTAGAATATCTCAGGTTACTGGAAAAACCGTAAGAGAGCTTAGTGATTTATCTAATGAAGTAACTCGTCTTTCTACAGCTTTGGGTGCTTCATCTTCTGATCTTTTGAGTGTTGCTAGAACACTAACGCAGGCTGGTTTTGCCGCTGGTGAAACTCGTAAAGCTCTTGATATCCTTGCGAAGACAAGTCTAGGTGCTACTTTTGATAATATTCAAGATACAACAGAGGGCGCTATTGCTTTACTTAGACAGTTTGGTGATGAGGCAAAGCGTTCTGGTGGAGATATTAAATTTCTTGAATCATCTTTAGATGCGATTAACTCTGTTTCTAAAAGATTTGCTGTTGAGTCTGGAGATTTAATTACGGCTATTCGTCGTACTGGTGGAGTGTTTGCCGCTGCTGGTGGTAGTGTAAACGAACTTATAGCTTTGTTCACAAGTGTTCGCGCTACTACCCGTGAGAGCGCTGAAACTATTGCGACTGGCCTGCGTACAATTTTTACACGGATTCAGCGTGTAGAAACTATCGAACAATTAAAGGCTCTTAATATTCAGTTACAAGATAGTGAAGGTCGATTTGTTGGAGCTTTCGAGGCTGTAAAAAGATTGTCTCAAGGTTTAAAAGGTTTAGATCCTTCAGATTTTAGATTTGCGCAAATAGCAGAAGAGCTTGGTGGATTTAGACAGATTGGCAAAGTTCTTCCTCTGATTCAGCAATTCACTACAGCGCAAGAGGCTTTAAATGTAGCGCAGGGGGCTAGCGGTTCTGTTTCTAGAGACGCTATTACTGCGCAGCAAAGCCTGGGTGTTCAAATTCAAAAGGTTCGTGAAAATTTTGATGCTCTTATTCGTAAATTTGCTGATAGTTCTACTTTTAGAAGTATTGCTAGTTTCGCTATTAAATTAGCTGATGCGTTTATAAAGGTTGCTGATTCTCTTGAGCCTCTTCTTCCTCTGCTTGTTAGTCTTGTTGGCTTGAAGTTGGGGCGGGGGATTGCTCCTGCTCTTGCTGGTATTGCGGGTATTGGAAGAAGGGCTAGTGGTTCTGGTGTTGTTAGTAAGTTTGCTAGCGGTGGTGTGGTTCCGGGTACTGGAAATCGCGATACCGTTCCGGCAATGCTCACTCCGGGCGAGTTTGTCATACGAAAGAGCAGTGTTGAGAGCATTGGTGCTGAAAATCTTGCCAAGATGAATAGTGGGGGTGTTGTTCAGAAGTTTGGAAATGGTGATCGTGTCCAGGCTCAGAAAAAAAATGCTAAAAATAAAAAAATTATTGTATCTAGAGGGACTGGTTTTGAAAGATCTCACATTGGCGATGACATTGTTTTAGATAGTGCGAAAATTGATAGTCTTATTGATAATACTAGGTCTATAAAGTTTAAAAGATCTTTTGTTGCAAATGTTTTAGGCAAAGATATTAAAAAAACTAATGATACAACAGTAAGAAGTCTTTATGATAAAAATATAAATAACCCAAAATATAGAGGTCAAATAAAAAGCAAGCTTAATTTAACTGCTAGAACGCCATTAAAACTAAACTTTCCAAAAAATTACAATCAGGCTTTAAGAATTTCTGATGCAAGGATGGTTGGTCAGTCAGATTTGTCAAATTTTATACAAAACTCTCCTAATAGTCTTTTTGATCCATTTCCAGCAGGGTTAAAAAAAGCAATAAAGTCTAGCAAGATTGGTTATGAGGGTTTAAAATCAGGGCTTGTTAGTACAATTCAAAGTCTCCCAGCGAAAAAACCAAACACGAAGGAAAATCCTAATAATCGTCTTGCTTTTGATAGCGATTTTGAGATAGCTGCTTCTAAAAATTATTTAAAAAAACAGCTTACTGAAATATCAAAAAATCAAACCGATAAACTTTTTGGAAAAGCTGATATTTTCTTTAAAGCTTCTGGTTTTAGAGGCAGAAAGTCTGGAGAGAGGGCGGGTTCAAAATTTAATCTTGGCGGAATTATTCAAAAATTTGCAAATGGAGGTGGTGTCGAGGGTCAGAAAAAAAATGCTTACATCTTTGATTTTGATGATACCCTTGCGACAACAGAAGCCAAGGGTTTCAAGGAGTTTAGTGATCCTAAATTTGTAAAGAGTGCGTTGGCGACAAGGTATGCTTCGCTCGCAAAACGGAGAGCTTCTCAAGGCGATGATATCCACGTTTTAACTGCCCGATCTGGTGGTGGTGGAGTTAGGCAGGCAATTGCTGAATTTATGGCAGGCAGTGGAATACCAACCAAAAGTGTTATTGCTGTTGGTAAGGCATTTCCTAAAGACAGAGAACCCGGAAAAAGACCTGGGACAACAAGAAAGTTAAGCACTGCTTCAAAGAAGGCTAAAGTATTGTCTAAACTTTCTAAAAATTATGGCAAAATAACATTTCTTGATGATAATGCTGAAAATCTTATACAAGCTTCTAAGGTTAAGGGTGTTTCTGCTGTAGAGGCAAAAGAGTCTAAATTATTTAAAAACAAGAAAAATCTTGGTGGATTTATACAAAAGTTTGGTGCTGGTGGAACGGTAAAGGCGGGCGATCTTAGGCGTGGAGACATTCTAGATAGCGGAGAAATAGTTAGAGGGGCATTGGCTGTTGGTAATCGGACCAAGAGAAGAGTGTCGCTCACGCTTGAAAAAGATGGAAATAAAAAAACAGAGACTGTTGATTTCTATAAAAAGTTTGGATTAAAAAGTAAAGGAAAGGCTATAGAGCCTATAAAACTTGCCGCTGGCGGTATTGTAGACCAAAAAGCTGCTGGTGCTGCTATTCTTGATCCAGAACCAGCTTCAAGCAAGAGTGTCACTATTGGCGTAGAAGATGTAAAGAAGAAATTTTCTGAGTTTAGTAAATTAGCTAAAGGCAAAGATCCTGTTTCTAAATTTTATAAGTCTACAAGTTTTGATGTTGCTAAATCAGGATTAAATAAAGAGACTTCTGATAAGTTTAAGATTGCGCTGGAAGACGGGTTAATTGCTGGGGTTAATACTTCTGCTAGTATTCTCGCTAACGATCTTGGAACGCCTAACGCAAAAATTGATCAAAGTCAGGCTACTAACTTTGTAAAAGGTATTAATACTCAAGTATTTGGTAGACTTTTTGAAACTACTGTAGATAGTATTAATAGACAGGGTAATTATGATAAACCAGATAATAATCCCAATAGACCATTTGACGCAGAACAGGGCTTGCCTTCTGTTTTAAAGGATAATTTCAAAGGTCTTCCTGATAAGTTTATTGATCTTAAAACAAGTGCTGCGGCGGCTTCAGATGCTAATTTAAAAGGTAAAATTCTAGATCAAATAAAAATAGAACTTATTAGAGATGGTATTTTAAATGCGGACTATCCCGGCAAAGCTGGTAAAGATAAAGACAGGGCTGCTAGAGAAGCTAAAGATGAAAAACAAAGACAGGCCGACAAAGCTGTTGGGCGAGGTTTTCCAGCCAGGAGAAATGCTGGTGGTCCTGCCCCGTCCGATACCGTTCCAGCACTCTTGACCCCCGGTGAGTTTGTTTTTAACAAGAAAGCCGCCGATAGCATTGGTCGTGCAAATCTTGATAGAATGAACAAACAGGGCGTTCAGGGGTTTGCTGCTGGAGGAATTGTTACTAGTGGTAGGAATAATTATGGAATACCCAGTGGGAGATCGAGGGGTTTGAGTACAGATACCGCAACCACTCCAATTGGACTTGATACGGCGGTTTTCGAAGGTTTGGTAAGAATAGAACAAGTCTTTGAGAGTTTAAATGTAAAGGGAGAGCAACTTGAAACAGCACTAGTGAGCGTAGAGAAGTCGTTGGAGGCTAATGTGAGCGAGGCAGACGCTTTTGATAAGGCATTTAAAGAATTAAGAACAACTTCACAAGAAAACAAAGACGCAGCAGAGGCGCAAGCTGCTACCGAGAGAGAAAAGAGAAAAAATGCCGGGGCAGCAGAGAAAAGACAGCAAGGAAGTGTTGTTAAAGTTTCCGATGTGGCGGAAAAAAGACAGGGGCAAATTGGTAATGTAGATGTTGAAGGAGTTAAGAAAAGATTAGAATCAGAGCTTTCTTCTCGCGATGGTTTTTTAGGTGCATCGGCTGGTGGCGTAGAACAGGGTCTTAAAGCCTTTAATCAAGAGTTAAAGCGGACTGGTTCTGGAGCAAAAGCTCTTGAGGCGGCAATAAGAACAGCAGAAAAGCAAACTGCAATTGATGCCAGAAGCACCAATAATTTGACTGGAGCAAGAGAAAAATTCAAGAAAATTTTAGACGGGGCTGCAAGTAAAATTAAATCTGGTGCCAGCGCTGTTGGCGGTGCTGTTGGCGGTGCTGCAAATAGACTCACTGGAGGTTTGGCAGGTAAAGCTGCAAGGGGTGTTGCAGGCAGTTTTGAAGGGGTAAAAAGTAAAGAGGGCAGAAAAGCGTTTGCTGGGGGTTTAAATCAAGCTGCGAGTTCTGCTCAAAATTTTGTTTTCCTTGGAGCTACTGTTGCTGCGGTTACTTCTCAAATGTCTGGACTGGAAGAAACTACTAAAACAGCAATAAATGAAACCGCTGGATTTGCTACGGGTCTTGTCGGTATCGGCGGTACGTTACTTCAAGTTTTCACAAGCATGGCTGCCACTGGCGCGACTGAAATTGTTAGTGAAGAAATTAATACTCAGGCTACTAATAAAAATACCGAATCGCAATTAAGAAATTCTGCTGCCGGATCTAAAGCTGCTAGTGCAATCGGTGTTTTTGCGGTTGGTTTTATTGCAGGTATTTCTGCTCTTAAATACTTCAGTAGCAAGGCTACTGCTGAAGCTGACCAGTTATCAAAAGGTCTTAATGATGCTCTAGGTAAAATTAAAGAAGGGGCAGAGGCGAACGCTAATGATCTCAAGGCTTCTGCTAAAAAAGAAATAGAAGCTAGAAACGAGGCAGCTAATTTTACTTTGAGTCCGACCAGTGGTCAGGGTGTTACTAATCTTGCTGGTGCCGCCGCTGGTGCTTTGGGTGGTGCTAAACTAGGCGCTATTATAGGAACGGCTGTTGCTGGACCAGTCGGAACTGCGGTAGGTGGATTGATAGGTTCTATTGCTGGTGGTATAGGTGGCGCTCTTTTGCCTAGCGTCTTTGCTTCCAATGAACTAACAGAAGCCCAAAAGAGACAAACACAAGAAATCAACAATTCTATAGACAGTTTAATTTCTTTAAATACTGGTATTTCTGATCTTAAACAAGCTAATGAAGATATAGCAAAGGCAGAAGCTGCGGGTGTTAGTAATCAGGAATTAGTTTCTAGAGGTTTAGAGGCGGGCGCTGGCGCTGGCGCAGGAGTGGGCGCTGCCACAGGTTTTCAAGGAGCTTCCAATACTTTAGCGGAGCTGGCTGAACAGGCTGGTAAAACTGTAGCAGAATTAAAAGAGTCTGATTTTGAAGGTGATCCCGGCGCTTTATTAAAATTCAACCTTGCTACTCAGGAAGCTACTTCTGCTCAAGAGCTTGCCGCCGCTCAGGCAAAGCTCACTGGAGATACTTTAGCAAGAGCATTTAAAGATACAGATGCGTCAAAAACTTTTGATGAATTGGTTGCTGCCGGTGGACCATTTGCTCAGGCTCTTAGGCAAAATATAGCAGCGGTAAAACAAGAATCTGCAATTAGACAAATTGCGTTGGAGCAACAAATAGCGGAGATACAAAGAAGAAAAGAAGGCGCCAGCGGAGAAGAGCTAGACGCCTTAACGAAACAAGAAGAACAACTTAGAGCGTCTCTAAATAAAGAGCAAGAAAGGGGCATACAGGCTCAAAAGGATGTTGTGACTGGACTACGCGCTAGTCAGAATGCTCGTCGCGCAGAAGTTATAGCAGTAGAAAGAGCAAAACAGGAATCTGTGGCTCTTGCAGCCGCTCTCGCAAAAACAGAAACATTTTTGACAAATTTAAATAAAATAGAATTAAATTTGGATAGACAGTCTGATGCTCTTGATAATTTTGCTGCAATTATAGATAATACCGCGTTTAAAATTAAAGCTTCGGGTGTTGACGAAATAGGTAATGTTGCAAATGTTGGCGACTTGGCGAAGTTTTCATCTCAAATCAGTTCGCTTACCGGAAAGTTTGGACCAGAGGCCCAAAAAATAGGAAACGAGCTTACTCAGTCCGCTTCCGTTCTTAAAAACGCTAGAGGGTTAATAGGGAAAAATTTTGGATTATCAGGAACTATAAATGCGGATCAGGTTTTAAAAAATCTGGGATTAACAAAGGAGGCTCTTGGTCCCGGTGGAGATAAAATATTTAATCAAATAGCATCTGCCCTAAGAGACGTACAAGGAACTATAACCGAAGAAGATTTCGCAAATATTTTCGCTCCCTTAGAAAATATTAGTACTAAGCAGGCAGAAGTCTTACAACGTCTTGTAGGCATAAACCAAAAAGAAATTGATAACTTTGTAAAGTTTTTAGACAATAAAGAAAAATTAAGACAAAAAGAAATAGAGCAAAAACAAAAAGAAATTCAGGCAATTCAAAAATTTGCTGAAACGCAAGATAAAGTAACGAGCCTGTTGGCAAAGTCTAGGGGTGTTGAAGAAGATCCTGCCGCTAATGCTAGGCGTCAAAGATTGAGGGCGCAGCGTGGTGTCAGAGCTAGAAATCAGGCAACAGTTTCTGGCATAACTGTTAATGGTTCTCAGTTGAACGCTGGCAATATAGGTCAGGTTTCTAGAGTTAGAAAAAGCGCCCTAGCAGAAAGAAGAGAAATACAACAAAGAATAGCAGCGGGAGAGTCTGGCAAGAGGTTTATTGCTAGGCAAAAGGCACTCCAAAATGTTATTGATAGCACCACTAAAGTCTTGCAAGAGTTTAATGAAAGCGGTCAAGAGGTAGTTGGTGGTTTTATTTCTGAGATAGAGGCAAATGTTTCTGCCATAGAAAAAGAAAGACAGTCAAGACAAGCTGTTATTGGTGTTCTTGAAGAATTTGTAGTTGGTGGTCAAGAGGCCAGAGTGGGTATCGTTAATGCATTTGCTGGCGTTAGACAGGCATTTGCTACTGGTTCATTGCAGTTTCAGAACCCAGAACAAAGAGCGGCCACTGTAGGACTTTTAGATAAGTTGGCAGATATCGAGCTAGCGCCCGGATTTACAGGCAGTCAAATAAAACAAGAGCTTATCCTACGGGACACTAGGGCGCTTCAGGGTATTATTCCTCCAGAGCTTATAATTGCTCTTGCAAATAGTGAAACGGCAGAGCAGAAATTAGTTAAAACTAATGAAGCTCTTGCTATAGAGATTAGAAAATTAACTGCCGCCACTGTTGCTTCTGTTAAGGCTTTGGGTGGTGATGAGCCCGCCGTTGGTGCTGCTACTGGTGGTTTGATTCAGTATAGGCAAAATGGGGGGACTATATTCCAACCCAAGGGTACTGACACAGTGCCCGCAATGCTGACCCCCGGCGAGTTTGTTATAAGAAAGTCTGCTGTTGATAAAATAGGAGTTGGGGCGTTACAGCAAATTAATAACGGTAGCAGTAATGTTGTTCCGAGTTCTGGGTCTACTAAAGGATTTAATCTTGGCGGTTCTGTTAGATATCTGGATGATGGTGGTATTTTAACTGACGAAGAGCTTGAACGGTTTCAGTCTTTATCTACAACCCCATCTTCTATAGATCTTGATAAGATCGTTAGAGATACTGACCAAAGAATACAACGAAATAAAAGCTTTGCTAAATATACTCCCTTTAAAGTAGCCTTGGGTGGGGCTCGTCTTGCTTCTTATTTTGACCCAACCGGAATTTCCGATACGGCCACTATAGCTGGTGGAGGTGCGCTTTCCGCTTTTACTGGTGATCCTACTGGGGAGTTTCGTAGTCAATTAATAATTGATGCAACTTTTGGAGCCCTTGGCGCTGGTGTCGCCGGTGGTGTTGGAAAATTATCTAATGCTAAAAAAGCACAGGCTGGGCTTGTAGAAGTTTCTACTGCTGCGAATAAGCTTGGTTCGCCAGAAGCAGCGGCAGTTAAACAAGCGGAGGCTTTGAGTCAATCGAGTAGGGCTGCTTCTGGCGCATCGTCGGCTGTGCTTGCTCCACCGGGAGCAGCAGGACTTAAGCAAGCGGAGGCTTTGAGTCAATCGAGTAGGGCTGCTTCTGGCGCATCGTCGGCTGTGCTTGCTCCACCGGGAGCAGCAGGACTTAAGCAAGCGGAGACTTTGACTGCTGGCGCTTCAGCGAAAATAGCTAAGAGTGTAGGAAAGAGCGGAGAGCCGATTACTAAGGAGGCAGGGGAAGCTGCGGCAAAAGCTGCGAAAATTGCATCTAGAAAATCAGTAGGTAGCGGGACAGTACTAGCAGAGTCCGCATCTTCTGGTGCTAGTAAAATTGTTGATGATTTTATAGGTAATTTAAAATTTGGGAAGATTTCAGAAGCTAGTTTAAAAAAGGGAGTGAAGAGTTATGGTCGCTATCTTCCAGATTCTAAACAAATACTTACTCGACCTGGACTTGAAAAAAACTTATTATCTCAAACAACTAATCACGAAAAATTACATTCTACAAGTCATTTGTTCTCAATATTAAAAAATAAGGGACTGACAATTAATGAAAAGATTATCAGTCAAATTGCGACTAAGTTGGGCTTGGAAGAAAAAGCAGTTAAGATTATGTCGAGAAGTAGTAATCAAGTATTTAATCTTTCAAAGGCAGACAAAAAAGGACAAGGATTAGGTAAATTATATAGAGCCGTTGAAGAAGAATATAAAGTTGCTCAAGCTTTAAAGTATGGTCAGGGAATTAAAGATGTTGATATGGGTAGTGTTGCGAATAGGTCAAAAGAATTAATTAAACAATTGGAAAATGCTAATCCCGCAGAGGTTGCAGTTTTTAGATCTAAATTAGGTAGACTTACAGGACTTTCAGTTGATAATTTTGATGAATTTATAAAAAATGTTTCTCAAAGTAGACAATTATCAAAGTCTGGTGCTAGTTTTGCACTTGAAAACTTTATGACTGGCACTGGAACATTTCTTAAAACATTGGGAACTGGAGGAGTAAAAGGTGTAACTCAACTAACAAAAGGTATAAAGGGAACACCTGGAACTGAATTCACACGGAAAACTATACGAGAGTCTAATTTAGCGCCTGAATTGCCGGGGCAGGGTGTAGTTAAAGGACTTAGGGGAGTTTTTGAGACTGGAAAATATCTAGCAGGGGGTGAAGATCCAGTCGCTAGCGCTCAAGCAGGGGTTGGTGGGATTGGTGAAGACATTACTTCTAGAGGTTCAGCCGCAGGCGGTACGCCACTTGTCAGCGCCTCTAATGCAAATGACTTACTTGCTAGAGCTAAAGAAAGAAATCCAGAAGAATTTAAAAGAATAGAGACTGAAGTACTCGACAGTCCTTGGTTGTATCAAAACGAGCCAGTGAGTGCTGGTGGATCAAAATCCGTGAATAAACCAGTGAGTGATTCTGATTTATTTTACAAAGATTTAGAAACTCCCACTACTAGACTTGGAGAGAAAAATTTTCAGGAGGCGGCAGCTAATTTACGAAGCCTTGGTGATAACACTAAAGAAGGAAGGATTAAACGTATTGTTTCTTCTTTTGGTCTTGGGGCTAGCGTTGGATTCGGGAATAAGTTAGGTGGTAAAAGTGTCCTTGGAACAGTACAAAAAGATAAGGAACTTGACCAACAAGCGAGGGAGGGTATTGATCTTAATAAACTTGAAAGAGATAGGAAAGAATCTGAGATAATAAGAGAAATAATTATTCAGCAGGAAAGAGAAAAGTTTATAAAAGAACAAAAGGCAGAAAGAACAAAAGCGATAGCTGAATATAAAAAAGGAAGAGATGCAGATCGTCAAGCGAGGATAGCTAAAGGAACCGCAACAATATCAGATTTTCCGGGTGAAGACGGCGAGAAGGATTATCGTAATTATGTAGCAGGTAAGTCTAAAATTATAGTGGACGCAGCGACCAAAGTCGCGAAAGGTAAGGCTGAAGCTTTAAGAGAGGGAGCGGTAACAACGCCATCAGTACCACCAACACAACAAGAAAAAGCTAAGAGTCTATACAAAGATTTAAGACCTGATCCCGGTCCAGCAAATATCGCAAGACTGCAAAATCTTTCACTGCAAGGAATTGATCCAGAAAAAGTAGAAACATGGACAGATAATACTAATAAATTTAGTACTCAAGCAAAATATAGGGGAATAACTGACGCTTTTCAAGGCAAGGGTACGAACACGGGCACTAACACGATTCTAAATTTAGAAAAGAAAGACGGAACAGGCATTGGAGTGCCGAAGGATAAATTATCTGATGAAAGTAAAAGTTTAGCAGCTAAATACTATAGGGCCTTGGGTTACGCCAAAGGTGGTGAAGTAAGTTATTTAAGGTTTGGGGGTTTTGGTGGTAGTAGTTTTGGTCGGGGGTATGGCGCTCAAAGCAGTCTTGGCGCTGCTTACTTCGGTCAAATGCCTCGCAGTCAAGCGCTTATGCGTAATCGCGCGTTGATTGGTCGTAATCGCATGTTTGGTCGCGCTGCTGCTGGACGTAGATTCATGCGTGGTCGCGCTGCTGCTGGTCTTGGGTTTATGTTAAATATGCTTCCGGCTGCCGGTCCTGGGGGTGGGCGCAGAAGGCGCGGCGGTGGAGCGGGAGGTGGTCTTCGTGATGATTCAGTAGGTCTAGCCGGTGTTCCATTGGCCCCGCTTTTTGGTCGAAGTATTGATGGCGTGCCTTTGGTTAGCCTTATAGACAATAAAAAAGACTATGGAGGCCTTGGTGTAGCGGCAGCGCTTGACCATAAAAATATTACGGGGGGTAGTCTCAAGGCTGCCGTAGAAGAGTTCTTCCGGCTTAGGGCTCAATTTGCAACCAGCGCCACGCGAATCAAACGGTCTTTTAGCGCAGGGGGTTTCACCGATGATGATCTTGATACAATAATGTCTTATGTTCAAGACGTTAGGCAGGAATCAGGTATAAGGTTGGCGTCTGGAGGTAAAGTTCCATATTTCGCATCCGGTGGAGGTGTTGGTGGTGATTCTGTACCAGCAATGTTAACGCCCGGAGAGTTTGTTATGAGTGCTAACACCGTTAAAAAGCATGGTGTTGGATTTATGAATCGCCTGAACAAAGGAAATCTGCCTGGATTTAATAAAGGTGGTTCTGTGGGCGGTGTTCAGTATCGCCAAGAAGGTGGGATTATGGACATGTTTAGTGGGGCTGCTCAGTCGTTTGGTATAGATACTTCAAAAATTGAGGGAGTTTTTGGTGGTTTTGTTGACAGTTTCTCTTCTGTGTTTGATAATATAATAGGTCCGTTTAGCGGTATAGCTGAGTCTCTTAGAAGTATTACAGAAGCGTTTGGAAACTTTGATATGCAACATACAGTTAATGGTGATTTAAGTTTAAATATACAGGGTATAAACAGTGAAGTTCTCAAGAGTGAAATATCTAAGTATGTTGTAGGTATAATTGGAACAGAGGTTCTGCGTGTTATGAATGATCAACAAAAGAATTTCAAATCTATAGGATAGGAAATGCAAGATAATTATTTCAGTAAGATACAGGGCGCATCTTCTTTATTCATGAAGTCAGATCATGATGGAGATAACGATGCGCACAATAGAAATATGCCCCTTGGTATCAAGACTGTTGGTCAGGGTATTGAAACTTTCACAGACTGGCAGGGTATTTCTGATTGTCTTGAAGAAAGAAAACTTGCGAACTTTGAAGATAATGATATTAATCATTTAAGGTTTTCTCAATCAATATATGCTCCTGTTCTTAAACAGGAAGAAACTATAACTAGTTCTACTTCACCCAATATTGTTAATAGCACCAGAACCATTGTTGCCGCTAGACCAAGTTCTGAATTATCTTCTCAATCTTTAAATGCTGATTGGAGTCCTAACAAGGTAAAAATATATGATGATTTAGCCCTTGTCGCCTCGGAAGAATATACTGATATTCATCGTACAGAAGTGACTCTTACTGATGTTGGTGGCTTTAGACAATATATAAGAACTGCTATTGTTCAGGATTATGAACAGCAATATTTGCAGTCCGATTTAATTGGTACTTTGGCTTGTGAGACAAGGATGCTTCCGGGCTATCATTATAATGTTAGCAGCGCTGGTGATGATATCGACAGTCCAGATGGGCAAGGTAGGGGTACAGTTTCTCTAGGCGGTAGTCTAAAGTTTGAACATTATGGAAACTGCATACTAAAGGTAGAATTTAGTAAGACTATAAATCAATCTTCTGATCATCTTGTTGACAATGCCGCCACACAGTCTATGCCTGATGTTGGTTATTTTTTATATGGCGGTGTTAAAACTAATCAAATGTGGGACAGTGGCTCTTTCGTGGGTACTCCCTGGGATAATGTTCCTCTTAATTTGGATATGAAAGACGATGCCAAAAATATGTTTTTCTTTAATCAGTCTCTGTGGAAAGACTTCGACGGCAAGATTTTAGGTTATTATTATTTGGTTCCAGATCAATATACTGGTAAAGACTATGATATAAAGAATGGTCTTAGGGTTTATCCGTGGGAAGATGATTCTGTAGAGAATCATGAAATTAGAAACGGTATGATCGGTATACAGATAGCCTATAGAAATAACTTACTTATTGATAATAGGACGGAAGTCGCTTACCCATTTACATATGCTTCACAAGGGTATGATTCTATACGCTACCAGACGATAAATGCTAGATTGACTATGATCAAATTTCAACCAGTTGTAAAATGCGGCAAGGTTGATGTTTATACTAAAAAGCGGGGCATTATAGCGGCTTTACTTGATTCAAATTACGATGAAATAACACCAGCGGAATTTCCAAAGTTTCCACCTGTTGGCGGTCAGGCGGTTGATACTAATATTTTTTCTTCTGCTAATCATGGTCTTAAAACCAATGATATAGTTGAAGTGTCTGGGGTTCTTTTGGATTATGATGCTCATCAAGGTGTTGCGGATATCCATCCGTTAAATGGTACGAAATATGTAAAAGTTATTACGGATGACATTTTTGAATTATATTATGACAAGTTTTTTAAAGATCCTGTCACTATTGTAAATTTAAGAACAATCAATGGTATTACTTGGAAGTGTATTTCTAATAATTTTGATTCTATTGGTCAGTCCTGGGACTATTATGGTAGTTTATTTTCTCCGACTGGTAGAAATGGTTATAAGTTTGTTGATCCGTCTGTGGAGGATACTTCTGATTCACTGGCGAGTGATGATGAATTTATAACAACGAAAAGACCTTCGTTAAGAGATTTAATTGACGACTCTGGAGAAGTTAAACTAGATTTTGATAACCCTAGTCATGTAATTAATTACTCTAATTTTGCAGAAAGACTTGATAGGGGTATTCCTCTTTCTTTTGGTTATCCTATTATTCCAGATCCATTTTCTACTCCTGATAATTTTTACAATTATCCTGATTCAAATGGCGATCTTGAAGAAAGTTTTGATACTCCGTTAAATGATTTTAAGCTTGGATTTTGGGATTTTTATCCATATTATGGTGGTGATGACTCCTACTGGGGGACTAGGTTTGGTTGTGATTTAGACATTAAGTTTTCGCATATGTCTGGAAACAGTAGGGTTTATACTCTTGCGATTGGTGAGAGGGGGTCTGATTTTTCTGTTGATGTGTTTGGGGTAAATAGAACCGAGTCTCCTTTTGATGTGCCGTCTTATGTTCGTTCGGGGTTTCTTGACCCTGTTACTAATAGGGAATCAATATATCCATTTTATGGTAAAAGAATCCCTCCTTGGTCTTTGCCAAATGGTAAAACTCATCTACTAACCATAACTGTAGATAGTTATAATAAAATAAGTGACGTTTCTCACAAGAATACATTATACGGTGGTGGAAAATCTATTGTTGATAATTCAAATTACGATTCTGCCAGAGAGCCAAATCCGTGGGATCAGTATTTGAGCGATACTAGAACATTTTATAAACAGTCCTGTTTCCATGTTCCTAATCGCAACGTAGCATACGAATTTAAATCAGATGACATACTTATCTTTGGAGATCCTACGATAAGTGAATATGATGATACGGCTTCAGTTCAGTATAATTCTGACTATTGGACAAGGAGTGCCGTTGTTCACTGGGTAGGTAAATCTATTTATACATACAAAAGAGATAGCTCTGAGGTTGGCGGGTTTTTAAGAGAGATATCTAGTGACCACACAAGACCTACTGCTGTGGTTCAAACAGATGGTCGTAATAACGCATCTAGATTTGGATCTGTTGGTTTTGGCGGCCTTGCTATTCCATATGCTCGAATTGACAGGCTTGGCACGGTTAATAGTCCCGTTTTTGACGACCCGTTAGTGGGTTTCGAGAAAGGTGATTCATCAGATAGTAGATATAAATTTATCTATCCTTGGGTTGATAGTTTTGGCAAGAGTGTAGCGCTTGAAAACAGAACCGGATTAACATCCGTGACTGGCTATTCAGATTCTGACCCAAAAACAATAGTGCTGTCAGCATCAACCTGTAGATCTAATATAGAATATAATCCAAATCTTAATGTATTAACAAATACTGATGATGATGGTGTTCCGAGAGAAGATGACGGGTCATTACTATCGCCAGAAGATTCCGATTCTCAAATAGGTCAGATACAGGCGAATTTCGTTTATAGTGATGGGTCTACATACACTAATATTGATCATATTTACATAAATTCTGCTGGTGGTGATTGTGATAGGCTTTACACAAATTTAACAACAAGAACAGAGCCTGATTCTAATTGGGTTAATGTTATTGATGTTGGGCCAAAAAGAGCGCTAAAAACTGGAAGTCTTGCTGGATATGGCATGGCAGAGGTTATCGCTTCCTGTAAACTTTCTGCTTCAAGCATGGAATGGGTTGGCGATAAGATTATATGGACTGACCAAAATTTATATTCCGCAACTTCTTCTGTAAACATTTTGGAATTTAATGATGGGTTTTCTGTTGGCTCTACTATTGGTAAGTCTTTTATTGACCCTAGAGGCAGTTCTATTTTTTCTGGCTTGCCGTCAGCGACTAATACCGGCGATGGTTTCGGTATTGATTTTTGTTACGAGGATGGTATTTTTGTCACGAACGCCAGAAGTAAAACAACAGAACTTGGTGAAGATATATCTTATACAATAGATGGAAGCTCCAAGGATAGACTAGACTATGTTTATGTTTATGAACAACTTACAGACACTTATGATGAAACTCAAAAAATATCTGCGACCATAGATAAAAATGAAGAAGATAAGTATTCTCTGTATCTGTTAAATAATGAAAATGCTTTATTGGATATTGATGGTTCTGCTAGTTACGGAAACAATGCCGTTAATACACTGACTTGGAATATTGATTTTCAAGGCAGATATGATCTTATAAATAATAAAATTCTAATAAAAGATCCGCTTGAATATTCTTTGTTTAGCAGGAATTATAGCGTGTCAGATATTGATAATTCTTCTTCTATTTCTTCGGAAGAGGCGCAAGTTTACCTTAGCTTTAATGAGGATGTTCAAACAACTACGTCCCGTTATGCTCTACCTGTTGGTGATAGCGTTTATTCTGTGCCTATGTTGTCACATTCTTATAATTCTCAGGCAGTTACTGATTTTAGATGTGTTAACGAGGTTAGATATAGTAGCTCTGTAAGTAAAACTCCTGTATTTTTCTGTAAACTTCCAATTAATAATCTTGACACGCTTGAAAGTTTCACGATAGAATTTGATATGGCTCAAGAGGACATATTTAGTTTTTTTGATTTAAAGGGGGAGGTTAATTTTTCTGATCGGCCAAATAACATAATTCCAAGGGTTGTAATATATGGAAAAGACCCAAGGTTGACAGTTATAGAAAATGGCCCTGCGGACACGGGTTCTAACCATAATCAATATCCTCATTATTCTAACGGGTTATGGGAAGAGCTTCCAAATAAAAACAATACTGGCAGTTTATTTTCTTATCAGTTTCCGGGTTGGTATCGTGGTGGCGCTCAAGATCTTTTCTTTTATGGTAGGATTCCTGGCGGAAAGGTTGAAACTGGAACTGTTTCACTGCCCGGAAATCCGCCTAGTTTTCTATATGGCGGCGAAAAAAATCTAGGAGAGTATTATGATCTAACTGCCGGTAGCAGGTCTGACCATCGTGGAGGAACTGCTGGAGATCCTGCTTGGGTGTCTCCTGATGTGTTTCATAAATTAACAGACATTGAGAAACAGTCAATCCTTCCGTATGCAAAAATCTTTTTACCTACAGCCACCGAAGATGGATATAGTGTTACAATTTCAAAAGATGTTATAAAAGATTTTATAATTAGTGGCGAATTAACTAATGACACTGGTAGAACAACCGCTATAACTAGATATGATCCTCCTGATGATACTAATGTTGCTTTTGCGGCCCAGGACGATAGATACAACGATTCAACTAATAAATATCCTAATGTTGAGAATATAGATTATTCAATTATTGTTGGTTTTGTTTTAACCAATGTTGAATCTTTTGACTTAAATACATCTACGATAACGCATGAAGAACCTTCTAATCAATTTGATATTGGTGCAATAAGTTATATTCTTGAACAACAAGATGAATTTCAATACGTTAACGCTAGATATCCATATTGTCCAGAGGCTCTTTATTATGATAGATCTTTTGAGGGAAATAAATATAATAGAATCTATTTAGATTATATCCTTAATGCGACTTTTAAAAGTCCTGCTTTTAGTATTACCAAAAAAACACACAGTCAAAAAAGGTATTCTAATAAATTTAGTAAGATCGCGGTATTTAGATACGATCAAGACGCTATGTATGACGCGAAAGGGTCTTCAAATTATTCTACTCCAGGAGAGTTTGATTCAGTTTTTCTTTATCATATTAATGATGTATTAGAATTTAAAAAATTTGGAGTAGATAAATTCATTCCTGCTCCAAGCACATCCAATCAAAATCCAATAATTTCAATTGGCAGAAAGTCCAACGCATTTCCTTTTGTTGATGATAATGAAGTTCTAGCTGTTGAAGATGTGACATATTCTAATTCTTCTTATAGTATAGACCCAGAGTCTGGTGATTTAGAGTATTTGATTACGCCCACTGGTAATCCAATAGGTAATTTTGTATTCAATCAACAATCATTGCTTGGTGGATTTGATCTTGATAAAGATAGATTTTTAAGTCTGACCATAAATCCTATCCCAATAGAAAAAGCTGGTATTAAATTATTTGCTTATGGTGTTGGTGCTGATAATTTAAATGCAGACATGTATATAAGTGGGATTGCTGGTTCTAATAATAATGTTGACTTGTTCATAGAGCCAAATGAGCAGCAGAATTTTGCTGACTTGTTTATTTATCCTCCTGAGCAAGATAAAATGTCATTGTTTATTTACGAGCCAGTCCCGTCTGGTACTGCTACGTTGTTTACAGACGCTCCAG
>Ga0208644_1000801_pt1 | contig 28044 bp, 41 predicted proteins | sample VirMetDEL_Nov_18_FD_184517 | JGI IMG/M metagenome (GOLD analysis project Ga0208644, IMG submission 184517) | Aqueous microbial communities from the Delaware River and Bay under freshwater to marine salinity gradient to study organic matter... | ecosystem: Environmental > Aquatic > Marine >...
GGTGATCCTGCGGCCCCCTATTTTTTTAGCGCCAGATTTTAGCCCCTCTAAAGTTTGGTGAGACAATCACTGCCCTAAAGGGTCTCAAGGGAGGTTTGATGCAATTAATCCGCAAAGGTGAGGCCGCTGAGATTCTGGGCATCACGCCAGGCCGCGTGAGCCAGCTGCTGACGAGCGGTGCACTGCATGAGGTGCCTGGCACGAAGATGCTGGACCGTGAAGCGGTGCTGGATTTCAGGCGGAAGGGCAGCGTGAAGATGCAGATCCCTGGGGCGAAGTCAGGGGTGAGGCCGAAGCCTGGACGGCCACCTGGAAGCGGCAGGCAGTTGAAGAAAAGGATCGACCAGCTGCCTGACGATGAGATTCCTGATCTGAATGAGAGCAGGGCCAGGCGTGAGCACTACCAGGCGGAGCTGGCGAAGCTCGAGGTGGATCACCGCCGCGGTGAGCTGGTGGCAGCTGATGCAGTGAAGAAGGAATCCTTCAGCGTGGCCAAGACGGTGCGGGAGGCGCTGATCAACATCCCTGACCGTGTGGCCAATCTGCTGGCAGCTGAGACCGATGCCGGTGCGATCCACATGGCGCTGACGCAGGAGATCACGCAGGCGCTGGAGGGATTGGTCAATGCTTGATGGTGCTTCGGTGTATCGGCAGGCGTTCCTGTCAGGGCTGAAGCCTGAGCCGATCCTGACGGTGAGCGAATGGGCTGATGAGCATCGGATGCTGAGCAGCAAGGCGAGCGCCGAGCCCGGCCCGTGGCGCACCGGCAGGACGCCTTATCTCAAGGAGCCGATGGACTGCCTCAGCTCGAGCAGCTCGGTGCAGCGGGTGGTGATGATGTTTGCTGCGCAGACGGGCAAGACGGAGAGCGGCAGCAACTGGCTGGGGTATGTGATCCACCATGCGCCAGGGCCGATGCTGCTGGTGCAGCCAACGCTGGACATGGCGAAGCGTCTGGCCAAGCAGCGGCTGGAGAGTTTGATTGATGAAACGCCTGTGCTGCGTGAGCGGATTGCGCCGGCACGGAGCCGGGACAGCGGCAACACGATGTTCAGCAAGGAGTTCCCTGGCGGGATCATGGTGCTGACTGGGAGCAACAGCGCCACGGGCTTGCGCTCGATGCCATGCCGGTATCTGTTTGCCGATGAGGTGAGCAGCTGGCCCCAGGACGTGGATGGTGAGGGTGACCCATTGACGTTGGCCGAGCGCAGAACGACAACATTTGCGCGAAGGAAGATTCTGATGACCAGCACGCCAACGGTGAAGGGCGTGTGCAGGATCGAGGCGGAGTACGAGCGCAGCGATCAGCGGCGGTTCTATGTGCCGTGTCCCAGCTGTGAGGCGATGCAGTGGATGCAGTGGCGGCAGGTGAAGTGGGAGAACGACAGGCCGGAGACGGTGCGGTATGAGTGCGAGCACTGCCGTGAGCGGTTCACGGAGGTGCATAAGGGCCGGATGCTGTCGGCTGGCGAGTGGCGGCCAACGGCACCAGGTGATGGGCGCACGCAGGGCTACCACCTAAGTGGTTTGTATTCCCCGCTGGGCTGGCTGAGCTGGAACGAGATGGTGGATGACTTTCTGCGGGCGAAGCATGATGCGCCGCTGTTGAAGACGTTCATCAACACCAGGCTGGCGGAGCCATGGGAAGAGAACGCCGGCAGCAAGGTGAATGCCGATGCGCTGCTTGAGCGGGTGGAGGCGTATGAGGCGGGCGTGGTGCCTGATGGCGTGCTGCTGCTGACGTGTGGCGTTGACGTGCAGGACAACAGGTTGGCGGTGAGCGTGTGGGGATGGGGCCGCGAGGAGGAGGGATGGCTGGTGCATCACTCCGAGATCTGGGGCGACCCGACACGCAACGAGGTGTGGAAGCAGCTGGATCAGATCGTGCTGGGCGAGTGGAAGCGCAGCGATGGCCGAGCGCTGAAGGCCTATGCCACGTGTGTGGACTCCGGCGGCCACAACACCGGAGAGGTGTACATGTATGCCAGGGACCGGCGGCAGGTGAATGTGGTGGCGATCAAGGGCGCCAGCCTGCGCAACAAGCCGCCGATTGGCAAGGAAGTGAAGGTGGACCTGAATCTGAAGGGCAGGATCCTGAAGCGTGGTGCGAGTGTGTTCAGCGTGGGCACCGACACGATCAAGGACACGCTGTTTGGCCGGCTGCGCTTCAACGAGCCAGGGCCTGGATACCTGCACTTCGGCAAAGCGGCGACGCCTGAGTATTTCGAGCAGCTGACGGCTGAGCGGAAGGTGACGCGATACACGCGCAACGGGATGCCGAGCAGCGAATACGTGAAGGCAAGCAATGCCAGGAACGAGAGCCTGGATACAGCGGTGTATGCGTATGCAGGGCTGCACCTGATCTACAGGCGATTCGACCGCCGGACGATCTGGGATCAACTGGAGAAGAAGGGAGCAGAAGCCAGCAGCAAGAGCAAACAAGCAGCTGCTAGCCCACGCCAGAGCTTCGTCAGCGGCTGGTGATTCATAGCCTGAGGGTATGAACATCCCCTCGCTGCTGACCGCAGGTGACACGGTTGCGTGGACGGATGTGAGCACATCCGACACGCTTGGCAATCCGGTGACCAGCGCGAGCTGGACGCTGGCGTACTACCTGCGCACGAACGTGAACCACGAAGGTGCAACGGTGACGGGTGTGGCCCGGCCTGATGGTGGGTGGGATTTCACGATCACTGCGGCAACATCTGCAGGGTTTGATGCAGGGCAGTGGTATTGGCAGGCGCTGGCCACCTCCGGCAGCGACAAGCTGACGCTGGGCGCCGGTACGTTCCAGGTGAAAGCCAGCTTGGTGTATGCGGGGCAGCCTGGTGCGTTTGATGGGCGCACTCAGGCGGAGAAGGATCTTGAGGCCGTGCAAGGCGCGATGCGTGCACTGGTGTCTGACGGCGCGGTGCAGCAGTACAGCATCGGCTCGCGGGCGATCACGAAGATGCGGCTGGCGGAGTTGATGGAGCTGGAGTCAAAGCTGAAGGCTGAGGTAGCGAGAGAGCGAGCAGCAGAAAAGGTGGCAGCTGGGCTGGGTAATCCCAGCACGATGTTCGTGAGGTTCGGCTGATGGCACGTCGCAAAGCACCGGCTGCAACGGCAGCCAAGCCTGAGGTGGTGGCACCACGGCGGCGGCTGTATGAAGGCGCCAAGATCAGCCGCCTCACTAGCGACTGGGTAACCAGCTCAACATCTGCTGATGCGGAGATCAGCGGCAGCCTGATCCGGCTGCGCAATCGTGCGCGGCAGCTGGTGCGTGATTCCGACTACGCCCGCCAAGCGGTGCGTGCGGTGCGCAACAACGTGATCGGCACGGGAATCAAGATGCAGGCGCAGGTGCAGATGCGCCGCGGCGGCAAGCCTGATCAGCGCGTCAACGATCTGATTGAAGGCGCGTGGAAGCGTTGGGGTCGCGCCAAGACCTGCCATACGGCTGGCCGGCTGAGCTTCAACGAGATTGAGCGCTTGGTGGTGGGCGCGATGGCCGAGAGCGGTGAGGTGTTCATCCGGCTGGTGCGGCAGCCGTTTGGCGGTTCGGATGTGCCGCTGGCGCTGGAGGTGATCGAGGCCGATCTGCTCGATGAAACGAAGGATGGCTACCTGCGCCAGGGCGAAGAGTGGCGGATGGGCGTGCGGGTGGATGAATGGCAGCGGCCTCTGGCGTATGCGTTCCTCACCAGGCACCCAGGCGACAACCGGCCAGCACCGATCGGGCGTGAGCACGTGATCGTGCCTGCTGAGGATGTGATCCATCTGATGGTGGCCGAGCGTCCGCATCAGACCCGCGGCGTGACGTGGTTTGCTTCAGCAATCAAACGGCTGCATCACCTGTCTGGGTATGAGGAGGCGGAGGTGGTGCGAGCACGCGCCAGCAGCAGCCTGATGGGGTTTGTCACCAGCCCTGAGGGTGAGCTGCTCGGTGATGACGTGTACGACGGCGATCGGGTGAGCCAGTTCGAGCCTGGGGTGTTCAAGTACCTGGCGCCGGGTGAGAGCGTGACGGTGCCGCAGCTTGATGCACCGGATGGGCAGTTCGAGCCGTTTGTGCGGGCAATGCTGCGGGCGATGGCAGCAGGCCTTGGTGTCAGCTACGAGACGATCAGCCGCGACTTCAGCCAGACCAACTACAGCAGCAGCCGGCTCAGCCTGCTCGAGGATCGTGAAAACTGGCGGGCGCTGCAGCAGTACCTGATCGCCAACTTCCATGTTCCGGTGTTTGAGGCCTGGCTGGATGCTGCGGTGGCGGTTGGAGCATTGCCGTTGCCGGCGTATCAGGAGCAGCGTGAGCGGTATCAGGCGGTGCATTGGGTGCCGCGTGGTTGGGAATGGGTGGATCCCGAGAAGGAAGGCAAGGCGTACCGCGATGCGGTGCGCAATGGCTTCATGACTCAGGCTGAAGTGGTGATGACCCGCGGCGGCGACTTCCAGGAGCTGATCAGCCAGCGCTCTGCTGAGATTGAGCAGACCAATCAGCTGGGACTGGTGTTTGACATCAACCCAGGGCAGGTGGCAGCAGGCGGCATGGCACAGCCATCCGATCCAATGGATTCAGCTGATCCGGCATCAGATGACACGTCTACAGATGATGCAGCCATTGATGAACAACAGCCTGCAGATTTGATTGGGGTGGACGGTCCATAGGCTGCAGCTAGACCAGCCGGAACAAGATGGATCTCCAGCGGGAGCTTGCTGGCAAGGAGCTGAAGCGGTTTGAGCCGGTTCAGTTCAATGCCCAGGAAGATGAACGAACACTGGAGTTCAGCTTCTCCAGTGAAGCCCCAGTGAAGCGGTGGTTTGGGAACGAGGTGTTGAGCCACGATCCTGAAGCCGTGGATCTGGGGCGCATGAATGACGGCGCTCCGGTGCTGTTCAACCACGACCCTGACCGCGTGATTGGGGTGGTGGAACGTGCGTGGGTTGATGGTGAAAAGCGTCGTGCGCGTGCGCTCGTGCGCTTCAGCCGGAATGCCTTTGCTGAGGAAGTGCTGGCCGATGTGAGGGATGGCGTTCTGCGCAACATCTCCGTTGGCTATTCGATTGATACGGCTGAGGAACGCAGCGACAACATCGTGATCACCAAGTGGCAACCCCATGAGGTGAGCGTTGTCAGCGTCCCCGCTGATCCTTCTGTAGGGATTGGCCGGAGTCTGCCTGTTGAGGCCGCGGCTCCTGCCGCAACAACCCCCGTCCCTTCCCTTACTGACATGGAAGACAACACCCCCAACCTCGAGGAGGTGCGGGCTCTGGCTGTTGAAGCTGAGCGTATCCGCGTTGCCTCAATCACTGCGCTGTGCCGTGAGCACAACGTGGACCTGTCCCAATCGCTGATTGAGCGTGGCGCTTCCAAGGAAGATGCCATGGCTCAGATCCTGGAAGAAATCGGCAAGCGTGCCAAGCAGCCTGCAACCCCTGCTGCACCCAAGGCGCAGCCGGTGGGCTCGGTCAGCTCCGACATTGGCCTGAGCGATAAGGAAACCCGGAGCTACAGCTTCGTGCGTGCCATCCGTGCGCAGGCATTCCCGAACGATCGCAGCGCTTATGAGGATGCTGCCTTTGAGCGTGAGGTGTCTGCCGCTGTTGAGAAGCGGATGGGCGCTACTGCTCGCGGGATGCTGGTGCCTGATGAGGTGCTGCGTCGTGATCTGACCGTTGCCACCGGCTCTGCTGCTGGTGATCTGGTCTTCACCGATGCACGCCCCGGCAGCTTCATTGAGCTGCTGCGCAACCGCCTGGCGCTCAACACCCTTGGCGTGACGATGCTCACCGGCCTCAATGGCCCGGTGGCGATTCCCCGCCAGACCGGCGCCCCAACGGCGTACTGGGTGGCTGAGAAGGGTGCTCCGTCTGAGAGCAACCCCACAGTGGATCAGGTGAACCTGACGCCCAAGAGCCTGGCCGCTTACACCGAGTTCAGCCGCAAGCTGGTGCTGCAAAGCTCCATCGACGTTGAGCAGATGGTCCGCAATGAGCTGGCCACTGTGATTGCCCTGGAGATTGACCGCGCTGCGCTGTATGGCCTGGGCAACACCAACCAGCCGCAAGGCCTCAAGCTGGTGACCGGCATCAACACCGAGGACTTCGGTGCTGATCAGCCCACCTACGCGGAGCTGGTGAGCATGGAGACCAAGATCAACGCCGACAACGCCGACATCGGCGCCATGGCGTATGTGACAAACTCCACCATCTACGGCGGCTTCAAGACCACCGAGAAGGCCAGCAACACTGCCCAGTTCGTGCTTGAGCCCGGCGGTACGGTGAACGGCTACAACGTGGTGCGCTCCAACCAGATCGCTTCTGGTGACGTGTTCTTTGGTGTCTGGTCTCAGATGCTGATGGGCATGTGGGGTGCGCTGGATCTGCAGGTGAACCCCTACGCCCTGGATACCAGCGGCGGTGTGCGGGTGACTGCTCTGCAGGATGTTGACATTGCGGTGCGCCATCCCGAGGCGTTCACCCGCGGCAACAACACCCTCTGATCTGAGGCGTAGCCATGCTGATTGAGATCCTCCGCCAAACATCCATCAAGGGCATCCCCGCGAGGGTTGGTGAGCTGATTGATGTATCCGATGCTGATGGCCGGTATCTCCTGAATGCCGGCAAGGCAAAGGAGGCGGAGTCTCAACAGTGTGAGGTGGCAATGGGATGCCCCATGCCAGAGGCGCGGACGCCTCGCACCCGCAAACCACGTACATAGGAGCAGGCCGATGGCCATCTACCAGCAAACCATTGAGAAGCTGCAGCACTTCCCGCTGCATCCGGCAGCCGAAGAAACGGGCACCTTCACTGGTGCCACCACCAACATCGCAGACCTGAAGGACTTCGATGGTGAGATCCAGGTCATCCTGGATGCAGGCGCTGCTGCTGCTTCCGGCACCATGACCGGCAAGATTCAGCACAGCGACACCACCACCTCTGGGGACTTCTCCGACGTGACTGGTGGTGGTTTCACGGCTGTGGCGCAGGCTGCATCCAAGCAGGTGATGACCCTGAACCGCGATGCCCTCAAGCGGTATATCCGCTTTGTTGGCACGATCGCAGCAAGTGGCACCACCACCTACTCCGTCAACGGCTACGGCCTGAAGAAGTACGGCTGATGGCGTTCTCCGAGGACCTGGGAGTGTTCTTGGCAGACTTTGGCGTCAGCGTCACTGCTGGCGCCATTTCTGGCTCAGGTCTCTTGGACATGCCTGGCCAGCTGGTGGCTGATGGCATGGTGATCACGACGGATTACACGCTGAGGTGTGAGGCTGCAAAGTTTGGCGGCCTGATCTACGGGGCTGAGGTGGCTGTAGATGGGGTCAATTATCAGGTGCGTGAGAATCGCCTGATTGATGATGGAAAGTTTTGTGAGATCACGCTGCTGAAGGTGGCGCCTGATTCCAGTGCTGTGGGGCAGGATCCACGCACATTTGGCTTGGCTGATCTCACTGATGTTCAGATCACGGGTGCTGCCCAGGGCGATGTACTGATCAACGACGGAAGCAACTGGATCAACACGCCTAGGGTGGATGGTGGCGAGGCTTGATCCATGGCAACGACTCGGCAGCGGATTCAGCTACGACGCGACACTGCCGCCAACTGGTCAACGGCAAACCCTGTGCTGCTTGCTGGTGAAATTGGCGTCGAGCTGGACACCAAGCGCTTAAAGGTGGGCGATGGCGTGGCGAGCTGGAGTGCGTTGGATTACTTTGATCCGCAATCAATCAATGGACTGCCAGAAGGCGGAGATATTGGCAACGTTCTATTGAAGAACAGCCAAGCAAATTATGAGGCCAATTGGGTCTCTAGTTTGGATGGAGGAACGTTCAACTAGAAATGGCACGCCTCCAACTGCGTCGCGGCCTCAAGGCCAATCTTCCCAGCACAGGGATGCTGGCAGGTGAGCCTCATGTAACCACTGATCGTGGAACGCTTCACGTTGCAACGGATGCCACTACCAAGCTGGCAGTGGTGCCTGCTGTTGATGACCTGACGACGCTGGCCAGCGTTGATGGTGCCGCTGATTTCATCCTGATTCACGATGCTTCCGAGAGCAGCGGGCAGAAGGAAAAGAAGATCACCTTCAATGCCTTCAAGACAGCGCTGAACGTTCCAGACAGTGACACCGACGAGAAGGTGGCGGTCGTGAGCGGCGGCACTGCTGGGTACATCTGGGGCACTGATGGCACCGATGGCGTGATCCGGTTGAACAGCAGCCTGAGCTGGACTAAAGATGCGGGGAACGGTTACGTGACCATCGCAGTTGACACTGTGGATGGGGGCACGTTCTGATGGCACGCCAGCAGCTGATCAAGATCCGCAAGGGATCAGCGGCTCCAACTGCTGGTGACTTTGAGGAATCAGAACCTGCGTGGGATAGCACCAACGGGCGGTTCTATGTAAAGACTGCTGCCGGCTTGATGAAGGAAGTGGGCGGTGCTGTTGGCTCCAGCAGCACCGGCTTGCGGAACATCACCACCAGCACCTCTGATCCCAGCGGCGGGTCAGATGGTGATGTGTGGATCAAGTACACAGCCTGAGCTGACGCATGACAACCTTCTACTGCGACTTCGAGAACGGCGACGACGCTAACGACGGCACAACGTTTGCCAACCGGTGGAAGACGCTGACCAGTGGTGCGACAGCAGCGCGGATTGCACCTGGCGATGAGATCCGCATCATGGGCAGCCCGGCACCCACGAGCCTGGGCATCAATGGGACGTGGACTTCGGAGGCGCTGCAGGGGACCAGAACGGTGACAGGTGCGACCAACGCCACTCCTATTGAGGTCACGACAAGTACAGCGCACGGCTACAGCACAGGCGATACCCTTACAATTCAAAACGTACTAGGCAACACCGCCACAAACGGAACGTGGGAAATTACAGTTACGGGTGACCGTACATTTACCCTTGACGGAAGTATTGGCAACGGAACTATTAGTGGCAATGGAGTGTCTCGCATCCGCAACAACACCGTGGTGCGGCTGGCGTCGGCTTTGACGCAGAACATCGCAAGCACGGGGCCAAATCGAGCAGCGTGGACGGCGAGTGCCGACGTGACGGCAACGCTTTATACCACCGACTTCAAGGAGCATTACCAAGCCGACAGCATCGCCATCGCCGCAGGCTTCACCACCGGCCTGGCGGCCTACTGGCCAACCGGCACGCTCGACCTGTCCGGCTACCAACAGGTCAGCTTCTGGATTCGGCAAAACAGTGGCACCGTAGGCGCCGATGGTGCGGTGGAACTGCGCTTGTGCTCCGATACTGCTGGCACCACAGTCGTCGATACAATCAGCATACCGGCACTGTCTGGCCTCAATCGGTGGAGGCCAGTGACGGTAGACCTCGGCACCAACCTTGGCAGCAGCATCCAAAGCATCGCGCTCTACGTCAGCACCGACAATGGCGCTCAGACGTTCCTGCTCAGCAACATCATCGCCTGTAAAGCCAGCAGCGACCCCGACAGCCTGACGCTAACCAGCCTGATCGGCAAGAACGTCGAGGGCGAAACGTGGTGGGGCATCCAAAGCATCAACGGCACCCGAGTGATGCTCGACAACGAAACCAACGCCGAACCCATTACCACCACCCTGCGCGGCTACTACGGCACCAGCGAAACGGTGACGACGTGGAAGCGCGAAACTATCAAGCTGGGACCGGCGGCCAGCAGCAGCACGGCACTGCAAGCCACCCAAAAGGCAGGAACCGACGGCTCTCCCATCACCTACAGCGGCGGCTGGGACCGGACGGCGATGACCACGCAGAACCTAGAGACGTGGCTGGATGGGATGAATGGAAATGGATATGGAATCAACATCGGACATAACTTTGTCAATATAGACATGCTTGCATTTACTAGATTAAAGAGAGGCTTGTCGAATAGCGCTGGAAGTTTTTGCTCTTTTTCTCTGGCTGCAGCGAACAACAATGGCAATGCCTTAGTTATTTCTCTGCCAATAAATACAATAACTTTAGGACATGCTGCGGCTAACAGTAGCTCTATTAACATTGAGGCCGGTCCTTGCACCTTTGTGTTAAATCATGGAATTATTTCTGGCGGATCTGCCGGTATTTATGGCAATGGTGCCAATGATTTCAAAATGCTGCAGGGATCGGGCAATGGCATTATTGCGAATAACCACACAAGTGCATTAAGCATTACAAGTAATGCAAGTGGGCTGTTTGCGGGGTTGGAATTTACAGCTAATGGAACGTCTTCCATTGGCAGCACTTATATAAAACTTGCACTGTACAAATGTTTAGTAAGCGACAATACTGAAGTCAGCAGTCCAGAGATTGGACCCGGAACTGTTTTTTCACAAAATCACGACCAAACTGCCGACAATCACAAAATCTTTCTCAGCTACGCCCTAATCTCCAGCGCCACCGATCAGCGCAAAACCGCCAGCGGCATCAGTTGGAAAATCCAGCCCACGAATACCCTCCGCTCCGCATCTTGGCCCGTTCCCCTTTCCCTCGCCAAAGTCGCCTGCGCCGCCAACGCTGCGGTCACCATCAAAGCCTGGATGCGCCGCAGCAATACTGGCTTGACAATGCGCCTGGTCTGCAAAGGCGGCCAGATTGCTGGCGTCGCCAGTGACGTGGTGAGCAGCATGACCGCTGATGCCGACACCTGGGAAGAACTGACCATCACCTTCACCCCAACCGAGGTGGGCGTGGTGGAGATCACCGCCGAAGCCTGGGGCGGCACCACCTATTCCGGGTGGGTTGACGACATGACCATCTCGCAAATCTGATCATGACCTATCACGTCCACGCAGTTGAACAAGACCTCGCCGGCAAGTGGTACGCCCGTGTGGTGATCACCGAAACAGAGGCGCAGTTCTTCAAGTTTCAGGACTACCCCACCATGGCCGAAATCCAAGACGCCGCTGTCGCCTATGTGGCCGCACAGCAGGCGGAAGTGGAAGTGACCGATGTCGTTACCGAGGCGGAGGATTCCGATGCCCCTACCGAGTGAGACCGACCTAGCCTCCCTCGACGTTGCTTACCTCGGCCAGCCGTTTGTGCAGGTCGAGGCCAAGCACATCCCAACCGAAACACTGGATGTTGCCTACCAAGGCAGTCCCTTCGTTGCGATCTTCTACTCGCTCCCGAAGAACACCGACCTAGCCAAGCTCGACTACGCGTACCTCGGCCAGCCGTTCTGCCAGGTGGAGGCATCAAGCCTCGACACTGAGCTGCTCGACGTTGCCTTCCTTGGATCGCCCTTCGTAGCTGTTGGCCCGGCAACAGCGGCAACCCCAGTAACTCCGTCCCTGCTGAACGTCTACGTCAACGTCAGCGGCACCTGGAAGCAAGCCAGCGCCGTCTTCGTCAACGTCAGTGGCACATGGAAAACGGCAAGCACAATTCGGCCTAACGTCTCAGGCGTGTGGAAGTCGTAGTGGTCGTCACTAGGAGCAGCTGCATCACGGTGAGCTGGGCACTGCACCAACGCCTCATCAATGCCAGCGACCACCAAGGCCGCAGCCTGAGCAACCTGGCGGCCCACCTGCTGGAGCTGAGCTGCCCATCCATACGCTGAAGGTAATTGGCGTGAACGCCTGTGGCTGTCAAGTCAAAGGCTGGCATCGGCAGCACACGGACACTGTTCACGCCGGGCAAACCGAAGCGCACCAGGCAAGGCGCTGGCCAACATTCCAAGCCAAACCACGGCAGGAAGAAACCTAGAGGCCAAGGCCGTGGATGAAAGAGTGCAAGCCAACTGGCTGAAAGTGAAGCTCGCCCTTGAGGCTGCAGGCAAAACCAACTGCCACATGTACATGCGTGCCTGTATGGCGGTAAAGACAGGCCGCGATCCGGGCCATCCGTTTGCGCGGTGAACAGAATGAAGCCGTAGCGCCCTGGTGCAGATGAGTAGCAAGCGCGAGCAGATCCTTGCCGCCATCACCACCACGCTGGCCGGCACCACTGGGGTGAGCACCAGGATCTACCGCTCAAGGGTGGAGGCGTTTGCGCGCAATGAAGCGCCGGCCATCGTGATTGAACCCAGCACGGATGTTCCTGCAGAGGAGCTGGTGAGCACCTGCAAGATCGACTGGCGGCTGCCAGTCTTGATCGCGGTCTACACCCGTGGCGCCATCCCAGATCAGATTGCCGATCCGATCATCACAAGCTTGCATGGCAAGCTGATGGCGGATCGAACCCTTGGCGGCCTGGTGATGGACATTTGGCCAGGATCAGTGGATCCGCAGATGGAGAAGGCTGATCAGCCAGCACTCTGGACCGTCTGCACGTACAACGTGCGGTATCGCACCAGCGTGACAGACCTCAGCAGCTGAGGCGATCCGTAGCCTGATGGTGGCGTGAACACCTGTTGATTGTGGCGAAGGACATTCCCCCGCTCCCATCAGTTGGTGGCTCGTATCTGCTGGATAAAAAAAAGAACCAGTGGGTATTGGTTGACGAAGCGCCAGCTGCAGACCTGACTATCCCCGAATCCAATGGCACTGACACGGAAGCGCCTGCTGCTGGCCAAGATTGAAAGCACCTACGGCACTGATCCAACGCCTGCAGGCACTGATGCAGTGCTGGTCAGCGCCTTGGAAATCCAGCCGCTGCAGCTTGAACTGAAGGATCGTGAGCTGATCCTTGGCTACCTCGGCAACACCGAGAAAGTGGTGGGCCAGCGCTTGGTGGGGCTGAGCTTTGATGTGGAGATCGCCGGCTCTGGCACTGCGGGCACGGCGCCGAAGTGGTCGGCGTTGATGCAGGCGTGTGGGTTCAGCGAAACCATTGTGGCCAGCACCAGCGTCACCTATGCCCCAGTGAGCAGCGGCTTCAAGGGCGTCACGCTGTATTACTTCGCTGATGGTGTGCGCCACAAGGTGACCGGCTGCCGCGGCACCTGGAGCATGAATCTGGAGGCCGGTGAGATTCCGAAGATCAGCTTCGAGTTCACCGGGATCTACAACGCCCCTACCGATGAGAGCCAGCCTGCGCTGACCTACAGCAACCAGGCTGATCCGGTGGTGGTGAACAGCGCCAACACCACACCCCTGAAGGTGCATGGCTATTCAGCCTGCCTGGAGTCATTCAGCCTGAGCTTGGCCAACGAAACGCCATTCCGTCAGCTGGCCGGTTGCACGCAGCAGGTGCTGATCACTGATCGCAAGCCTGAAGGTGAGGTGACGATTGAGGCGCCCACCATCGCCGGCAATGACTTCTTCGCGGCTGCCAGCGGGCAGACGCTGGACGAGTTCAGCTGGACCCATGGCACCACCGCCGGCAACATCGTTACCTTTGCAGCGCCAACCTGCAATCTGGGCGCACCTGAGTACGAAGACAGCGACGGCATCATCATGCTCAAGCTGCCGTTCATGCCGGTGCCGACCGCTGCCGGCAACGATGAGTTCACCCTTGCATTGACCTGACCCTATGGCCTTTGTTCTCTCTCAGACGCCCACCTACAGCTGGCCGGTGTCGTTTGACATGCCAGTCGATGGTGGGCGTTTCAGGCGCGAGTCGTTTGAGGCGGTCTTCAAGCGGCTGCCGCAGTCCAGGGTTGAAGAGATCATGGCGGCAGAGCAGGCGCTGCGTGTCTCGTTCCAGCAAGGCAACGATGATCTCAAAGAGCGGATGGCAGAGGTGCGGAGCCATGCCGCTGAGATCATGGTGGGCTGGAGCGGCATCAAGGACGTGGATGGCGGCGAGGATCTGCCATTCACTGAGGCTGGCCTGAAGCAGCTGCTTGAGGTGCCGATGATGGCCGCATCAATTCTGCAGGCGTATGGCGAAAGCTTGCAGAAGGCAAAGGCAAAAAACTGACCGGCGCCGTGGAGCATTGGTTCCATGGCGACAGCGGAGGCGGTGAAGAGTTGATGGCTGACGCCCAGGCGGCTGGCATCGAGCTGCCTGCATCGGTGTTTCAGCCAAAGGTGTATCAGGTGTGGGCTGAGAACTGGCCGGTGGTGGAGATGTTCCTGCGGGTTCAGACGCAGTGGCGCACCACGTCAGGTGGAGTGATTGGTTTGGATTATGGGGTGGTGCTGCAGATGGCTAGCCTGAGTGGGTCACCTGATCCTTTGGCGTTACTTGAGGATCTGTTTGTGATGGAAGTCAAAGCCCGTGAACTCCTGAACAAAGCAGCGGAGAAGAAGTAGCCATGGCATTGAACATGCAAGCGCTGCTGAAGATTCGTGCTGATGTGCAGGGCGAAGGCGCTGTGCAGAGTTTGGCCACCAAGCTGGGTGGCCTTAACCGAACTGCAGGCACGGTCAGGCAAGGCTTTGGCAGCTTGGGCAATGCCGCTGTCGGCCTGGGGTCTGCATTAAGCGGATTGGCTGTTGGCGGCGCCTTGAAAGGCGTGATGGCAACGTTTGGGGAATATCAAGCGGATATTAAAGTGCTGGAGAATGGTCTCAAAAACTTAGGAGGCAACGCGCCACAGTATCTTGAGCCATTGAAGAAGATCGCATCTGATCTGGGGGAATTGACGCTATTCAATGAATCGGATTTCAATAAGGGCTTTGGGCTGCTCACATCCTTTGGAAATATCGGAGTCAGCAGTTACGAGAGGGTGGCTAAGGCGGCTGCAGATGTGGCGCAAACATCTGGAACAGATGTAAGCGCTGCCATGATGCAGCTAGCAAAAGCATTGAACGATCCTGCCAAAGGCCTTACGGCTCTTGCTAGGTCAGGTATTCAGTTCACAGAAGCACAAAAAACCATGATTGAATCCATGGTTGATTCTGGAAACATTGCTGGAGCGCAAGAGCTTATCTTCAAGGAGCTTGAGAAGCAGTATGGCGGCAATGCTGCAGCCGCAGCCACTGGATATGCTGGCGCATTGGATACGCTTGGAGAGAAATTTTATGATCTGCAGAAGGCTGCGGGGCCATTGATTGAAGCTGGCTTGACGCCGCTGATCCAAGCTTTGACGAAAACCCTTGAGATTCTTTCAACAACTTTGCTGCCAGCCATAAATGCGCTGCCAGGCCCAATCAAAACCATAATTGGATTGGTTGGTGTGCTGACAGCGGCGTTGCTGGTTCTTCTGCCCGCGCTAGGACTGATTGCACCAGGCTTGATTCAGCTGGGAACTGTAATTGGAGGCCTACAGCTTGGTGCCACGATTGGCGGCTGGCTTGGTGCTGTTGGCCCTGCCATCGCTGGCATCACTGCAGCATTTGCAGGATTGATGGCCTGGATCACCGGCACATTGCTGCCGTTCTTGGTAGGCGTGTTCTCTGGCCCTGTGGGCTGGACAATCCTTGCAGTTGCAGCAGTGGTGGCGATGTGCATTGCCTTCCGCGAGCCGATCATGAAGTTCTTCTCTTGGCTCGGTGGTGCCATCGGTGAAGGGCTGACTGCTCTTTGGGAATGGGGCGAACCAATCAGAAAGTTTTGGGTTGATGCCTTTGGTGTCGTTGCCAATATCGTCAAGACCTCTTTGGAAACCATTGGCGGGATTCTGAAGTGGGCCTTTGATGCGTGGTATGCGATCACGTATCAAATCTGGGTGCAACCCTGGATCAATCTCTGGAACAACGTTCTGCGCGAGCCTGTCACCAAGATGGGCGAATGGATCAAAGGCGTCTGGAATGGAATCGTTGCGTTCTTTAGCGCAAACGTCATCAAGCCAATTCAAGGGGCATGGGATGCGCTGATGCAGGCATTGCCTAAAGCAATGGACAACCTTGGCAAGACAGTGAAGGGTGTGTGGGACGGGATTGTGAACACAGTCAAGCAGGCAATTCGGGGGATGCTTCAGAACATCGCCAACAACATCAACGTCGTTGGCAGGCTGGTGAATCGCCTGATTGGCGCCTTCAACAGGTTGCCTGGCCCTGATATTCCATTTGTGCCCACTCTTACCGTTCCAGCATTTGCAGAAGGTGGAATCGTCAAGCGTCCCACATTGGCGATGGTTGGTGAAGGCGGCGAGCCGGAATACATCATCCCTGAATCCAAGATGGCGGCAGCCTCTGCCAACTACATGGCCGGCGCTCGTGGGTCTGCTGTGATCACACCAGCTGGGCGCACAGGTAGTGCAGCAGCTCCTGCCATCAGCATCCAGACTGGCCCGGTGGTGGAGTTCAACGGCGAGCGCTACGTCACGCTGGCAGATCTTGAGCGCGGGTTGCAGCAGATGGCTAGCAGTGTCTACCAAGGCCTCCGCACCCCAGCAGGCCGGTACGCCATGGGGATCCGCTGATGGCCAGAGCGCAGTCCCAGTTCCTGCGGATCTACAGCGGCAGCGTCACCTACGAACGCTGGCAGTCGTACTACGTCAACACCAGCGTCACATGGGAAGGCGCCAGCTGGACATATCAACCCTTCGACGCTGATGGCATCACGGCAGGCAAGGTCGAATCAGAATCCTCGATCACCGTCACCCTGCCAGCCACCACCAACGTGATCGACTCTGTGCTGACGGCATTGGATGAGGCGCGGCTGGTGGAGCTGCGGATGTATGAGTTTGATCCCATCCTGGGCAACAGCACGCCCCATGCCGGTCAGACGCTGATTGCCTCCTATATCGGTGAGGTGGTCAATGCCAAGGGCACCTTCACATCTATCAAGATGGAGCTGGGCAGCAGCCTGTCTCCAGTTGGCGCCCAGGTGCCACCACGTAAGTACACCACCCGCCTGATCGGGGTGCCCTGCCGGCTATGAATATTCAGGTATCCGATCCGTTCATCACCACACTGGTGGGAACACCGCTCACCGAGGGTGCTGCCGCTGGATCATCGGCACTGGATACCCAGCAGCGTGGCGCTGAGATTGGCGAAGTGATCCCGATCGTGTTCTGCCGGCGCGTTGGTGATACCGGCGGAGTGCTGATCAGCCCCGCAGCGACCGAAGCCCGTTTCGAGGATGCCAGCCCCAGCGGCGATGTGACTGCCTACTACCACCTGATCCTGAGCGAAGGGCAGATCGACTCAATCCAGGTGCGTGACGTATTCCAGCGCAGCTGCAGGGTGGGCAGCTTCACTCAGACCTACAACCGCCGGGCTGGCACGTTCACCGCTGGCAACTTCATCGACAACTCACCCAACCTTGAGGCGCCGTATTACTGCGGGACCGGCGGCAGCTACGCCGGGATGAGCACGATGGCGTTCAATGTCACCATCCCCGCTGGGTTTGATCAGTGGAACCGGCAGGTGCATTGCTTCGTGCGTGGTGGGATGCACGTCACCCGGCTGCTGGATAGCGCCCTGGGGCCGAGCAACAACGTGGCTGACCTGCTGCGCTACCTGCTGGCCAACAGCTCCAGGGTTGCCGCCGATCAGATCGACACCACCTCGCTGCTCGCGGCGGCCCGCTTCACTGATACCAACGGGCTGTGGTTTAACGGCGTGCTGGCGGAATCCACCAATGTCCGCGACTGGATGAACAATGTGCTGCCGTACTTCCTGCTGCGGTCTAGCAGGGCTGGCGGCAAGGAAGCGCTGCGGCCTCTGTTGCCCACCATTACGGCCACTGGTGCGATCAACACCGGAGCTGTGAGCTGGAGCTTCACCTTCACCGAAGAGCACATTGTCCCCGGCAGCTTTCAGATCACTTACACACCATTGGCTGACCGCAAACCGTTCTGCGCCTTGGTGCTCTGGCGCCAGCAGCCCACTGATGACATCGGCCTAATCCGTTCCACTGAGGTGCGATACACCGGCACTGCCGAGGACGGCCCATTTGAGCAGCATGATCTCTCAGCGTTCTGCGCTTCGGAGAATCACGCGGTCAAGGTCGGAGCCTACATCCTGGCTCGACGCAAGCACATCACCCACACGTTGGCCATCACGGTGCGGCCTGATGCCTTCAACGAAACGCTCAGCCCCGGCGATCTGGTGCGTGTCCGACTGGAGCGCATCCCGTCTACTGGTGCCAGCAGCTTGCACAACGAGCTGTATGAGGTGGATCGGATTGGCAAGAGCCTCAGCGGCGAGGTTCAGCTGGAGCTGACCCAATTCCCAGTGGATAGCCAGCTGCGCAGTGTGGTGGCCTTGGAGGTAGATGCAGCTGTCGGCAACGGCGTATTGCTGCCAACTGGAAAGACCGGCGTAAGCTGCGACGTGAACTCATCAGGTGATACGAGCATTCCCACTGAAACTTGGTCAAGTTTTGGAGGGTTTGCGGGCGCTTATGACTCTGATGTAGAAGAGTCTGAAAGCAGCGATATTGATGATTTAGCGGTGAACAATCCCAGCGACGGAGCGCTGCCTAGCGGTGAATTGAGCTATCCAGACCCGCTAAGGGTTGGGGATGAAGTCACTGCACCGATTATTTGCGATGGCGGACGCATTAAGTGGTATCGCCTTGATCCAAGCGTGGATGGCGGCAAGGTTTATTTAACGCAGGGGCCGTCATACACCATGATTATCAATGACAAGGATTACAGCGTGTACTCCGAGGTGGAGTGCCCTGATCCATCGTCGCCCACGGGCTACAGCGAGCCAATAACTCTAGGCTCCACGCCTATAGTGCAAACTAATTTGCCTGAAGGATTCACCAACATCACTGGGACAATCTCAACCGATGGCAATACCGTCATGTCCTATACATTGACGTATAAATACTGGGACAAGATTGCAGCAGTGTGTACAACCATTGCTGGCGGGAACCCGCTTGTGGATCCGCGTGTCAAGAGCCAAACCACAGGCCCATCAAATATCAAATCGCTTGCGCTTGTGTGGACTGGATCAGGACAATGCACGGCTCATACAAGACTTGAGTTCCGCCGTATTTCACGCGAAGGAGTGTCAACCTTGCAGTTCAGCACCTATTCACCCGTTGGCGGCATTGAACTAGTGTCGCTTGATGTTGAATTTACTGCTGTGTCAGGGACCGCAGCGCCATGGGATCAAGTCTGGATAACATAAACCATGGCAACATTCCCTGCCCTAAAACCATCCAGCCGCACCTTCGCCCCTGGTGTGCGCCCGCACTCGCAGATTCGCACCATGGATGGCGGCCAAAGCCGTGTGCGCCAGAGCAATGTCTTGGTCGATCAACGCCTACGCCTGAGCTTCACGGCGCTCACCGAGACGCAGATGCTCAGCATCCGCACCCATTACATCGGCCAGCAAGGGCGGTTTCTCAGCTTCGACATCCCCAACGATCTGCTCAGCGGCACCACCAGCCCAGCCGGCTTCACGCCGACTGGCTACAGCTGGGTCTATGCCTCAACCCCATCCATCCAGGACGTTGGCTGCCAGCGCTACACCGTTTCCCTGGAGCTGGTGACCGTACCGCCCGAGGGCGCCAACATCAGCGGCTTCAACCTTGCGGTGCAGTGCAGCATCGCCGCTGGTGCGGCCACCGGCACCGCCAACGCCACTGGATTGAATCTGACCGTCACCGCCAGCCTGGTGGAAGGCGCAGCCACCGGAACCTAAACTGTAACCACAGCAAGCAACACCAATGGCTTCCCTGATTTACAACTCTGCCATTGATGAGATGGCGCGTGCTGATATTGATTTTGAGGTTGATACCTTCAAGGCAATGCTGGTGACTTCCAGCTACACACCCAATAAAGACACGCACGATTTCCTCGACGACGTAACCAACGAGGCATCCGGCACCGGCTACACCGCAGGCGGCGCTACCTCAACCGTCACCGTCACCAAGGACACCGCCAATGACAGGGTGACCATCCAGTTTGGCGCTGTCTCCTGGGCCAGCAGCACGATCACCGCTCGCGGCTGCGTCTACTACAAGTCCCGTGGTGGCGCCTCCAGCGCGGATGAGATCGTGGCCTACAACGATTTCGGATCTGACGTAAGCAGCTCCGGCGGCACCTTCTCGGTGGCTGCCAGCACCATCACGCTGCAGAACTGATGGCGATCTTCCCTGCTCTGGAGCCAGTCACCAGGGAATACACCTTCGGCAGCTTTGCGCTGACTGAAGAACCATCACCCAGCGCTGGCATCATCCGCTTCAGGCACTCCACCATCCCAGCGGCGTATGAGCTGACGCTGGGCTACGAGCACCTGAGCGATGCAGAAGCAGATCTGATCCGCACTCATTACGGCGTGCTGGCTGGTGGCTTCATCTCATTCGCTTTGCCGGCCATCACCTGGAAGGGCCATACCTTCAGCGGCAACGTGGCGCCGGTTGGAATGCAGTGGCGTTACGCCGCACCACCAGAAGAAACCCAACGCAGCGCTGGCTACGTCAACCTGAGCGTCAGCTTGGAATCAGATGGGCAGATTGATATGAACCCGCCAGCTGTATCGGCCAGCATTGTCAGCGGCAAAGCAGGTGGTGGCGCTGCTGGAGCAGCACTGACCGTGACAGCAAGCCTCACTGCAGGCACTGCAACAGGGGCCTGATCCATAGCCTGCAGGCAGAGCATTGCTTGGCTTGTGATTGAGGTTCTAGCGGCAGCCACTGGAGCGTCGATCACTGTGGCCGCAATGGGACTGACTGGTGCCAGCCGTCGCAACAACGAAGGCCGTGAGGCTGTGATCCGCCTCACTGAAGCAGTGAACACCGTGGCATCACGCCTTGATGAACTGCACGTTGATCTCAAGGCCGACCGCCGCGAAACCTTCACCCGCCTCAATGATGTTGAGCAGCGGGTGGCGAAGCTCGAGGCGAGGCTGTAATGGATGAGCGGCGCTTCATCATCCGCTCTGTGGTGGCCTTCTACGCCAGCGGCATCGGCTTGTTTGCGGGTGACTTGGTGAACTGCGAGATGAAGCGGCCAGGAGAGTGTGACAACAGCCGTGGCCGCCTTGAAGGATCGGTCACTGCTGCACCAGCAGCTTTGCTGGCCATCCTCGTCAAATCATCCCCAACACCATGAGCGCATTACTGATTCGAGTGGCCAAGCTGCTGCTCCGGCTGGCAATGGAGGAATCCATGCGACGTGTCCTGCCCAAGATCTACGACCGCTTGGATCATGACCTGCCGCAAGTGCTCAACATGAAGCCTAAGCCTGTGGTGGTGGAGTCGGTGGTGGCTCAAGCGATCAGCGCTGCAACCGATAAGAGGGCAACCATGGATCAGATTGAAGCGGTGATCGGTCTCTATGACCCAATCAAGGCAGCCCTGCGCAACGTCAAGCGATGAGCAACCGCATTCGGCTGTACGACCTGTTCCGGTACTACAAAAAGGATCTGCCGCACCAATCGGCAGCCATCTCTGAATTGGAGGAGGCGCTGTTAAAGGCTGACCCTTCAATCTTGAATAGGGACCAGCCGTGGTTTAAGACCTGGAGCCAAGCGGGCAAACAGCGTGATCCGGTGCCGGCCTGGTTTGAGCCGGCCCGCAAGATCGTGGCGGAGTTTGAGGGGTTGCGTCGCAATGCCTACCTATGCCCTGCAGGTGTTCCCACCATCGGCTACGGCCACACCGGGCCGACCGTGCAGCTTGGTCAAACGATCACCGAGCAGCAAGCCGATGATCTGCTGCGCCAAGACCTCCAGCGCTTTGCTGATGGCCTCCATCGCTTGGTCCCATCTAGCACCCAATGGGGCGCCAATCAGCAGGCAGCCTGTATCAGCTGGGCATTCAATGTCGGCCTAGGCGCTGTTGAGGATTCGACGCTGCGCAAGCGGATCAACAACGGTGAAGCGCCCATCGTGGTGGTGCCGCAGGAGCTGCCCAAGTGGGTTCACGCAGGTGAAGCGGTACTGGCCGGCCTCGAGCGACGCCGCAAAGCTGAGGTGGCACTGTTCACAGGCAACAGCCCGCTGCCCCAGCAGCAGGCACCACGCTTTACTCCTGCCTCACCGTTCAGCACCCGCATCACGCCGCACATCACCTATGGCGAGCTGTGCTTGTACGAAGACCGCCGCCGCTTCACCAACCAAGGCCAATGCAACATCGCACTGGAACTCTGCACCTTCCTCGAGAAAGCCCGCGCACAGTTCGGCAACAAGCCAGTCATCATCACGAGCGGCCACCGGCCAGAACATGTGAACAAGGCAGTCGGTGGTGCCAGCAACAGCGAGCATCTGTACAAACCAGGATGCGGCGCCGTGGACTGGTTCATTGACGGCGTGTCGGTCTACACCGTCCAGGATTGGTGCCGCACTAACTGGCCGTACTCCACCGGCCTCGGCGCACCCAAGGGCTTCATTCACACCGGCATCAGAGCTGAACGTCGCAAGATCGCCTGGGATTATTGAGGCGGCTGCACGCCCTTGCTGCTGCATTGCGCCCAGAACAGCTCAAGCGCTCTCATCCCACCTTTGGCCCTCACGGTGATCCCGCCACCACTCACCTGCCAGACAGGTTCACCATTAACAATCACCACCTCCAGGATTGGATACACCTGATCAGACTGTGGCGTCACGTCCTGGTGCTCCATGGACTGGTCTGGCTCGTGGTTGATCCCTGAACTCAGCCTGCAGAGTGAGCTAGAGAAAGAGATTGATCGCCGCCGCGCTGCACACCTGGATCAGGTAGCACTGCATGAGCTGGCGGATCGGTTGATTGCTGACTGGTATCTGCAGCGTGAGCTGCTTGATCGTTGCCTGGGCCGTGTGCGGCAGCTCGAGGTGGAACTGGTGCTCTCCAGTGCTACGCCGTCAAAGCGTGGGCCGAGTGATGAGCACCTGGCCATGGCACGCGAGATCCTCGGCTGAATAGCTCCATCTGGCCTGGATGCTGGCAGTGCCGCGGCCTGTATTTCCGCCGTGGGGTTTGAGGTATTGGCTGCGGCTTCACCGTGATCAATACCAGCTGCACCGCAGCGCCACGCAGGCGCTCGTAGCATTCGCGCAGCAAGGCTTCCACCTCCCGCGTGGCCTTGCCGATGATGGTGCCGATCTCTTTGCTGCTGAGCTGCTCACCATCGAGACCCCAAGCCAGGGCGAGCACCTGCTGTTGCAGCTTCGGCAGGCCTTTGATCAGTTCTCGCAGCTGGGCAGCACGCAGCTCCATCTGCCGCTCTTCATCACGCTGCTCGATGCTGATGTCATGGCTGGCAATCAGATCGCCAAGATCACCACCGTCGCAGCTCTCGTAGTCAAGGCTGCTGATCGGCTTGGCATTGATGAACAGCTGCTCGAGCACCTTCATGCTCACGCCAAGCTCTGCCGCCAGTTCTTCCTTGGTGGGTTCGCGGCCTGTCTCCTGGATCAGCCGGCGGGTGATCGCTGAGAGGCGACCCAGCAACTGGCTGTGGCTGCCGGGGATGCTGATGATCCGGCTCTGGGTATCCACCCAGCGATTGACCGCCTGACGAATCCACCAGTAGGCATAAGTGCTGAAGCGATACCCACGGGTGGGATCAAACTTCTCAACGGCACGGATCAGGCCTTCGTTGGCGGCCTGTACTAGGTCATCAACGCTGCCCTGCTTGGCCAGCCGGTGGCAGTGCTTGCTGATGTAGGCAACGGCCAGGCGGAGGTTGGCGGAGACGAAGCGATCCTTGGCGCGTTTGCCGCGGCGTCTGATCCCTGGCGGGCAGGCATCAGGGCCATCAGGGTGATTGAGCCAGGCTTGAACGATCGTGCCCAGCTCAATTTCCTGCGCAGGGGTGAGGAGCGGGATGCGGCCAATCTGGTCAAGCCACCAGTGAAGACCAGAGTGCGGGGCCATTACCGCCTCTCCCTTCGCATGTGGGCTTCAACGATCGCCAGCAGCGGCCTGGGCACCTGCGGATGCTTCGGTGCCCAGCGCTCAGGATCCCAGCCGCCACCATCCCAGCGGGCGATCTGATCAAGCAGTTTGCGTGCCGCGCTGTACTTGATAAAGCGCACCAGATCAGGCCGTGCAGCCATCGTGGGATCTTGCTCAACCCGCCAACGCGGGCCGAGGTTGAAGTCGTGATCGTCGAGGTGGATCAGTTGCCCCATGGATCAGCTCCAATCTCCAAGCGGGCCGATGGCTTGATCCATGTCCTGCTGGATCAGCTCTTGGATGCGGCGCTGGTACAGCCCGGTGTACGTGCCATCGGTGCAGCGATAGCGGAGGTACAGCCACTCCAGGTACGCCTGCCGGCGGGTTTCTTGGATGTGGTCAGTCATCGCCATGCCCTCATCACGAGCTGCACCACCTGCAGGCCGATCAATAGCCACAACAACCTGTGCATGTAGCGCAGGTTGGTGATCGACACCATCGTGTAGTTCCAGCGCACGTGATCGCGCAGCTTCGGTAGCTGTGGGGTTTGATTCGTCATCAGAACTCCACCTCGTCATCAAAGACCGAGGCGGCACCAGCGACGTACCCGCCAGCAACCGGCTCAAACGATTCCGCCGCATCGGCACGCTCATACGGCACGAACTCCACCACCTGTGCTGCCAGCGGCTGGAAGCTCAACCCGCAACCTGCTGCGCCCTCCCAGGCGTACACATCGAACTTGATCAGCAGCTTTGAGCCGTTGCCGATGATCGCCCCATCCCAGGGATTGCACTGCGAATCAATGATCCTGGGGCCAGGCTGCGGCTGGCCGGTGGTCTTGTCGGTGAACTGCTGTCGCTTGAACTTCACCACCGTCAGCGCATCGCCCTGCTCTTTGTCTGGGCTCCAGGGGAAGGCGTACTGCGAGCGCTTGGCCTTGGCACCGTGCTGCTCAATGAAGTACGCCTCCATCTGCTTGACGAACTTCTGAGTTGCCGGCTCAGCAGTGGCCAGCAGCAGCTCGGTGCTGAATGCTGGTGGCTTGGTCTCGTCGTACTGCTTGCGTGCGGTGATCAAGTGGCACCAACGCACGGTGCCCAATGGAGCTTGGAAGGTTTGCTTGGCCATGTCAGGAGAAAGGAGGTAGGGGTTGGAGATTGAAGCGCTCACGCAGCAGGTGATGCACAGCGCCAGAAGCCGTGAGGTTGTGCTGCTCCATGAACTGCCGCAGCTGCAGGTAGCAGTCGCTATGGATCGTGGTCATCACCACGTGGCGCCCTGCTCGCCTGGTGCCATACGGCTTCGGAGTCGTAGAAGATCTAGGCATGGCAGTGCCATTGAGGAGGGGTTGCTGAAGAAGCTGTAAAGACCAGCTCCACCAGTTCCATGTCGGTGATGTTGCCAAACAAATCTGGATCTGCCTTCAAGATCGCCACCGCACGATCAGGCGTCATCCAATGGCAAGCCTGATCAGGCTGCTGCGTCCAAAGGATCTGCCGGCCCTGCACCGCCTGCAGGTACTGGCCGCTCGGCAGATGCTTCAGCAACCACTGCCGGCGGTGGAGCAAGGTCATGGACTGCGGAGGCCAATCGCTTGACCTCTTGGAGTCGGTCATGGAGATCCAGCAGCCCCAGGATCCGCCCGTGTTGAACGTCCCTGGGGTAGCGGGTGATGAAGTCACGCTCGAGGAGCATGGCTGCGGCCACCAAGTGGTAATGGGCATCGTTGATGTGCTCATTGATTGTCGCCATTGGTGATTGATTGGAGGTACTCGAGGATCCAGACCCCGTGGCGCTGCTGGGTGATCTCACCCTTGATCAGCTTCACGGCAGGCGGCACATCGAAGGCTGCGCGGAAGGCAGCGGTGAAGGCCTTGATCTGCGGCGCTGACAGGCTTGCCAGCTGAGCATTGATGCCTTGGCGCTCCTCTTGGCTGAGCGGTGCCAGCGATGGATCCAATTCATCAGGCTCCTGCTCCACAGCTGCTGGCATCTCGCAGACAGCAACCGCAGCAGGCGCTACAGGTAGCGCCTCAGTCTCTTTATGCAGAATCTGCATCGGCGCAGGAGAAGCGGCAGCGGCCTGGGACTGGAGCAGCAGCGCAGAGACTGCAGCATTGACGGAATGCAAGGCGCAGGAGGCGGCCTGGTGGGCCGCCTGGGCAGCTTCCAGCGATGCCTTGAGCATCGTCAGATCTGTGGTCATGAGGTGAAGCGTTGGGCAGGGCGCGGCCCTGCAGCCGCCTGACATTACAGAACAGCAATACGCAGCGCAAGTGCAGCGCCGCCAATCACAACCCGTAGACGGTCCTTATCCGTTCTTCAGCCGCGCCTCCCAGTCATCCAGCCACTTCTGCGGCTTGTGCAGCACCCCATCCCACAGCTGGCTCAACCGCTCTGGCGTGTAATCCCGAAACCCCAGCAGCACGCCCTGAAACTCCTGCCGCACCTCTGGCGTTGGATCCACGTGCTCAAGCAACTGCACCGCTGCCGCCAGGGGCTCCAGGCCTGAGCGCTTCACCAGCCGCTGGAACCGCTTGCGATACGTCTCCGTGATCTCAGCAGCCTGCTCGGCATTCAGCTTCGGTGGAGCCGCAGGATCCGGCAGCTCCGGCCAGTCCAGCTCACCCACATACGCCGCAAAGAAATCACCGCCGCGCCACGGCTGCCCATCAGGGTGGAACAAAGCCTTGGCGCCCTGCACCCGCTGCCGCAGCACCAGGTTGGTGATGGTGCCGTAGTTCTCCTGCGCCAGCCGCTGGTTCAGCACCCCCAGGCAGCGGAACATCAATGGCCCTGGGTTCTTGGCGTTACCCGTCTCCAACTGGCTCCACTGCGAGGCATACACGTGCGGGATGCCTGCCGCCTCACCCCACAACTGGGAGGTGTCCTGAGCCCAGCCGTTTGCCAAGCGCCAGCGCTTGAGCATCCGGCCAAAGGCCAGCGCCGACTGCCGCACCTCCTCGCGCAAGGCGTCGAAGCTCTCGGAATCGCTGGTCTGCTTGGTCATTAGCAGACGCTAAGGGGAATAGGTCGGCATGGGTAGGGCGCGTCACCGAACAAGCTCGGCAAGCGCCTCTATGGGTCCGTAAGGTGCTGTACGCTGCAGCTCATACGACTCAGCAATGGGAACCCCAAGCGGCATATGAGCCGGTATCTGCTCACCATTGCGCAAGCGGCAGAAGCCCTCGGCATCTCCGAGCGCCACATCAAGAGGCTGATCCATGAAGCCGACAGCTGCCGCAAGTCCCGCTGGCGCTGGGGCCGCGAACTCATCAACCTGGCACCAGTCGATGCTCAGCGCCGCACCGTGCGCATCAACGTCTTGGCCGTGGTGCCTGGCCTAGAGCTGAGTCACTGACCCAGCATCCGCTCTGCCGTTTCTGCAATGTGGTGCGGCTGGATGTGTGCCCGGTAGGTCTTGGCGTGTTGGGTTGGCGTATGGCCCATCAACCGCGACGCCGTGTAAACATCCAGGCGCGAGCCACCTTCACGCCACAATCGCCCGGCATAGGCATGGCGCAGCGCATACGGCCTCCATGGCAGCTGCAGCCGGCGCATCTCCTTGGACAACCACTTCGACACCGCATCACCACGCTCATCAATGCCGCCCTGCGTTGGCCGCAGCCGGCGCTCGTGAAGCCTGAACCGCTCCACCCATTCCCGCGGCAGCGGCACCACCGTGCGGAAGCCAGTCTTGGTGTCATCGCCCACTTGGCAGTAATCCTTCTCGATCAGCACCGAGCGCTCCACCTCGTGAGGCCGGAGGCCGTAGGTGGCCATCATTCCGAAATACCAAGACGCTGCCCCAGCGCTATCCACCCAATCAATGATCTGCTCATCGGTGGGCACCGCCACCGGCTGAGCACGGCCATAGGTCGGGACCGGCAGCTCGGGGAACGGCACATTGACCAGTCGGCCCAGGTGCTGCAGCAGGTACCAAAGCTCTTTGTAGCTGCAGGTGTTGCGCTCGTAGCGCTGCAGCGCCGCCGCCATGGATTCGGTGGTGACCTGTGAGCCTGGCGGGATCTGCCGCAGCCGGCCCATGTAGTTGATCTCCCAGGTGGCTTCGCTGGTGCGGCCCAGCACCACGCGCGCGCGGTGGAGCTTGGCGATCGCCTCACGCCATGTGATGCCTGTGAGTTCATCGAGCCAGTAGCCCCAATCAAAGGTGCCGGCGGCCAGCTGCTTCTCCAGCGTCGCCAGCTGCTTGGCAGCAACGCGGCGATTGACTGGCGTGTCGTCGAGCTTCAATGCAATCCGCGTCTGCTGGAGCCCAGGGGCGCCGTCACGCCGCGGCACGGTGGCAAGCAGGTACAGCCGGCCCCGCTGGGCTGAGATCGACGCCATGGGCGAGTACGAAGCGCAGAAAAAGGGAAGTTGGGCGGTATGCACGCCCGGTGCATACTTTGCCCGTTCATAGGCCCTTTGCGTCCCTTGCTGCCCCTAAGGCCTGCTGCCCTTAGCCCGGCAGATCGCTTGCAGCAGAGTCGGTTTCAGCCCTGCGACAGGCCAG
>Ga0208644_1000803_pt1 | contig 28023 bp, 47 predicted proteins | sample VirMetDEL_Nov_18_FD_184517 | JGI IMG/M metagenome (GOLD analysis project Ga0208644, IMG submission 184517) | Aqueous microbial communities from the Delaware River and Bay under freshwater to marine salinity gradient to study organic matter... | ecosystem: Environmental > Aquatic > Marine >...
CTCCGAAGTCAACACGGTTAGCCGTTGTACCTTCGCTTATGCTTAAAAATGTTCCAGGTTTAATTGAAGTAAGATTCACCTCCACAAACATAGTCCCCTCCGTCTGCCCAATCAAAGAAGAAATGCCAGTTTTGGACGCAGAGTCAGCCAAGCGCGTAACCGCTGCTCCCAATGTGGGGATGTACGAGGTGGCGTAGGCTCCCGCTTCCAATTGTGCGCCCCAAATGTAGATTCCATCAGTTCCGTTACCTAAAGACGTTAGGTTGTTTGAAGACCTTGCCGCAATAACGATATTTCCAGAATTTGTTGCATTTGCCGCAATGGAAATAGAACATCGGTACCATCCGTTCCCTACGTTTGTAATAACTGCTCCCGTTCCGCTTTGAGTTGCTGATGCAACAGTTCCAGCGTTTAAATCAAAAAGACCTACCCTATTATTTGTTGGGAAAGCTGCACTTGGAAACGCCAAAAGCAAGAAATTAAAATCCTCTTTTTTTCCGTAAACGCTTAAAGTATATGAAGTACCAGACGTAAAAGAAAAAGCCCCTTGCGTAATAACTCCATCTACTCCGTTAGCTGGCACAATAAATTCAGCGTTAGTATACCCGTCTGGGCTTACTACTTGGTTTGCCGTAATAGTTGCATTGGATTTAGTCCATACCGCATTATCAAACTGCTCCGAGTATAGGGCAATGTTCGTCCGTTGTGGCTCAAGGAGCAATGAAGGACAAGAAGCCCCCCCCGAATAGTCAAGGCGAGGCAATCCACTCACGGGGCCGACGCTTACTGCTGAAGATGTGGTCGCGATGTAGGGCGTAGGGCCAAAGTCCGTTTGCTCAAATTGAGCATCCATTATTACAACACTACCCGTAGAAGCCGAAATACTTCCGTTTTCTGCTGGGTAAATTCTCGCATCTGTTGCGGTCGTGTTATTTACAATTGAGCATCGGTAAAATCCATTTCCAGCACTTTCAATAGATGCAGTTGTCCCAGAAATTACCGTTCCATTTACTAAATCAAAATAGGCACTTTGACCGCTTCCACATAACAAAAGAACATAATCGGAATCAGCAGCCTTAACGTAAACTGAAAACGTGCTAAACACAGTAGAAGTTAAAGAGGTTTGCCTAATATATCCACCTCCCGCACTTTTTGTTAAAAGCCAAGCGTTATTGCTCCCATTTCTATCTTCTTGGCCACTTGCAATAGTTGTATTTGCTAAACTCCATCCCGTGCTGAACGTATTGCTTTGCAAAAGCAAGTTTTCACGAACCTTCTCCACCAACCCCGAACTATTGACACGGGTCGCGCTTGAGGCTCGGCTGAATGTCAAATCTCCCGAACCATCTATCGGTTTGACACTATATACTTTTTGGTCTTTATAGCCACTCGGAATCATTACGAGTGAGGCATCATCAAAATAACTCATCAGTTCAAATTAAATAATTGTTCAACAAGGCAGTCTCGGCCTTCAAGCGTAGCCCCATCATCAGTCATCCGTTGGATATAGGTGTCAAATAGTTCGTAATAGTTATCCTCTCCCAGATCTTGCAAGGCCGCGACAAGGCAATCGTACCCTTCAAAGGTTCCTCCATCAGCCAAAACTCGATCCCGGAAAGCGATAGCAATATCATTTACCGGGGCAAAACAAGGAGGTGCGCTCTCGTTCTGGATAGAGAGAGTTGTTTGATCAGTGTCTCCCCACCAGGTTTCGCAGTATATCGTTCCCCAACTAATAAGATTTGCCATCCTTTTCCTTTCTAATCAAATAACTTTTCAATTTGAAAATGTTATTCTTCTTTGGTTCGTATGTTTTTTTCTTCTCTTGCTTCATAAAACCCAACCGGAGTATTGCACATCGTGATCCGGGAACATATCCTCATTGTTATTCTGGTTATATTCCGGAAAATCATTTTGATGAAAAGTCATATAGTCCACAAATCTACGCACATAGAACTCTGCAATCTTCCTTTCCTTCTCAATCAAAAAATCAACCTCTGTCTTGTCTACACTTGCCGAGTTCTCGCTCTGATGCTTATACACACCCCCATTGGCGATCGTATATGCCGCAAAAGGCAAATACTCCATCATCGCAAAATGAATGAGCATAGGTTGAATGTAAGAATTAACCAGGGATAGGTAGTTTCCAGAAAGAGTACCTCCAATGATATCCGAAGAGATCTTGTCATAAAGTTTAGTGCCAAGATAATTCTGGATATGAATCTCCTGGGCAATCTTTACGAACTGAATGAATTTGTCCGTATCTACATTCCCCCCCAATGCGGTATTCCGCACCAAATCCTCTCGCTTAATGAATAGAGCCGTTGCCATTTGTTATTTGTATTTAAGAGATCCTCTTGAGGGAGTATCAATTGGTGCCGTAGAGGCCGTAGACCATCCCGATGGAAATAGTTTGTCCGAAGGGAATCCGGCCGCAGATGCTTCTCCTACGGAAATTTGTTTGTCATTCTCCAATCCCATCTCTGGTAAAAATTGTCCTTTGGAATTTCTCTTGCGGAAATAGACCAATCTGCGCCAATGGTGGTGGCAATAAACGCCACCCTTCCATTTCCAAATGGAGTAAACGCTTTGACCTTTGGGGGCAAATTGTCCATTCTCTCCGGAAAAACTCATCATATCAATATCCTCCTTGCGGAATACAATTCCGTTTTGAGCCGCATTCACCATCTCAACGCAGAAATCTCTTGAGTTTGCGCTGATGTTCTCGGTATATGCATATCGCACCTTGTACAATCCCCCATCAAGTCGGGAATCTGAATCCGAATTTGAATAATCCTCAACAGAGAAATTCATCTTCTTCAAGTGGGAATCTTCATTGTCTGGGTCGTTGACTACCTCATCGCTGATGAGTTCCCATTCATTTAAATCAACGACCTCACCCTTTCCCCGCAATTCTTCAATCCAAGCAGATTCTTGTTCCTTTGAAAAGGTAGGTGTTTTGGGTTTTTGAGATTTCAATTCACTAATCACGGCCGAAGATGTTCCATCAAATAATGCTTTAGCAACTGCCGGATCAAATTGAAGCATCTGAACCAGGAATGTGATTGCTTGATCCATCGACAAAGTACCATCCTTAACCCCTTGCATAATCTGCAAAGAAGATGCAATCTGTGCACCATTATAGGATGCCTCTTTTTGAATGAGTTCCTCTTGTGCCTGGCTATCAATCGGATTTGTATCTTTCTCAATTCCTTTGATACCCGTCTCTTGCTCGATTGTTGCCTTGTCCATAACCTTCGTGTCCGTGAACTCGATAGGTTGAAGGGTTTTGAAATACAGATCCAAAGAGATGTCATTGTAAGCCAAAACCTTGTCAATACCATCCAGGATAGTTTCTTGCATCGGTCGGATCACAATATTGTCAAACAACTGCGAGGCAGTCATCAACTCATCCGCATTGTTACCCAATCCGCTTTGGTCTTTGATCCCCAATAGCATCGGAGAGGTAACCCGGTGAGATACCATAATCTTTCGCATCGACTCATCAGCGAGGAACTGATATTGTTGAGAGGCATCATTCAATTGAACCGGCTCGATAGAAGCCGCCAATTCCTTGTTGTCATTGAATGCAAGAATAAACTTTCCCGCATTCGAAGATCCAGAGAATTTCTCCGCAACCTTGTTCTCAATGATATATCTCTCCTCCTCTGTTGGAACGCCATTGTTGAAGTTGATCAACATCGAGGGGCTCATCCCATTCTTGATGTTATTGAGGTGGTAATTCGCTACCTCCTCCTCTAACTCGCAATATTGCAAACCTCCCTGGTAATCAACCGGAGAGTAGTAATAGAATCCCGCCCGGTAAGGTTTGATGTATAGGATCTCAATTCCTTCATTCGAAAAACCAAATGCGGGAATCCGTGTTGGGGTTTCCTTGTTTGCATTTACATCTGCCCAGGACTTTGCATAGTAGTACCCTTCAATCTCTCCATCTTCATTGCATTTCTCTGCACGGAGGGTTTCGATAGGCATATGGTACACCTCATTGATCATCTGATGATCTTGAGAGTATATCACCTGGAATGCACATTGCCCCATCATCTTGAAGTCGCTTGTTGCTTTGCGTAAGCACTCCTTCTTGAATAGGGATTTCATTTGAGCATATTGCTCTGGCTTCCTGAAAGAATCCGTAGCATCCAATCCCTTTCCGTAGATCAGTTCGGAGATGCCATTGATGATAGCGTTATTCGTAGGAGAGCCATTATACCGATCAATCAGAAATTGAAAATAGTCATTGTCCTCTCCATAGGATACCCACTCTCGGTTGTTGTATTCCTTAATCTCTGGAGTCGTGTAACTCGATAGGTTTACAATATGGATGTTGCTCATATGATCACAAATTCATTGTTGTAGGATGTTTCCTCCGTATACACCCCTTCATTAGTGGTGTATTTGTCGTATTCCGTTTGTGAAGTTACGAAAACTCTATCCCGATAAATCATCGTAGAGCCATCAAAAACCTTCAACCCATAGAATCTACCATCCACCAGGGAGAAAACCCCGGAGAGGGTCATAAAACCATCCCCAGAGGACACGCTTACCGAAGGGGTTGCGGTAGTATTTGTGGATTCATCAATCAATTGTAAAGTAACACTACCCGGAAAAGATCGGGGAATGACAACAATGCTTTGCGATGATCCGGATTCTTGAAGTATATGCATCTCAATTAAATAACCGCACCTCGCAACTTTATTCCAAAAAGAAAGGGGGCATAGCCCCCTCTCCTAACCAAAAAACAAATCTGGGTTAAGGTACAATCGTAACGGTTGCACTTGTCATTCCAGCAAATACCTCTTCGGCATTTGTCAAATCTACACCTGCAATAAAGTTTGCGGGTTTCAATTCTTGAGCCGTCAAAGTTAATGTATATCCAGACAAATCACCCATAGCGGCACCGGTAACAATCGTGCCACCCGTAACCTCTGCTCCGTGTTCGGAACCCATCAAGAAGGCATTGTCATTATAATCCAGGACAACAACCTGTGGGCGGCCATAGGCCATCAATTTCAATTCTTTGTTATCTTCCTTCGTTAACTTGCTGAATTGCAAATTCAAGGTTTGCTCGAAGAAAGTCGTACCATTCTCACGGCTTGAATTGAATGATTGCTCAAAAGAAGAATTTCCCTTGAGGTCATATTTGTAAGCAGAGAATGTACCAGTCATATTGGTAACCTCATCTGCCGTTTCTGTGATCGTACCCAGATCCCCAAAATTCACGAAGTAGACGGCTTTAATTCCACCAACTACATCCTTGCAAGGGATTGTCCGACCGGCTGTAAGTAAACAACTCATATCTGTCAAAAATAAAAAAGGGGGCGGGGTAAAACCCTCACCCCCTTGAGGTTAATCAATTCAAAGAATTAGGCGTAGTAAACGATATCTGCACCAACTCCGTGCTGAACACCGGCAGTAAATCGCATTACAACGCGAATATTGTCGGATCCATCAAGGTTTTGCATATCGAGAACCTTCACCTCATTGCGATCAGAAGCCAAACCAGAACCGAAGAACAAGTTTGAAGATTGAGAGGCAACCATCTTGTTAGATGCCAAACCATTCACCATAGCAACGCGGATACCATCGAAGTACAAGGGCTCGGAGCCATACCACATAGTGCCTTTGTTCTCAACACCATTAGCACCCAAACCAGAAGCACCGAATCCACCCAAAGCACGAACGTAAGCCTTCGCAACATTCTGGGGAACGTAGATAGTCAAGTCCTCCTTGCCGTACAAAGCGGCAGGGATCGCATCAACTACTTTGCCCAATTCCGTGATGACATTAGCGGCAGTAACAGTTGTACCCGTAACATCAACAACATCACCATCAGCGGCGAGAAGGGCTTGGAAGCCGTCGAATTGACCTGCAGTAGCGTTAACACCTTGCCAGATGTTCGTTTCGATGCGTTGAGCAACCTTTGAAGCAACGTGTGCAATCAAAAACTCGCTGAAATCAGCGGGAAGAGAATCGTAAACGGAATAACCCATTTGAGCACCTTGCCAAGTAGACAAAAAGTCCTTGCGGCAAAGTTGCAAGTTCACCTGGAACTCCTCAACAGTCAAGACACGCTCGGAGAGGGTCAAAGTAGAGGTGGGGGTGAAATCACAAGTAGCATCTTTTACGATGTCATCAGTTCCAACCTTTTGGATCACTTGCTTGTAGTGAACATTAGGCATAACCTCAATGAGGCCTTTTTCGATCGTGTCTGCACTCAAAAGGGCAGCAGCGATGTACTTACCTGCAAATTCGCCAGCGTAAGTAGTAGTGATAGAAGTAGTAGTAGCCATTTCTAATTAAGTAAAAAAATTTATTTCAGTTTAGCCAATACACGATCCATAGCGGTAGGAATACGCTTGGATGCTAATTTGACATTGGTTTCGTTCTTTGTTCCAGGGGCGTGTTTAATTGCTTTAGCGGCAGATTGAGAAGAGAATTTCTTTTCGATTGCAGACATTTCGGCTTTGTAAGCCGCCATCTCCTCACGCATTTTCTTCATCTCTTCTGCTACTTGCTCAACAACCGGAACGAGGGCTTCAGCAACTGCAACCTCAATAGCGGCAGATACTTCTTCCGTGATCGCTTCAGCCGCCTCATCAGCAACTTCAGATGCTACCTCTTCGGCAACCGCTACGGCTTCCTCTGATTGCATTTCAACCTCCTCAACGGCGGCTTCTTCCTTGATTTCTGCAATGATCCCTTCCTCAACGATTACCAGGATTTTGCCATCTTCAAGTTTGTGTTCTCCCACGGGTGCGGGGATGCGCTCCTCTCCGGAGATAATAAATACCTCGTTTTCGGGTGCGAATTCTTCTGCTTCAAGAATGGTTCCATTCTCCAAAGCCATTTGAGCGAACTCTACCTTGCGGATTTGTGCGAGTTCTGTCAAAATTTTGTTTAATACACTCTGTGCCTTCATAATAGAATTGCTTTCAATTAAATGACCGCCTCGGTCTTGATTGTTACATTTTTACTCTGGGATCTGAACAATTGATCCGATTCCTTGCGCTCTCAAAGATCCATCGCAACACTTCTTTGAGTATGTCCCTTTATCCCAACACAAGCAACCTCTTTTTGATCCTTTGGGTGATGATCTTGAAGGTGTAGGTTCTTTCTTCATAATTTGCCCAATTCTTTCAATTTAGATTCTGCCCATCTCTTTCCGGCTTTCCCTCCCCATAACAAGTAAGAGATCGTACCACAAGCCGAAGAATCTGATTCATCATAATACTCCTCTGCCCTTGAGAGATAGGAGTACATTCTTTTGATGGTTTCTACGCTGATGGCTTTTCCTTGTGCAAGTTGTTGTCCTCGGATCTTACCCACATCCGTAGCGCACTTGTTATTGTTCTTCTCATTCAATTCAATGCCACGCTTTGCATTGTTCTTGACTGCATCCGGGTAATCTGTGTAGGATTCCATCTCAATCCTTTTCCCCTTCTTCAATCTTTTATCACTCTTTATGATCCCAACAATAGAAGAGAGGATCAATGCCGCTTCTTGTTCCTCGATATCCTCCAAACCTTCTCGGCTCATATTTACTTTGTCCACAAAGTATCCCTCAATCGAAAATCCCTTGACCTTTCCGCTTTTAACATATCCCTCCCAGATATCCGGATTGTTTACCTTCATAGAAACCATCCAAGTTCCAATCGGTAGATCAAGCCCATATTTTCTGCTCTTGTCATATTCCTCATCCTCGATGATCCAAGATTCCACCACGCTCAATCCCTGGAGGTCGACTTCGTGTTCAAGGGTGGAATTGTTCTGGTTTCCATTCTGGAAAAACATCTCCGATGCTCTGCGGATTGTCTCCTTTGTAAAGTATACATAGAACTCATCCTCCCCATTCTTCCGGTAGATCGGTTTATTGGGAACGAGAGCCGCACCCATTAGGATGCGCTTTTCTTCACTCTGTGTAGCGAACTCTACTTTCTTCGCTGAATTCAATGCAACAAAATCCTCCTCAATAGCCGGGTATTCTACCAGGGAGATCGCATTGATCCCGGAGAGTAATTCGTTTTCATCAATAATTAGTTCGATCAGTTTCATTATCCAAATGTTGCGGTTCTTATTCTACGGCGTTGCAGTTCATCATATCCCATCACATCAGATCCGACCACATAAGCCCGGAGGGGCTGTTGGAACTGCCCTCCAATGCCCTGGGCTAATTGATTGATCCCACTCGTTCCAACAATATTGAAATTGGTTTGCAGAGATCTTCCCTGGGCGGGAGTTGTTGTGCTTGGCAAAGATGGTGAGGAAAAAGATGAATTCTTGATATCATTGATGGCCTTATTCGATGCAAGAGCAATTGCAGCGACTTGGGCTGCACCCAGTACTGGCCCCAAAACGGGTCCAAATTGTTGGGCAGATCCATATGCCTCAAATGCAGATTGTATAGCCGAGGTAACAACCGATGCGATCTTGTACTTCTTTGCACTCTCAAACGCAGATGCGGAAGAAACATCTTGAGCATCCGCAAGAACTTTTGTAAATTCAGCGGCAGTACCCAAAGCACCTTTTATCGCCTTGCCTTGTTCCCCCTCATAAAAAGCCGTTGTATTGGCATTTAAATTCTTAAGGTGATCCGCAAAGGTTGATGCATTATTCTCATATGCTTCTCCAACTACCCTTGCTTGTTTCTGAACATTTCCGGAAACATTCTCTCCAAATTTCTCAATCTCTTTCGCAAGTCCTTCCTTTCCCCCGAACAGAACCTCAAGAAGGATTTCTGCTTCTTCTCGGATGGAATTGTAATAAGCGGGGATGTTTACCAATTCCGCTTTGAACTTGTCATCTATCTTCTTTTGTTCCTCAAAGAAATCGAGTATCTCTTTTTTCCTTCCCGCTACTTGAGCAATGGTTAAATCAAGAGCATTGATTTGATTTTGGATTGCTTCAATCTGTTGAGCATTCCCTTGTTTTACCGCTTCCGCTAATAGTCCCTCTTGTTCAGCCCTTTGTGCTTGGATGTTTTTGAGCGTCCCAGAAGCCGCGGCTAACTCGTTGACCTTTTTAACGCCCTCTGCCGTCTTTAGGTTGTTTTCATCAATATTGATTCCCAACTCTGCAAGACCGGCAATGTATTGACTCTGGGAGATTGTTCCCGCCTTGTATGCATTACTTAATCCGTAAACGCTTTGAGCATTTGCGATGATACTTGCATTCGACAATTTGAATTGTTCATTGAGGTTTTTAATTGTTTCCTCTAATTCTTTTGCCTTTTGTTTAGATTTAACGAATGCCTCAACAAGGAATCCAATAGCCGCAATAGCCGCACCGATTCCGGTAGCGGCAAGAGCCAACTTGAATCCCTTCAATCCAAAAGATGCAGATTGTATCGCCTTATACGCTTGGAAGAATCCATCTGAAATGCCACCCGTTAATTGGCTAACCAATCCTTTGATGGGTCCAAGGATGCCACGCATCTTGCCCATCTCCTTCGATACATCACCCGTAGCACTCCCTAAATCCTCAAAAGATTCGGTCGCTTTATCTGCCGCTTCAACAATTCCCTCCGTTGCTGATTCAATATTTGAAAGAGCCGGGTTCTCTGTTGTGGTGATGTTGATTGTTACATCTACTTGTTCAGCCATTGTCTGCGTATTATTCGTTTTCCTTCTTTCCAGGATGAAGGCAGATAGTATTTTCCTTTTGCGATTTCAATGTTATTCGATTCTTTGATGTACTCATCTGCATTGAGCATCTCAATCAAATAACCTATGTAACTCTTCTTCATACCTCGTTGAGTAATTCAAGTCGTACTCTTCCCGTTGCGAGATTCAAATCCACATTGTTGATCTTAAACTTTTGATTGTTCCAGATCGCCAAATTGTTCAAATCCAAATTCAAGATTTTTCCAAGTGGCAAAATAGCATCTACCTCAAAAACCCTTTTGTTCTTTGAATACAGATCTTGAATGTAGGTACTCCAGTAAGATTGGTATAAACTTTTCCCAACCGGAGTAAGGTAGTAGGGATCAATATCAGCCCCCCAGGTTAATGCATTTGCTAATCCCGTTCCAAGAGATGTACTTGATGTATTCGCATACCAAACCTCATTCACTTGAGTTTCTGTATTTGTTTCATCTACAAATGCAATTGGGTTTGAATTGATATCAAGAGAAAAATCTCCATAAATCAATATCGGTGAGCCCAAATATTTTTGAAATCTGTTTTCATATTGTGTATCTGGTTCCCTTGTTTGCGACAAATAAACCAAAATATTAGTATTTCCCCCTCCATCAATATCCTCCAACAATCCAAAAAGAGGGCATTCAAATGGTAATTCAACTTTGAATTCATCCCCATCAAATTGAAAATCAGACCGGAGATCCCCAAATCCTATCGTATTGTTTTTCTCATATTCATATCCCAATATCTGTTCTGTTGGTTGGTAACTGAATGAAATTCTCCGGAATAGGTCTGGTCTTTTGATTCCAATTTCATCGATATTGATGAATTCTTGTAAATCAAGATCGGATCCGGCGGCATACCAATCATCCAAGGTGTAGAAGGTGAATGCCGTGTTTGATGATGGGACGATCACAAGGTTGTGCATCTTAACAATTCCAGAAAGGAAATCTGCAACCTTGATCTCTGGCATCAATGGACTCATTGCTAATTCAAAAGCATAGGAAGCGGAGAGCGATTGGTCTACCTCAAATTGTTGGGTGATGGGGATACCATCCGATGCCGTGTATGCCGTGTAGTCCGTGACTTGGTAGGTCATATTGACTGGTAGTTGAGGGCGAATCTTTAGTTGTATTTCATCTCCTGCATTAAGAATGTACCCATCAAAGAATGTGGTATTTGTTCCCGCATTAGCATCCTCACGGGCAATACCAATCTCTACGCCGTTGCGGAATAATCCAAGTTCGTAGTTTGCTGATGAGTTTAATACTTGTATTCGGAGTTGGTATTCGCTTGTTGATGCAACAGTCCAAGTGTCCGTTGTGAGATTAAATTGGCTACCGCTTCCAGTATTGCGGTTCATATTTATCAATTGCCAATCAATCACACTTGCATTGTCATATAGATATCCCTCAAACCGATGTGCCCAGATGTAAAGTTTCTGGAATGTTGTATCACTCAAAAAAGATCCGGAGAAAGTGATCCCATATTTTCCTTGTATCGCATCAAGTATTTTCGTTACTCGAACTGCGGGTTTCAACTCATTGTAGTTGATTCCGTGGTGGTGTCCAACGTGTCCCGTTACAAATTGAATGTCATCATCGTGGCGGGGATCAGAAGAGTTGCTTACATTGTACACCCAATTCCTCACCGGACTCATTAGAGGGTAAAAGATATCTCCGCTAAACAAAGTATCCGAATTAAACCCTTGAAGGATAGTTGCCCCATCATAGGTATGGTCATAGGCACTCAAGTCCAAGTCATATAGATAGTCCTCTCCGAATAGATCCGTTAGGTTTACCAGGTATCCGTAGAATGTCAAGGTATAGGCATAGGGTTCCGTTCCCCTCATCAATACATCCTCAATCTGAATGACTCCATCCCGGAAGAGCAATGAGTTGATTTCGATTCTTGCCGTTGGGCGCAACCTTCCATCAAAAGATCCCTCTTCCGAGTATTCATAATAAGATCCACCAAGTTCATCAAGTGCAGAGATGCAACAAGTTCTCCCCTCAACTATCCCTCCGGCAGTTATTACCCTTGCTTCATAAGATTCAAACAAACTCTGTCCGTTTACGAATCTTTTGTCTGTTATTCTTAACTCCTCCAGATCTGTTCTGTAATAATGAGCCAAGATCTCATTGTTAATCCCCGTAGCGGGGATCGTGAATGATTGAGTAAAATCCGTGAAGATCTTATCAAGTTCCTTGTAATTCTGAATCGATAGATTGATCGTGATCTCCTCATCATCAAAGAGATCAAGTCGATTGTTTCCGATGTAAATATCTACCTGGTTCATCGAATAAGAGTTCTCTCGTTGAATGCAATGTCGAAGGTCAATTGATAATTGATCACCTTTTGGTTCACCTCTTTTTGGTAATCTACTGATCCCCTCTGTGGATTTGCTGAAACCCAATTACCATCCAGGAGAATCGCAACATTCTCACTCATCAAGATATCCTCAATGACTTCATCATAGTTCTCCTCTACCCATCCCGTATTGAGCCGGATGCTATTCCTGGAATTGATATTGAAATCTTGGTATTGTCCTACCTGGAGAGATGCACTTGTAAAACCATCTTGGTAAATACTTCTCTTGAATTGTTCATTTGTAAAACTTCCGGATTCATCACTCCTCTTGAAGAAGGTGATGAAATCAGCAACCCCAAATCGGTTGACAAAAGCAACCTGGTAGGGAGTATATTTTGGTTCACAAATCAATTCGTATCTCACTCGAGTGATCTCCGTTCCATCTGTTTCTCGTAGAATTACATCATACCAATCTCCCGAATTATGTGCGCTTGGTTTGATGACTGCATCAAGACCTGCATTTGCTTCAAGGTTTGCGGGGCCCACTCCTGCATATATGATCAGATCTTGTGTGTTTCCGCTTACCGGATCCGGCGGGGTAGATGATATCCCATCAATGTTGAAGAATGTATCCGAATCTCCATTGTTCCAAGTAATGGTGATGAATCCAAAATCATTGTCTACACTATTGTAGATAGCAAGTGCTTCGTAATTGGATTCCAAAACATATCTCTTTCTGTCTGTCCAAAGAGAAACGCTTGAATGTTCTGTGTTTTGAGGGTTCGTCTTACCACTCCATCCATCGACACAAAGAAAGTTTGTTAGCGAACCAATTACGGCCTCTTCTGGTGCAAGTCCATTATCTGAATAAATCCAATCGCTTCCTCCGGCACTTACCCACAACGTTTCACCTTCTGGACTTTGAGTGTAGAATATATCATTCCAGATATCAAAATTGTGAAGGAATTCCGATTTGATCAGATTGCTGATCTCAAAATTGATCACTTCATTGATTGAATATGACTTGCTCAAAATGTAATTGTAAGGAGTTGGTGCGCTCGTTCCACTCCAGATCTTCAACCTCAAATTCATTGAATCCAGGGAATCATTTGTTAAGGTATTATTCTTCCCCGTGTAGAAGATAGGGCTTCGTGCCATCTTCAAAGATTCTGGTTGGCTAATAATAGGTGTGCTCATTATTGTGCTTTCTTAACTGAATTGTCCAATGTGAACCGAAGGAAATCAGCGACATCCAACGCATATGCTTGTCCTAATTCCTCTGGTAATGTTTCAAATGCTAAACGGAAAGGGGTTGTAAAAAAATAGGTGGGCTTCGTTCCCTCTTTCTTGATTTTATTGGCTATTGCAAACGCAACGGAATCAACCTTGCTTTCTGTCATCTTCACAAAAGATCCCGTTTTCAGATCTCTCAATCTCAAGGGTTTTTGTCTGATCCACTTCTTGATTGCATCAGTAGGAGGCATCTTTCCTGGCTTCCTTCCCTTGTCTACAACATAGCCATATGTTTGCCATTCTTCATTCTCTTCGAAAAATTTCAAAGACAAAGAATTCGGCATCAATTTCAAAGAATATGATCCAGGAAGTGATGTTCTCAATCTTCCACTTGAATCAATACGCCTCCGTTTGCCATCCTCTGTGCGGTATGCCCCAAGTTCTAACTGCGCTTGTTGCAATACCCTTTGAGCAAAGGCATTTAGATATGCTTGTGTATTTGATGCGGTTAGCATACCGAAATCTCCGTGTTTGCCGTAATAATATCAAAAGTGCAATTCCATCCCGCCAACAAGTTTTCAAACCGATCAGAAAAGGGAAGGCATTGGGGAACTCCTTGCAATTGGTATTTGTCAAAATGCAGATCTCCCTTCTCTAATTCTTTGATCAGAGCGTTGCAGACCGCAAGTTGGGTATTGAGTATGTCTTGCGTGTTGTTCGTGCCGTAGAATGGCTCATTTTGATCTCTGGGGTTCTCCTTCGTTTCATCTACAATGTCAATCGCCAAAACGGAGATGTTAAAGCGAATAACCGGCCCCTCAAGATTCGCAGAATTGATGATGATATGCGACAAAGGGAAGATGGTCTGCTTGTTGAGATCCACATCAAAGATGTCTCCCGTGGTTACAACATTGACTTGCGAATGTCCTTCCAGGAAGGTTTTGATCTTTTCAAGTACGAGGTAAAAGTTTCTCATTTGAATTTCTTGTTGAGTATTTTGTTTTCTGCTTCGTTTCGGTCTTTTTCAAATGCTAAAAATGAGAAGGCGAAGGATGCGGGGAGTTTGGATGCTTGATCAAATTTTGTTGCATCACCTCCGGCGAGAGTATAGAATAAGGGAAACCATCCCCATCGTTGAGCGAATTGTCCTTCAACGGAATAGTCGTGATCCCCTCTTGTTTCGCCAAATAGCGAAGGAAAGCCGCTGATAAATCGATCCCTAAATTGCAAAAAAAAACCACCGATCCCATCACAACATCCATCGGCATCTGCTTCATAGTTTCAGCGAGATCCATCTTTCCATCCCATTCCTTAATCCGATACCTCTTGCCCATTTTCTGCTCTATGGGGCGAAATAAAACACACATCGCCTCATTCATTCTCTGCCAATCGCTAATCGTTTGATCCAGATCGTGCAATTCTCCGAATGTCAAATCCTCCAGGATCGGGATGAATCCAAATTCTTGATCATTGATTTTGAATGTTGGTTTGAATTCCGCTTTCTCTTGTAACATCGTTGAGAGGATCTTGGAGATCTTCGAGATGGATGAAACCTTCATCTTGTGAATCAAATCCATTTTCAAACCGCAAAAGATCTCGATCATCTTCTTCGCCAAGAATTCCTCATCTCCCTCCAATCGGAGAAAGTGCTGGTATTGCCCCAGGTTGATCTCGCTTAAGTGATTCGGTACGATTACATTCATCTCATTTAAATAACTTTTGTTTCCTATCGTATGGCATACTGCCCATAGTTTGGTCGGCTCAATCTGTTGTAGGTAGCATATCTCACCGCATCAATCCCGTGGTTGAAGGAATCAATCGGTCTGTTCAAAAGGTTTCCATTCTTGTCCTCTTGCCACTTGTAATTCTGCAATTCCTTGATCAGATTCTTTGAGTTCTTCGTTACAAAGATCTTGTACCTTTTCAGAATATCAATTCCCGCCATAATAGAATCTTTGCCCTTTGTGGTGGGTTTTACATTCCATCCCATCCGATGCAATTCTTCGATTGATTTTGGCTCTGCGCTATCTGCCCAGATCTCATCGTATCTGGTCAATCCTAAATCTTGCAATTTGTCTGATATATCTCTGTTCGTGAGGTTCGTGTGATATAGCATCTCCTCAAGGTATAGATTCCCTCCCTCCTCCGTTACCCGGACTAATGTCGTAGGATCATTCGTGAAGCCAAAGTCCATACCCATTGCAATAACCTTCCCCCTTGGTTCATCTGCAATGTCGAATTGAAATATCGTTGCTCTCGATCTTCCCCTCTCTCCCAGACCATAGATGCGCCAATAGTCCTCATCCGTATCTCTCAATCTTTCGATCTCCTGCTTGATTGTCTGATCCAGGAAGGGGTTGTCCTTGTATGTCGTTTGAAAGAATTCCGCATCATCCCTGGGGATCACCTTGTCGTATATCCAATGGAATGAATCAGAGGGATTGTAATCGAGTATGATCTTTCCATCTGTACGAAAAATCAGTTGTTGCCAGTCCTCGAAAAATAATTCATTCGCCTCGTTGATGTATAGGAGATTCCTTTTTCTTCCTCGGATCTTGTCCGGCTGATCAATCGAAATGAATTCAACAAGGTTTCCATTGAGATAGTATTCGCTTGAGGATTTGTTGTGATACTGCTCTCGGTATAGATCATAACTCCGGAGGATCTCAAAGAAATCCCTCATCACAGATGCCCGGAGAGAAGGGAATGTCTTACGGCAGATTGTTATTGTCTGCCCCTTGTTTTTTCTTGTATAGTAAAATATGATCCAGAGCAAGATGTTATATGTCTTGCCGGATCGCGTTCCACCTTGTTCAATTGTGATCCTTTTATCTGATCGAAGAAGGTGTCCGAATACTTTATTCGTTTTCAGTTCCCTCGCCAAGTATCTGGATATTGAATAGGTTATCCCCCGTATTGTGGATCTCTTGTCTTTCTATGTATCCCCGATTCTTGCCCTTCGTTTTCAGAAAGAAGATTGTTGCCGTAGAATTTCCATCTCGGATCTGTTTATGCAATTGACTCTCCGCAAAATCCAACGCCACATCAATCAACCCCTCAACCTTTTCCTTGTACTCTGGATCTTCTTTGAGCCATCGGTAATGTGTTTCCCTGGAGATCCCGACAATCTTACAAGCCGTAGTTACAACCCCAAGAGATTGCTCAAGGGCTTCAATCATCGCTCCTTTTTTTATGTCACTATTTGTCATACGCCTTTTCTTGGTGATATCATTTTCACGAAGTTCTTGTTGTTCTGTAATTTGACAACCTTCCTCCCCCATTTCTGCACCAGGACATTGTACGCTTCCATCTCCGTATCCTTCGTGCGATACGAAACACATCCCCCCTCATTGGTTAGGTGTACAACATCAATGCCGTATTTCATACAACGCAAAACACCTTTGTATTTGGCTATGTGTTGCATTGAGTAGTCGTAGTCCTCTTTTACTTTCAATCTTTCATCAAATCGAATCTCGTTCTTGATGATCCCAATGATATTCGCACCAATAACTCCCTGGGTTGAAAATGGTGTGTACTCTCGGTAGAATTTGTAATCAGCCGCCAAAGAGAATCCCCACGCCTTCAATCCCCAATCATCACACAATTGGAATTGGTTATCAATGATTTCGTGAATCTTCTCCGCATCAATGAATTTCCGCATCTTCCCTTCCTCGAACATATGGAACGAGAGAGCGTCATCATCCACCTGGATCATCCATTCATCATCCATATTGTTCAAGATCCAATTGCGGGTCTTTGTGATTCCCTTCACATCATCCGGAACTCCAATCACATTTTCGTGATGTTCCTTGTATAGATCAACCTCACTATCTGGACAGATGATTGTTGAATCCAGGAAGAGGTTGTGGGTTGTTACCTTCCCGGCTCTTCCCTTGCTTGGTATGTATACTTTGTATCTCATTTCTTGCTAATAAGATCCAGGAGTTTCTTTCCCGATTGCACTCTTCCGATTCCCTTCTGTTGGTAGGTTTCTGTAAATCCGGGCTTCGTTACCGTGTTGATCCCGAATGTTTCTTTCACCACTTGCCAATCCAATTTGTTGTCAAAAGTGAATACCACATAGTTATGCTCTTCCAAGATCTCCTCCGTGATTTCAATCTCTGGATCTGATCCTTTGATTGGTTGGAGGGATTCATTCAAAATCGGTACATCTAATCCCCAATCATTGAGGTTCTTGGTATCCCATTCGTTTGCGAGTACATCCCAATCCCATTCACCGAATGATGCATTGTCTTTGATGATGAATTGCTCTTGTTGCTCTGGGGTTAGATTGTCTGCAATCAAGATCGGCACTTCCTTCAATCCCGCCTCAATACACGCCTTCAATCGCATATTCCCACCAAGCACGACCATATCCGCATCCACTACAATAGGGCGAATGTCTAACATCTCCGGGAATTCCTGGATTGATTTCACCAACTTCCGGAATTTATCATCCCGAATGAAACGAGGATTGTTCGGGTTTGATTTGATCTTTGAAATCTGAATCTTCATCTCTTAAGTAACTTTTTTTCGTGAATCCTTTTTAGCCACTCCTTATGTTGCTTTATGTCTCCATACTGAATGTGGCAATTTCTGCATAGAGCCATTAGGTTTTCAATTACATCGGCTTCCTTGTTTCCTCCCATACCTCTCGCCTCTATGTGATGAATATCAACGGCACGGCCTCCACAAACCTCACAAGGGATGAAATCCGTTTCATCGAACCCCATCCCTTGCAGATAAACCTTTGTATGTTTCTTCATAAATGCATCCCATTCTTTTTGACTATTGTAATTCCCCACCATAGCCATCCGAAAGATACGGCTCTTTCGCAAATATCCGAATCGTAGCAGATTGTTACGAATGGGATCACCTGGATGCTTCCCACATACTTGAATGTTTCAATAGTCATTTTTGGGTGGTGGTATTTGTTTTAGAGTCTTGGTGTCAATTGTGATATGCGTGAAATAGGATTCAGCATTTTTGCCATATGCATATCGTTTTCTCTCCTCGCTTTTCATATTAGCCAAAGCAAATCCTTCGGTTATTCTTCCCATTATAGTTCATACACTTTAACATTAGCGGTGTAAGCACTATGCTCACAATCCCGTGCGAAGGTTATCGCTTCCTTCTTTTCCTTGAATGATCTTCTTGCATTAAGTAGCCAAGTACTATCCTCCAGGAATTTGTCGTAAACAACAATATAAGCCATTTCTCTTTGGTGTTAAAGGTTTCTATTTTACACTTTGTGGTGTTTTTATCTTACACTTTGAAAAGGTTTGGGGAGGGATCGTTAAACCAAAAACCTCTCCGACGCAGAGTCCCTCCCCTCCCCCTATTGTGCTATTTGTCGGTCAAGCCATCTGCGGTACATATTTGCCGCAACTGCAACCCTCTGGGGGTAGAATGGATAGTCCTTGCGTAAACGAGCAAGAGCAATCCGCATAAATTGGTCTTTCATTTTATTGCATTTAAATTTTCGTTGCTAATCTCATAAAGTGGTGCTTGGGTTTTGAATGTTGTCCCATCATCCCTATATCGAATCGCATCCTTCTCAAAGTAAGTCGCTTCAAGAATGAAATCGCTTTTCCAAATCCATCCACAAAGAAAAATTGTAGATGTCTTCTTATTTACAGATGTGAAATAAAGGATATCGCAATCAAGTTCCTTCTGATACGCAACAAAATTATTTGCATAATGCGGTTTAGGGTTAACCATTCTCCCCATTGTTTTCACATCAATCTTGTATCCATTGAGAGTAATGTCATACCCTCCATCGAATCCATTTGAAAAAGAATACGGCATTCCGTAATACTTCCTAACCATATTCTCACCCAATAACCCAAGATATTGTTGCTCTGTACTCCCATTGAAATCAAATCGATTTCCAAGATTGTTGTTCTGTACATATTCCCAACAAATATCTTTTAGTTCTGATGGTATGGGTAAATCTATCATTCCAATTCTCCGATGATCGTGTAAGAATCCAGATCCTCCCCTTCAATGAAATATCTCTTGTAGGTTGATATCGCTTCCTTCAATTTCTCTCTTCCCCTCTGGATGAATGATTCTTTCACCATATAGATCCCCACATCCAAAGATGCTTTGTCAATCGAAATGAAAACAAATTTCTCCCAGGAAACACCGAAGAGTTCACAATATATTGCACATTGTAAATCGTATGAATATTTCTTCGCTGAATAGGGAAATGCTTTGAGATCGGATGTTGTTTTCAGATCTACAATAAAACCTTGCGATGCATCATACATATCCGCTTTCGCTCTGAATGGAATATCTCCAAGCATCCCGATCTTCGGCACTTCAAATTCGCATCCCTGGAGTAAAGACATTGCTTTGTCATTCCGGAGGAAAGCATCCGCAATCCTCTGCGCTTCATTGTAATCCCTCCGGGTGATTGATCCTTCCGGGGATTCCTTAAATGCCTTTGTGGCTCTTGATTGAACATCCACAATGTTGATCCCCTCCATCTTGCTTGGTTCTAAAACCATAAGATGTACCAACCTTCCAATGTTGAAGGATTGAGAATCATCTTGCCCATACTTTGTAATGTAGTGGTATTGTTTCGGTGAATCAAGTAACTGCTTACACGCCGAAGAGGAAAGGGCATATTTTCCAAGATGTCCGTAGTAGAAGGAATCATCCTCCATCTTTTCAAGTAGATCCGATTCTTTCCAGATCTCTCCATTTAGCAATGTGATCATTTCAATTTCTTTTCAATATGGATCTTGTATTGTCTGCAATACTCCAAAGCGAAATCAAAAAAATCTTCGTGAAGGGGTATGGTCAAAATAAGGTTGTCAGTATCGGGGCAGACCGCCTCGAACTCTGCAACAATCTCTCCCGAATCCGGCATACAACTCCAGGAGATCGGGGAGATCATTTCTATGTGATGGTACTTGCGCTCAATCATAATTCGTGATAGTCTTCATAGTTACATTCAAGGCAAATTCCATTGTAGTCGAGAACCTGGTAGCAATACTCGCAACGCTCGGGTTCTCCATAAGGATCGGGGGCACCAAACTCACTGCACATTGTAGAGATTCTTTTCAATGTCAACTTTCTCAATAGCCAAATCAAGTAAAGCGTTGTAAGCCGCTTGTCTAATGTTTGTAACCGGAAGATCTGAATTCTCCCAATCAAAATAGTTCAATGCCTTGATGATATCAAAACAATCGGAATTGTATATGGTCGAATCATCAATCATCGTATTGACTAATTCCCACGCCTCATCTTGAGTGCGGATGATGTCATCCTCTGCTTTGGTGAAGATCTCATCTTCGACCATCTGAACCCATTGGTATTTGTTGAAACTCATTGTACCAATAATTTGAGGATTGCAATGAGAGCAAACGGAGTAAGCATCGCCACTCCAATCATAAAGAAACCAAAGGCATACGCTTTGACATCTTCGAGGTTTTGAGGTTTTTTCATTTCTGAATCATTTTGGTTTCCATAAAGATATGAAAGTTATCAACATAATCCAAGAACAAAAAATCCCGGAATTCAACCGGGATCTCTTATTTTTTATTCATTCTCCTCTCCAGGAATCATAGCATATCGCTATCCTTTGGTCTGTCTGTGGGAACTCCACTTTCAAATCACTCATACATCGAGCCATAAAATCGGCTTGTTTCTCTCCGGGGCTTGGTTTAGGTAAGGGCATATTACATCAATTTAATTCCATCCTCTATGTTCAAATAACCGATCTCCTTCTTGATCTTTCCCTGGTCTCCAAAATCCGTGTTCCTGGGGAGATCCTTTTCTTCCCACTTGATCCGGATGTGTGATATGTAAAATGCCCATACACCCAGGGGGGTGGAGTTGATATAAACCGGGCGGGTACTGAACTTAATTGATCTCTCAAGTAAAGCATCGTGTTTGGATCTCTCAATCAAGAGATCATCGTAATGAGTTCTTCGGCATTTCAATTCAATATCCATATGGTACAAAAGAGAATAGCAATCGTATCTGGAATACTTCACCTCACTCATCTGGAGATCAGAGATGAAATTCTCCTTCACGAAATTGAAAAGATCAATCTCCTTCGTAGGTACTGAATATTGCATCCAAATGATTGATCCTCTCCTTCCAACAAGATCCACAAGAAGAATGTGGCTCATTGGTATTGAAAAGTCGGTTATACATTTTCAAAAGCACCTCTTGATCCGCAAATGCAAGGGAGTTACTTCTTCTCTTTTTGAAATCAGAAAAAAAATCATATTCCTCCTTTGTCATACAATCTGGTTTGCGGTATCTGAATATTCGATTCAGTTTCTCCTTTCGTGCATCACATCCGCAATCCACCCCGGTCTGTTCAGAAAACCAATCCACCGCGGCTTTGATGCCGGTCGCGGTTGTGATCTTCTCAATCGTATCTCCTAATCCCTCACTCTTCTTGCGAGGTCTTCCAGGTCTTGTATTCTTCTTCGCAGATCTCTTGGATTCTTTCTCTTCCATTCTTCAAAGTATTAAAAATGCTTCGTGCAGATATTTTGGTTTCATCCGCAATTGTTCGTATTGACATTGGGGAGTTGTGATAAAGTTGGAACATTTTCTTGTCATACCAATGCCAATCCTCCACATCCTCCCAAATCTTTTCAATCAGATCATCAAAGGATTCAAAATTTTCATAGTTCACATCCTCAAAGATCAATTCATCCTCCACCTCTTGAAGATCTACAAATTCAACCCTTGATTGTATCTTCTTGATTGTATTGTACATATTCCGAAGGGTGATGTAAACGAAATAAGTATTCACCTCTTCCCCATACATAATCCTTTCCGGATCATCTATGTACTTGTGCAATCGGATGTACATCTCCTGGACTATATCCTCCGCAAGTATCGGATCACATCCGAAGGATTGAACCATCTTGATCCAATCAATATGCTTTTTAGCCAGGAGTTCGAGTATCACGATATTATCTGCACAATAAATACGCCAATCGCAATTTGTATTTCGTGTCGGTGTCCTATCTCTTCATATCCATCTTCTCCCCAATCAAGATAGTTAATCCCGAACATAATGCCGACCAGGGGAGTGATGCGAAAGGTCATATCAATTCCTTTAGTTTGAAGAATTTTTCCTTGTAAATATACAATTGTTCCGTTTTCTCTTTTTCCTCCCTCAACTCTTGCCTCAATTTCTTGATGATGATCATCAAATCAGCGTGGCTCAATTTAGGCAGATCCTCTCTCTTGAATAAACTTTCCCGGAAGGAAATCGCTTTTTCATAAAGATCCTTGTAGTCATCATATTCCATCAATGAGGAATGCATACTTGTGTAATGTACCACAGATGCGTGGTCTCTTCCCAATACCTTTCCCATCATTGAAGGCCCGGCAACACATCGGAAAGCGACTGCAAAAGCACCCCTTGCGTATACAAGTTTTCTCTTTCTGGAATTGTCATCAATGAGATCATTCATCTGGAAATATGCCTCCTTTGCGGACATCAGTTCATCTATCCCCATAAGTCAATGTCTTGCTTTATGTATTTTTCATTCATCACCTGGAGATTCATTTCCCAAATTCCTCTCTGTGATTTGATTGTCAAGTTAGTCATTTCTTTCATCTCATCACAAGGGTAGAGAGGTTTGCAATCACATCCCTTGCAGAAGTAGGTTGTTCTATCCAGGATCTCAAAAATCTCTCCTTGTTTCGTTCTGATCTGATTTCCAGGTTGGAAATTCTTAAATGTTCGATGCCGCATTGTCAAGAGCATTTTGCAGATTAGTTATCACTTCTTTCAATTCTTGGTTTTCGTGTTTGAGTCGGGCATTCTGTAATCTCGCCTCATTCAAAAATCTGTTTGATGATCTTTCAAAGTCAATGAAATAATTCATCACCCGATCAATCTCAATCAAATCAATCACTCTGTTGATGATTTCATTCTGGTACCTAATGTCATCCTCTTCTTGAGCCATCTGATTCATCCAAAGCAAAGTGTCTCCCAAGAGTAATTGTTTCTCTCGGATATGTAATTCGTTGAATGTTGGATCAGAAGGGAACATCTGTTTTTTGTTTAGGTGGTGTGTGAGGAATCAAACTCTTCAAATTTATCAAAAATCCCACATTGAACTTCATTGATTCCAATCGGATAGGTTGATCCAGGGGAGTCGGTCTCCCTCCGCTTTCTAATTCTTTCACCTTTCGGATGTGAATATCTGAAAAGATCCAATCCGTATCGTGTTGGGTGTAGCGGTGAATGACAATAAATTCATCGGCTCGGTTTACGAACTTACCGCCACCCTCTACATCTGAAGCCATCGGTGGCATAGGATGTCCCTTATATGGATGCGATCCGTGATGCAACTTTCGAAGGGCTTCAGTAGCGGGGTGAGTATTTACGATTGTCATCACTCCGTGTTTTTTACAGAATACCCGGATGTTGCTCGTTGCCTCATAGTGGTATTCGTGGGTACTTACCTTCCCCAATTTCTTTTGGTTGATCGTAAGTGAATTGTATGGATCAATCAACATCCCATCAAAAGCCCATTCATCATACATCTCCTCCGCAGTTTCCAGGAGGGAGAAAACATCAAAGAGAGTTTCATTGTCAATGAATTGAAAATGTCCATTGATAAAATCCAAATGCCTATAAAATTTCTCCTCCTCGATATATTGGATTTGTCTTCCATCCAGGAACTCAATCAATTTTCTTGAGATGGATTTGACATCATTCTCCGAAGAGTATACAAGCCATTTTGTTCCATTCTTGATAGAATGCATCAGCATCAGAAATAGAATCGTGTGAGTCTTTCCCACATTGGCGTGTCCCGTTACAACAATGAAATTGCCTTTCTTGAATCGGAGATAGTCATCCACCTCCGGGAATCCAAACTTTGAGGATTCTGGGATCTGTCCCTTTCTTGCTTTCTCAAGGTAATTCATAATATCACCGCTTCGGGCGATCAGAGGGTGTGTCAGCATAAGGTTGAAGATAAAAAAACCCCGCCGAAGCGGGGATCATTTTTTGAGGTTAATTTCAGAAGGGCGATTCCTGGGATGGAAAGTGCTGATTGTATGTTGCACCTTGGCTCTCCATCTCCAATACGCATCCAAGGTACTTGTCCACGAAAGAAGGGATGTCCGTGATCTGGATCTTCCCGGCACAAGCAAGGTCAACCGCACCTTTGAATACTACGCTACGAGCAATCTGCTCATCCTTACTGCCTCCACCCTGGCTCTTTGATCCTCCAGAGAATCCACCACCGGAATATGCCGCGGTTCCTTTGGAGATCTTGACAGATCCTTTTGCATTGAGTGAATACTCTACCTCATCCCCGACATTGTACCAAGGTGATGGTGTCTTTGAGAAAGCCGTTCCCTTCTGTCCATCATCAAATGCTACATCCATCTTGTGGAATTCTTGCCATTGTCCGGTTGGGGTGATGCTTACGATTTTTGCCATTGTTGATTGAATTGATTGATTTGTTGATTTATGAATTCTTTCTTTTTCGATTCGTGCAACTCCTTCTCAAGGAGTACGATCCTCTCCTCTAACCAGGAGATGTATGCCTTGCTTTTCATCGGTTGAATATCCTATCGTTAATCCAATCAATAGTGTTGCTCTGCGCTCTGATGATTGCTTCCGAATCTTTGATCGCTTCCGATCTTAAATGCTCAAGAAGATTGTTTCTCTTTTCTAATGCTTCGATCCTTGCTTCCTGGAATCGAATGATGCTCTCGTACATTTCTGGAGAGAGGTAGGAATGTGATGTGTTTTCCATTTGATTTATTTTTTTGGTTATTCAAACCTATGGAATTTTATCAACACATCCAAGCAATTTATGCCGGTATGAAAAATATTTTTGCCGTATCCTTTTGGATTTCAGTATTTTGTATGATGATCAATTTCTTGAAGTACTTCGGGGAATCATCTTCCACCCCTCCCCAATCCTTGAAAGCATCCATTGCAAACTTTACCGCCATAATGCAGTTGTCAATATCGTATCTGTAATTGACTTCTGCTCGGATGATGACTTTCTCGAATCTTACCGGATCAAATCCTTTCAACTGATCCAGAATCTCCCCTTTGAATTTATCCTTCGCTTTCTTCCTTACGATCCAATGCTTGGATGCATAGAAAGAGTTTAGTGAGGGTACTTTTCCTACCTCAACGCTTATATCCACATCGGTCAGCAAAGTGAGGATCTAATTTGTAGATCTCCTGGAGAATCTCTTGTTCCTTCTTTAAGGCATCGGCTCTTGCTTCCTTCGTGGATTCACAATTAGCAAAGAGCATAGCCGCTTGGTGAAGGTGATGATCAATTTTCCTTTTGATCGCTTTGTTGGTATAGTATTTCCATTCCATCGGATTTGGGTTTTGCGGATGCATTGTGGAACTCAAAGTATTCGAAGTGGTTAGATGATTTGTGTACTTGGTGTTCAAGTTCACGTTGAAGATGTGCAATCGCTTTCTTGATGTCTTGGGTGATCGGGTTATTGGGCTTCTTCCCCGCCCGGAGTAGATAGGTGATTGCAGTACCTAAATTGTAGTTGTCCTCCTGGAAATCCAATACAACATCAAACGCCTCGATGTTTTTGTACTTGCCAATGTAGTATTTAGGTGTCCTCTTGCTCATCATCAACAAAGATATCTTTTTTTTCTGTATGACCTTCTTCGTGGTAATCCTCAAAATCATCCCAATAAATGAAATGCCAACCCTTGTGATTATTAAGTGCCATAGTACCTCTGTGCTCTTGCTCTTGTTTTCTCTTGTTCATCATCCAATGGATAATCCATAAAACCAAAATGCGAAAGGAATGGGTTCTGGTAATCATCTGGGATCTCTCCCTTTTCGATCCTTGCCCAATGCTTTCTCTTCTCTGCTTTAGTCAAGTTAAGTAGTAGTTAGTTATTCTCTTTCAGAGAATCTAAAGTAGTATAGTTAACTTAAGTAAGTCAAGTAAGTTGTAAAAAATAATCAACTACCACCAATTGACCAAAAAAAATATCTCATTTTCTTTTTCTTCGATTTCCCGAACTTTCTCCCATTAAGATGATATATCACCCCACTCAACAGAGAAAACCTCGCAGAATCAAAGAAACAGCCCTTAAATCAATTTGTTTAGCACTTGCTTGATGATAACCAACAGACAAAGGATCGCAATCGTCCATCCGATCAAACCTTCCCAACCCATTCCTTTTTTCTGAATGGGCTGGTTCACGATTCGGATTGTTTCCACCCTTATGGTGTCGGATGGGCACTCCGCAGAGATCATCACCCTTTCCCCTGGGAGGTACTTCAATTCAACCTTTACGCGATCTTGGTAGAGGATGGTGTCCTTTTGGATTGTTAGAGTGTCGTGTAGTACTCTCTCTTTGGTTACAATTATCGTATCCCTTACAACTACACTCTCTTGGTGAGGTTTCGCAATACTGCATCCACTAACTCCCGCAAGAATCACAATCGGGATTGTCAATGCTACAAGTCGGATCCGTAGGAATCTCTTCCAAATCATTGAGCCATTCATCAAAACTGCTTGTATTTGGTTCTTCCATTTTCTTTGACTGCCTTTAGTATTTGCTTTCTGTTTTTTCCTTCTTTATATGAAACGTGAACCCAGGAAGGGCACTCATCATTTCCGAACTCCCAAATCAATTGGTCAAAGGGTAATTCATTTTTTATGTATTCAAAGATCTCCCGATTCCTTCCCCCCATATCAATATCAGCCGCCGCGCCATTCAGCGCACAATGTTGTGAGGTAGTAGATCCGCCGATCGCCACATTCAGCTTTTGACTACGGAACCCGGAAGAGATACGGATCGGGCCAATAGCATCCCGAAGAGGCTGGAGCACATTATCACAAAGATCGATCAAGTTCAAGATCTGATCTCCGTTCGGGTTATTGTCGATGTTCTTCCTTATAGCCATTTGGCTTTGGATCATCTCCCCGAGAGTGAAGTTCTTGGATAAATTCATCGTCCTTGTCCTTTGTAGGGTTGTGGCTCATAATTGAGCCGTATGTTGCACTTTGAGTATAAATATTGAGCCGATTCTAAACTAATCCGAGTTAATGTGTATTCTATTGCACAATTATGCGAAGATTTGTGACTTAAATCGGACATTATCCGAATTAGTTCGTAACAAATAACATAGTAAATATGTTACGAGCGACCTTGTGACTTGTAAGGCTTGGAGTAGTTCTTACTTGCCTTGTTAGCACTCTCTTGCTTTGAATGCTTACCCCGCTTCTTGCTCTTGCTTACATACGAGGAAACGGATTGCCCCTTCGCCATTACTTACGAGCAAATTTATCCAATGAAGTGAACCCGAAACAACCAAGAGTTAAAACCAAAACGGCATTAACCAATCCATCAGATGGCGCAATGTCTTGTGGGCTGAAGGAGTTGACCACCAGCATCACCAAAAGAGTCAAAGCACCAAGCAATCCAATAAAACGCTTTGAACTTACGGCATCCCCCTCACTCAATAAGTTTTTAATCCAATTCATTTCAGTTGGTTTTTACGAATCTTAATCTCAAGGTATGTCTTATAGATAAGGAACGCAGACAAGACAATAGCAAACACCGAAGCGATACCCGACAACAAAGGGTTGATGTCAATCGTAGCCCAACTAATAATTGTTGAGAGGAAGGTAGCCCCTACTGATTCAGTTCGTGTCATCACTCAACGGGCGGTTGTGGTGGTTGACAATAGGCCGCCGATGGGTTCGCCTCACAATAATCTTTGGCGTATTGAGCCTCCCAACCACTAAATGTATGGTTGTAAGAAGAAGGCACAGGCCAAACGATATAGGAGTCAAGAGTAGCGTCTTGGGAATCTGTCCAGATGAT
>Ga0208644_1000804_pt1 | contig 27973 bp, 32 predicted proteins | sample VirMetDEL_Nov_18_FD_184517 | JGI IMG/M metagenome (GOLD analysis project Ga0208644, IMG submission 184517) | Aqueous microbial communities from the Delaware River and Bay under freshwater to marine salinity gradient to study organic matter... | ecosystem: Environmental > Aquatic > Marine >...
CATAACTTAACTGGTGCTGCAATCAATAAAGGAGACGCAGTCTATATCTCTGGGACCGCACACGGTAAACACCCACAGGTGTCCCTTGCACGTGCAAATGTTTCGACAACAGGTAATCCAACAGGTCTTGCGACTATGGATATTCCTGACGGTGCTCACGGTTGGGTGACTCGATATGGTATAGTCCGTGATGTAAACACTGGTGATTTTGCTGCTGGGTCAACTTTATATTTGTCTGCTGATTCCGCTGGTAAGTGGACATCTACTGAAGTCACTGTTGATACTGGTTATCCATTTCATATTGGTATAGTTTTAACCTCTGATTCAACTGCCGGAACAATTCTTGTAGATGGGTTTAGTGAACACTACGAATATCTGCGTATCGAAGACAGACTGAAAGTCTCAGGTAGACTTGAAGCTGACTCTGCGTCACTTCTGAATGTGCAGTTTGACACCACAAGGTTTGATTCACACCAACCATATAGTGAAGGTCTCTTATTCTACGATAACAAACACAAAACGTTAAACTATTTTGACGATATTACGGATATGAATCACGAGATTGGTATCCAAGAACACCAACGTGTGTGGAATAACACTGGTTCGACAATTAAGAAAGGACAACCACTATACTTTAGTGGCAACTATACTTCAGGTACTATTGATGTTCCTACGGTTGGTCTTGCAGACGCAACAGACGTAAACGCATATAACGCTCAAGGTATTGCCGCTCAAGATATTCCAAACAACTCTTATGGTCACTGTTTGATTGCTGGTCAATTGACCGAAGTTAATACAACAGGTCTGTCAGACGGTACAAACTTCTTCGTGGGTCTTGGTCCTGGATTAACTCAGAACGCATCTCCGACATATCCAAACTACCCTATGTGTTTGGGTTGGGTTGTTAAGACTGGTGATTCAGATAATGGTATCTTACTTGTCAATCAACAGAACCATTCAGTTAACTCATTCCGTGTAAGAACTTCTGCACACATTGGTACAGACTTACAGGTTGACGGTAACTTAACTATTTTAGGCAGTACGACTACTGTAGGTACATCTAACGTAACTCAGGGTGCACCGTTCTATCGATTGAACGAAGGTGATGCGATTGGTGAAGCAGGAACAGTCTTCACTGGTACTGGACTTGACGATGCATTCTTTGCAGGACACTTTACAGGAACTACGCCTACTACATACTATGTTCGTATTGATGGTGTGGGGACAGGGCCAAGCGGTGTTGACACATTTGAGTGGGATACTGACAGTGCGTTTGGTTCCCCCGAAGCAACAAAGGTTCCTATCACTGGAAGTCCACAACTCATTCATTCTGCTGATAATATATCAGTTGAGTTTGGGGCGACCACAGGTCACGATTCAGGTGATACATGGGAAGGTACTGCATCTCCCGTAAACGTAGATACTGGTTTCTTCACAAACCGAAACACTGGTACAAGTGGTGTTGGTTATACTCATATGGGCATCTTCTTTGATGTCACCGATGAAAAATGGAAACTAGTAGACGAATATGATTCAACTCCAGCAGGTACAATCAACGTTAGTGATCCTTCATTCAGTCTTGCAACTCTAGTTGCCGATACATTCGAAGGTAACTTAATTGGTGATGTAACAGGTAAAGCACTTACAGCAAATGCTCTTGATTCGGGACAAGATTTCTCAATCACAGGCGACATTACCGCTGCGGCTATAACCTTTGATGGAACAAGTGGTGTTGCACTGAATGCCTCAATCACCGCCGGTTCTATTGTCAATGCAGACATCAATGCAACTGCTGCGATTGCGGATACAAAACTCGCAACGATATCGACTACAGGTAAAGTTCAGAATAGTGCAACAACTGCAACCGACTCGAACACTGGTTCTACGATTGTTGCCCGTGACGTATCTGGCAACTTCTCTGCTGGAACAATTACTGCTACCCTAACAGGTACTGCTTCAAATGCTAGTCAATTGAACAGTCAATCGCCAAGTTACTACCGCATAGATGTTTATGACAGGAACGGCACTCTCTTGAATTGATATACATATTATATTATGAAACCCCTTATAATATGTGCTCTTCCTCGATCAAGAACCTTCTGGTTGCACAAATATTTTGCTTGCTACGAAAATATTGATTCTCACCACGAGTTGACCGCAAAGGTCGATTCTGTTCAACAATTCTTCGACTCTTTATACCCTCCAGGAAAACAGTTTATTAATGTAGACGCATTCTCTGTTATGACCTTTCCTTGGGAAATAAAAGAAGTAGCAAATTTGGTGTTTATAAAAAAAGATATTTCTCGCTGCGTTGAATCAACTTTAGAAGTTTTTTCAGAAGATCACTGGGTCCATCAGAAGGGGTTTAACTACTTGTACACTTGGTATGAAGATATGTATGAACAGTATATGGATAATGCAGATATTGTGATTGAATATAAAGACTTAGACCATGATCTGGAACTCCTTCATGAGTTTACAGTTGAAAAGTATAATAAAGAAATTCACAAAAGAATGATAGATAAAGTGTTAAATGTGGAAAAGCAATATATTTCTTTTGAAAAATTCTTTATCTGGCAACGATGAGTATAGAATACACGCATCGCGAAAAAGATGTTACTCTCTACGATTTCATAGAGAAAACAGGACAAAAAAAGTGGTTTAGCAAATCTTCTCCTATCTTCTATCATGGTATAGAATATGACGGAATATTGGGTGTTGCCACGGTCGAACTAGAGAGAGTGCAGCACAAAGGTTTGGAGTGGGTTCCTCTATGTATGATTGTAGACCCTAAAGTTTTTAGAAAAGAAATTCTGAGAAAGTATCCAAAAAGAATTATCCACAAAACAAGAATAATAAGTACATACAAAATAGGACACCAATTGTTTGAGGTAGAAGATATATCTGGCGGTGCTTTCACTATAACTCCTTCTGACAATACAATAGCACTAAAACACATGAGCGAGTGGCTAGACCCGTACAACAGAATACAAAAAACAGAGCATAAAAACGCTGAAGGCAACAGTTTGTTTCGTTGGCATTTTTCTAGAGAAGATTGGTATTCCGGCATACTTCAAAAGCAAGCGCAAGAAGCGATAGAGGAATTGTAATGATCGGCGATCTTACTTTTGATCACGGAGAGTGGAATGATGAGGTTTATTCTTGGGTAAAATCTCAAGGATGGACACACTGGGATACCGCAAAGAGATATTCTGCCATGCGTTGGAACACTCATATCCTGTTTCTTTTGATACATAATGATTACACTAAAGATTATTTTAAAAAAGGAGAAACTTGGGTAGAGGTTAGTACACTCGCAGACTACTCTTTTCTTAAACGCGGTGCATTTAAATCCCTAGACAAAAAACAGAGAAAGATGGTTAGGGACTTTGGAATATACAAAGCAGGCACGTATATTTTCGACACCCTTGGATTGGACGGACTTTATGGTGTTATAGAGGAAGATAATGGAACCGTTCATAAAATAACTGACAGAATAAATGGCATTAAAAAAGTCAAGATTGATAAAACAACGTCAGATGGGGTACAACTATATCACTGGCAGTTCCCTCGTTCTGATTGGGAAGAAAGTTTCATACAAAACAGGGCATTAACAGCAGCGTTGGATATTTAAAAGTATAAATAGATGTAAATGCTTTTAGGGAAAAAACAATGGCAGTCATTACCACAAGACAAGGACTAATCGACTACTGTCTCCGTCGCCTTGGTGACCCAGTTATAGAGATAAATGTCGATGAAGATCAAATTGAAGATAAAGTCGACGACGCACTACAAGTGTATCAAGAGTTTCATCATGATGCCACTATTCGAGTTTACTATGAGCATCAACTAACCGCTGATGACATAACAAACAAGTACATCACTCTGCCTACAAACATCTTGTATGTCACTAAGATGTTTCCTATCTCAAGTACAATTATCAACAGTTCTAACTTCTTTTCCTTTAATTATCAGTTCGCTATGAGCGACTACCATCATTTGTCTGACGTTGGTGCTAGTGGTTTGTCGTACTATGAGCAATGCGACAGTATATGGAATTGATTGATATGAAAGTAAACGGACTGCCTTTGATAACTTTTTCTAGAAAACAAAACCGTTTATATATTCACAGCGACATTGAGGACGGAGTGTTAACTTCTGGTAGTTATATCGCTTTAGAAGTTTATCAAACTGTAGACCCAACAGCACATACTTCAGTATTCAATGATATGTTCATGAAAGACTATACCACTGCCCTAATTAAAGAGCAGTGGGGGCAAAACATGTCAAAGTTTGAAGGCATGCAACTCCCTGGAGGAGTAACAATTAGCGGAAGAACTATGCTCGAGGAAGCAAAAGAAGAAATTAATAGTTTGCGAGAACGTATGCGTCTTGAGCAAGAAGTTCCCCCAGACTTTTTTGTAGGTTGATATCATGGCGACCTCTCCTTATTTTCGTCAAAACGTTCGCTCAGAACAAAACTTATACGAGGACTTGATTGTAGAGTCCTTGAAGTTTTATGGAAACGACATTTATTACATACCACGAGAAGTTGTTTCTCGTGATATGGTGTTCAACGATGCAGAACTTTCTCGGTTTGATTATGCATACAAATTAGAAGTCTATATCGAAAACGTTGAAGGGTTTGACGGAGAAGGAGACCTTTTCCAAAAGTTTGGGGTTGAGATAAGAAACTCTGTAAACTTTATTATGTCTCGTCGTAGATGGAATACTGAAATCCGTTCCTATGAAGAGACCCCTCAAAACAAGTATTATCGTCCTAGAGAGGGTGATCTGATTCACCTTCCTTTATCTGGTTCTACTTTTGAGATAATGAGTGTCCGTGACGAAAGTCCTTTCTATCAGTTAGGGCAACTTCCAACATTCAACCTTCGTTGCGAGTTGTTTGAATATAGTGGTGAAGACTTCGATACTAGTGTTGCTCAAATTGACGATATTGAATCCTTTGCTGCGTATCAGTACCAACTCACTATGGACTCTTCCTCTATCGGTTATGAGGCAGGAGAGACTGTAACACAAACGTTTGACGACTATGTGATAACAGGAGAAGTTGTAAATTGGAATGATTCTGATAACGTCATGAGTCTTGCTCATGTTGGCAATACCTCTGGTGAATACAAGGTGTTTACAACTACTGCTCAAGTAGTGGGAGATAATTCTGGAGCAATTGCCACCCCAACTTCTGTTGCCGAACTACAAGAGATACAACCAGGAAGTCCAGGTGGAGCAGACGGAAACGTAACAAGTTTTGATATTTCTGCTTTTGAGTTCCTAGACTTCAGCGAGTCTAATCCGTTTGGAGACCCACAATAATGTTTGGTACACATTTCTATAATGAGCGTGTTAGGAAATCTGTAGCGATTTTCGGATCTCTTTTTAACAATCTTTATATGATCAGAAAATCTGGAAGCACCGTTTATGAGCAAATGAAAGTTCCTTTGGCGTATGCTCCGCAAAGGAAATTCCTCGAGCGTATAAACGAGATGAACGACGGAGAAGATAACGAAAGGCAACTCGCTATCAAGTTGCCTCGTATGTCTTTCGAGATCTCTGCTATATCTTATGATGCTCAGCGTCAACTACCAAAGATGAATTACTTTTCTAAAACTGGTGCTGAAGACAATCAAAAGGCAACCAAGTTTTATGCCGCAACTCCATATATTATAACCTTTGAGTTGAGTGTTTACGCAAAGCAGCATGACGACGCATTACAAGTAGTTGAACAAATCCTGCCATACTTTGCTCCGCAGTATACTGTTTCTGTAAAACCAGTAGCAGACTATAACAGCATTGTCGAAGATGTTCCTGTTATTCTTCAATCTGTTGTCTTCACAGACGACTTTGAGGGTTCTATGGAAAACCGTAGAACTATCATATATACATTGACCTTTGATATGAAAGTTGCTTTCTATGGACCGAAACCAGCAGAAAGCGAAATTATCACTCGTGTTGACCTTGACCTCTTTAATATGGATGTAGACTCTGCTGGAACCGACCTGCACCTAGAAACCGTGCGCGTAGAAACTAACCCAAGACCAGTTTCTCAAGATTCGGATTATTCTTTGGTCACTTCAGTTCTAGACAGCGATACATATGTGCCGCATGACTATACCTGAGCATCATTATTTTTTTAAAATCCCAAACATTGAATTGCCCGAAGAAACTAGAAACCACCTTATAAAAAGGGCAAAGCAGAAAAAAGATATTCCTATAGAACAGTTCCGAAAAGTAACTTTGAAGGGATACGATGGTGTAGCTTCCCAATTAATGTTCGGTACTGTTAAAGCAGGTCAATCAACTGCTCATAATGTTAGTTCTTCGGTAGCGAACGAGGGGTTGCGATATAATTGGGTGGGAATGTATGGTCTCCATGGATTGAAAGATGTCATTCCTGATTATGACCCTGTTGTAGATTCTATTTACAATATGTTTACCGAAGAAGCAAAAAAACATCTGTTTTATTTTATTGTAAGTAGCACAGAACCATATGGATATATGTCTCCTCATATGGATCAACGCACTTTCGGTAAACATAGAGAATCTGTCATATTCTTTCCCCTTGAACCATATAATGAAAAGGATTGGGCACCCTTAACATACTACACACCAGAAGGAAAAACTATTCCTATTAATTTCTATCATTGTTATGCTGGTAATACAGAAGCGGTTCATGGTTACGAAAACAACGAGCACCCTAGATATCACCTACAGATTTCTTTTCTACAACCAATGGAAGTGCTATATAAGTTGCACACAGAAAATAGGTTGTTCAAATGAGCGACGAAGAAAAAGACAACGACTTTGAGTTTACTCGAGAAACCTTGTACGACCTGATATGCAAAGGAAGGGAAGGGGTGGAGGAGATGATCGAGGTCGCTAAAAGTAGCGAACACCCTCGTGCCTATGAAGTCCTTTCCAAGTTGATAAAAGATACAGCAGACACCTCCTCTCAACTTTTAGACCTTCACAAGAAAATGAAGGATATAGAAAAGAAAGACAAACCTGCTCTTCCTCAAGGGCAGACTACCAATAACGTCTTTATCGGTTCCACCACAGACCTTCAGCGCATGTTGAAAGACATGAACGAAAAGGACGTTACACCAGACTATGACAGAATTGACGATTCAGGACACGACTAAGTTTAGGTCGGACACCCATTATCTTGGCAACCCTCATGTAAAAAGAGATGGGGTAGAAGAGGAATGGACTCAAGAAAAAGTAGCAGAATATGCCAAGTGTATGGCGGATCCTGCTTATTTCGCTAGAACTCATATCAAAATCATAAACCTGAACGACGGTCTAGTGCCCTTTGAGTTATATCCATATCAAGATGAGATGTTTACTCATTTCAATTCTAACAGGTTTTCGGTCGTACTAGCATGTCGACAGTCTGGTAAGTCTATCTCTTCAGTAGCATATCTTCTTTGGTATGCTATATTTCACCCAGAAAAAAACGTGGCAGTCCTTGCCAACAAAGGTGCTACTGCCCGAGAAATGTTATCGCGTGTAACTCTGATGCTTGAAAACCTGCCCTTTTACCTACAACCAGGATGCAAAGTTCTGAACAAGGGCAGTATAGAGTTTAGTAATAATTCAAAGATCTTTGCCGCTGCTACTTCTGGTTCTTCTATTCGTGGTCAGTCTGTAAACTTGCTGTTCCTTGATGAGTTTGCTTTTGTAGAAAGAGCAGCAGAGTTCTATACCTCAACTTATCCTGTAGTCACCTCTGGTAAAGAGACAAAAGTGATTATTACCTCTACTGCGAATGGTATCGGTAATCCTTTTCATAAAATATGGGAAGGTGCTGTACAGGGTGTAAATGAATATAAACCTTTCCGTGTTGATTGGTGGGACGTTCCTGGAAGAGACGAGGCATGGAAAGAAGAAACAATAAACAACACCTCACAGATCCAGTTTGATCAGGAATTTGGCAACACCTTCTTCGGAACAGGGAACACTCTCGTAAACGCTGAATGCCTATTAAATCTAAAGGCGGCGAGACCAAAAAGAATATTAGAGGGCGGAGACCTTTTAATATATGACGAACCAAGAAAGGGTTCTCAATATGTTATGTGCGTTGACGTAAGTAAGGGTCGAGGGCAGGATTACAGCACATTCACTGTCATTGATATAAGCAGTCGTCCTTTTAGGCAAGTTGCTACTTATCGTAACAATTTAATATCTCCTTTACTTTACCCAAATATAATTTATAAATGGGCAAATAGTTTTAATGAAGCATATGTTGTCATAGAATCGAATGATGCTGGTGCTGTTGTTTGTAACGGATTATACCACGAATTAGAATACGAAAATGTGCATATGTCTTCTACTGTCAAGTCTAGCGGTATCGGCGTTGAGATGACTAGGAGAACCAAACGAATAGGTTGCTCTGGATTCAAAGATCTAATGGAGGAAAATAAACTTGAGGTGGTTGACGAAAACACCATCCTTGAGATAAGCACCTTCGAAGCAAAGGGTGCCTCCTATGAAGCATCAGATGGAAACCACGATGATTTAGTGATGAATCTGGTTATGTTTGGTTTCTTCGTTCAAACTACCTTCTTTGCTGAAATGACAGATATAGACGTTCGTAAGATGATGTTTGATCAAAGGATGAAAGAGATCGAAGAAGATGTCCCTCCTTTCGGGTTTAAATCACAACCTGAAGAAGAAATAACATATGACGAAAAGATGAACCCTTGGAGTTTGCTCGAACTATAGTGTAGATCTACTATAGTATAAATAAATACATTGAACGCCTAAGCGTCGACCTTATAATGCTAGCATATAATTTTTCGATCGAAAGAGGAAAACAAAAATGGCACTGACTACACCTTCTGTCTCTCCTGCTATTGTTGTGAAAGAAATCGACCTTACTGGTGTTGCACCTAATGTCGAGACTTCACTAAGTGGTATGGTTGGGGCATTTAAGTGGGGTCCAGTAGACGTTCCTACCCGCATTGAGAACGAGGCAAAACTCGCCGAAGTATTTGGTACTCCAGATACCTCTCGCGCTGTTGACTACTTCTCTGCTGCGCAGTATCTGCGTTATTCTGGAAACCTTATCGTAAACCGACAAACCAGTCAAACAGCTGGTGCAGATTCTGCTCATAACTCTTACTTTGGTAAGAATGCGCTTTCACAAGAACTTCATATCGGAAATGAAGATCAATTTGAAAGAAGCACTTTTACTTCTGAAGATTTCATGTTTGTCGCCAAATACCCAGGAGCAATGGGTAACTCACTCAAAGTTTCTTTATTGGCAACCAAGTCTGGTGACTCTGCTGGCTCCCGTGCTCAAACGGAAGCAGCATTTAATTCTTGGTCATATAAGTCTGACTTTGACGGAGCTCCAGGAACTTCTGACTGGGCAAGCAAGCAAATTGGATCAGTATCTAACGACGAAGTTCACGTTGCAATCATCGATTCTGATGGTCTTGTCTCAGGAACAAAAGGCACTGTTCTCGAAACATTCCCTTATGTCTCTGTAGCACTTGGTGCAAAGACTGAAGACGGTGGAGATAACTATATCAAAACTGTTTTGAACAATGGTTCGAACTACGTCTGGTTTGGAGAATTTGGTGGCGACAGCGTAATTATCAATGGCACAAACTGGGGCAGTGCTCCAAGCGGTAGTGTCACAGATTATGCTGACGGAGTAACCTACTCTAGTGAAGATTCAGCAGAAGCATCACTTAGTGGTGGTGCAGATGGTGCTGCTCTTGCTGTTGCAGATTACCAACTTGGTTTCGATAACTTCGAAGATAAAGACGAAATCGATGTTCAGATCTTAATTGCTCCTGGACTGGCTAACGCTGACGACCAAGTAACGATTGTAAACGATCTTGTGGGAATTGCTGGAACCACCCGAAAGGACTGTGTTGTAGTAACTTCTCCAGACCGTGCAGCAGTTGTTAACAACATTAACCCAGTTACTGATACAATCACCACGACTGATCGGTTTACTGGTTCTAACTACTTGATTGTTGACAACAACTATCTTCGAGTTTACGATAAGTATAACGACAACTACATTTATATCCCTGCTGCTTCTACCACTGCAGGTCTAATGGCTGCTACTGACGCAAACTTTGGACCATGGTATTCCCCTGCTGGTGAGCGACGTGGATTGTATACTGGTGTCACTAATCTCGCATATTCTCCTTCTAAAGCAGAACGCGATACTCTGTACAAAGCAGGTGTAAACCCGATTGTACAATTTGCTGGTCGAGGCATCATTTTGTTCGGTGATAAGACTAAGCAATCTCGTCCATCTGCCTTTGATAGGATTAACGTGCGACGTTTGTTCCTTGCTCTCGAAAAATCAATTTCGCTGGCAGCTCGTAACTTTATGTTCGAATTCAATGACGACTTTACTCGATCAGAGTTTGTTGCTATTGTTGAACCTCTGTTACGAGAAATTCAAGCTAGACGTGGTATTGAAGATTTCTTCGTTCAGTGTGACGAAAGAAACAATACTCCAGAAGTAGTTGCTCGCAACGAATTGGTCGCGTCTATTTTCATTAAACCTGCATACTCCATCAACTTCATCACTCTCAATTTCGTCGCTGTACGTGGCGGTATTGACTTTGAAGAAGTTATTGGTACTGTGTAATCGAAGACATCTAAGGAGAAAGAAAAATGGCAATTTTGCGCGTAGATGACTTCAAAGGTAAACTAACTGGTGGTGGCGCACGTGCCAACATGTTCGAGGTCAATGTTAACTTTCCAGGTTATACTGGTGGTAACAAAGAACAGACCAACTTCATGTGCCGTGCTGCTCAACTCCCAGCGTCCACTGTTGCTACTGTCGAGGTTCCATTCCGTGGACGTATCGTCAAGTTAGCAGGTGACCGCACCTTTGAACCATGGACAATTACCGTCTACAACGATATCAACTTTGGTATTCGTGATGCCTTCGAAGCATGGATGGATGGAATGAACTCTCATGAAGGTAATTTAGGTACTCAATCCAACAATGCTGGTTTTGGAACTTATGCTACTAACATGGAAGTTATTCAACTCGATCAGACGGGTCGCGGTGTCAAGACTTATTTCTTGAGAAACTGTTTCCCATCAAACGTTTCAGCGATCGACCTTGATTACTCTCAGGTAGGAGAAATCGAGCAGTTCACTGTAACTATCGAGTACGACTACTGGACAAACTCCAACACCAACTAAGGTTGAAATTGTCGTATAAGTAGTAACAGGAGGGGAGTTCTGCTCCCCTCCTTTTCCTGTAAATAAAGGACCGAATAATGGCAGAAGGCATTAAACTTTTTGGTTTTGAGATAAAGCGAGCAAAGAAAGACGAAGAGGCAGTAACTCCTATTCCTGCTGCTTCAGTAGTTGCTCCTACTGATGATGATGGTGCAAGTTATGTGACTTCTCCTTCGTACCACTTTGGTACACATATGGACATTTATGCTGATCTTCAAGTAAAAGATCAAGCAGACTTGATTCGTAAGTACCGCACCGCTGCTACTCATGCCGAAGTAGACATGGCGATTGAAGAAATCGTCAACGAAGCAATAGTACAACCACAAGATGATGATAACATCGTAGAATTGAACCTTGATGCTGTGGAACTATCAAAGGGCATTAAGAATAAGGTTCATGAAGAATTCCAAAATGTTTTGAATATGCTCACGTTTAACGAGCGTGCTCATGACATATTTAAATCTTGGTACGTCGATGGTCGACTGTATCACCACTTGGTTGTTGATAAGAACAACCTGAAGCAAGGTATTCAGGAAATTCGTTATGTCGACTCAACCAAAATTCGCAAAGTAAAAAATGTAAAAAAGAAAACTGACCCAGCAACTGGTGTTTCTCTAGTTGACAAGGTTGAAGAGTTTTACATCTACTCAGAAAAATCAGTTTCTGATAAAAAAGGAACGACTTCTCATAACATAGACCCAAAGAACAGTGCTGTACGTTTGAGTAACGACTCTGTTGTTTATGTTACTTCTGGTCTGTTAGACGAAACCAAAGCAAAGGTTGTTTCCCATCTACACAAGGCACTGCGTCCAATCAACCAGTTGCGTATGATGGAAGACTCCCTGATCATCTATCGTCTGGCGCGTGCACCAGAGCGTCGTATATTTTACGTTGACACTGGTAACTTGCCAAAGGGTAAGGCAGAAGAGTATCTAAACTCTTTGATGACTCGTTACAGAAACAAACTGGTATACGACCAAGCAACTGGCGAACTGAAGGACTCTCGTAAGCATATGTCTATGCTTGACGACTTCTGGTTGCCTCGTCGTGAAGGTGGTCGTGGTACTGAAGTGACCACACTTCCAGGTGGACAGAACCTCGGTGAGATCGATGACGTTCGCTACTTCCAGCGCAAGGTCTATCAGGCACTCAACGTACCAGTATCTCGTCTTGAGCAGGAGCAAGCATACTCCCTCGGTCGTGCTACTGAAATCAATCGTGAAGAAATTAAGTTTCAGAAATTTGTTACTCGTTTGCGTTCGCGGTTTTCAAAACTATTTACTCAAATTCTTCGACAACAGTTGGTGTTGAAAGGTGTTATTACTGACAGCGACTGGGTTGAATTGTTCCATAATAGAATTAGAGTAGACTTTTACAAAGACAATCACTATACCGAACTAAAAGATGCAGAGGTTATGGCGCAGCGTTTGCAAACTATGGACCAAGCATCACAATATGTTGGTGAATACCTATCTAAAGATTGGGTAATGAAAAATATCTTCCGCTTTACTGAAGAAGAGTCGGAAGAGATGCTAAATCAAATAAGTCAAGAAATCGCTTCTGGTGAAGTCGACTCTGGCGAAGATGAAGAACAATCCTCATAATTAAATGGAGAATGAAATGAGCGAAGTACTGGAAAACGAAAACGAAGTCGAAGAGGTAGAAACTCCACAGATTTCCTCTGAAGACTTGTTAGATGCTATCTCAGCAGAAAAGGCACTGGATGCATCTAAGATCTTCAGCGACCTGATGGCAACCCGAGTGCAAGACGCACTTGATGCCGAGAAGATCAGACTTGCAGGACAAATCTTCAACGGCGAAGAAGAACAAGAGATTTCCGACGAAGAAATCGAAGACGCTGTTGCTGAAATAGAATCTGAAGAATCTCCTGAAGTTGAAGAACCAGTCGCCGAAGTAGAAGTTGAAGAACCAGTCACCGATATTGGTGCTGAAGAAGAACACCAAGAACCAGAAGACGATCTTGGTCTGTACTCTGACGAACAGGCAGAGGCAGATGTAGAAGAAATTCTTTCTCAAGAAGATGAAAATAATTCAGAAATAGAAGTAACCGAAGAGTAATATTGGTATAAATATACTCTATGAAAACTTTTTCTGAAGTAAGAAATAGTAAAATTAAAGGCGATCTTGTGTACAACAAGAAGCATAAGCGTATTGCCACCCAAGTTTATAAGACTAGGAAAGGGTATTCTGCTTATGTCGACGGAGATTTGCTAGACAACTTCAGATCTGAAAAAGATGCTGTCAAATCTATAGAAACTGCTATCAAGGAACTGACATGAAACTTATTGCTGAATACAACGAGAATTCTTTGCAATGCCTCGTTGAAGAGAAAAAAGACGGTGGTAAGAAGTATGTCATTGAAGGTGTTTTTGCTCAGGCAGAAACCAAGAACCGTAATGGTCGGATTTATCCAAAGGCAATTATGGAAAGGGCAGTTGAGAAGTATGTTGATGAACAAGTATCTAAAAGTCGAGCAGTTGGTGAATTGAATCACCCTGACGGTCCAACCGTAAACCTCGACAAAGTTTCTCACCTCATCACTGATCTTCGTTTCGAAGGCAATGATGTGGTAGGAAAGGCATCAATACTAGACACTCCTATGGGTAAAATCGTTCAAGGTTTGCTTGAGGGCGGTGTCAATCTTGGTGTCTCAACTCGTGGAATGGGTAGTCTTGAGCAGCGTGATAATGCCACGTATGTCAAAGACGACTTTGTTCTCAGCACGGTTGACATCGTGCAAGATCCATCAGCACCGAATGCTTTCGTAAATGGTATCATGGAAGGTGTAGACTGGATTTGGAACAATGGCGTACTTGTCGCTCAAGAAATATGTGAAGATAAAGAGACTGAAATCGTTACTCCTTCTGCACCTGTATATTCGTATGCAGAGCAGACTCGTGAGTTCAAAAATTTCCTCTCATCTATAAAAGAAAACTTTTGACAAGGAGTCCATTATGGATTTAGAGCAAAATGTAGAACTCCGCGATGAGACGGAAATTGCGGAAGGGAAGCACGATATGAAAAATGCTGAGGCACAGTCAGTAGCATCTGTCGATAAGGCATCTGATGCGACAGGTCAGTCACCACACCCGACTGAACCTGGTGCGACTGCAAAGCATAACACCAAAAAAGACCCAATGCCAAAGACTAAGGCAGGTATGATCAACGCCATGTATGGAAAACTGAATGCTATGAGGAAGGGTGACCTTCAAGTAGCATACGGTAATATGATGGGCGAGGAAGTCGAGATCGAAGAGGAAGATATGGTTGCTGAGGCAGACGTTTCTTCATACTCAGAAGATCTAGACGCGTTGGTCGAGTCTGAAGCAACTCTTTCTGAAGAGTTCAAGCAAAAAACTGCTATCATCTTTGAAGCAGCATTGAAGTCGAAGCTCGCTGAAGAAGTCGAGCGAATTGAGTCATCCTACGAAGAAAAACTTGCTGAAGAAACTGCTGCGCAGAAGAGCGAGTTGGTCGAGAAGGTTGATTCCTACCTAAACTACGTGGTTGAGCAGTGGATGGAAGACAACAAAGTCGCTGTCCAGAATGGTCTGCGTGCTGAGATTGCTGAGAACTTCATGGAGAACCTCAAGGTTCTTTTTGCAGAATCTTACATCGAAGTACCAGATTCTAAGGTTGACCTCGTTGACGATCTAGCAGATCAAGTTGAGGAACTCGAAGAGGCACTTAACAAGACTACTGCTGACGCAATTGCTCTGAGCGAGCAGGTTGAAGTAATGAAGCGCGAGGCGATTGTCTCCGAAGCAGTTGCTGATCTTGCTGAAACTCAAGCAGAAAAGTTTAAGAAACTCGTTGAAGGTGTTGACTTCGAAGATGCGGAAACGTTTGCATCTAAAGTTGCCACTGTCAAGGAATCTTTCTTTGCTAAGCAAAGCAACGTTGTCGAAGAAGAAGTGATTGCTGAAGAGACTGCTCCAGAAGCAGACGCTGAAGTTGCACCTTCTATGGAACGATATCTTAATGCTATTCGCAAAACTACTCTTAAATAATCCATTACTCTAGGAGAATAACAATGGAACTTAACTACGAATCTCTGGTTGCCAAGTGGTCACCAGTACTCAACGAAGAAACAGCAGGTACGATTTCTGATCGTCACCGTCGCAATGTTACTGCTGCTGTTTTGGAGAACCAAGAGAAGGCAATGATCGCTGAAGGCGCACAGTCTGCTTTCCTTACTGAAACTCCAACCAACACTAACGCTGCTGTAACTGGTGGTCCAGGTCAAGCAAACTGGGATCCAGTACTGATCTCTCTCGTCCGTCGCGCAATGCCTAACCTGATGGCATACGACGTATGTGGTGTTCAGCCAATGTCTGGTCCTACTGGTCTCATCTTCGCGATGAAGTCTCGTTACAAGACCACTCGTGGTGGTGCTACTGCTAACGACGAAGCACTGTTCAACGAAGCAGTTGTGCCATTCTCTGGCGACTCTTCTGTAACTCAGTCTGGCGGTCCATCTGGTCTGTCTGGTGTAACTGACTCAAACGGCGACAGCACTATCAATGACGACCGTTCTGGTCCTACTCTTGGCGGTGGCATGACTACTGCTCAAGCAGAAGCACTGGGTGACGGAACTCACACTGACTTCGCTGAAATGGGTTTCACCATCGAGAAGTCAACTGTAACTGCTAAGAGCCGTGCGCTGAAGGCAGAATACACCATCGAACTCGCTCAAGACTTGAAAGCAATTCATGGTCTTGACGCTGAGTCTGAGTTGGCGAATATTCTGTCTACGGAAATCCTCGCGGAAATCAACCGTGAAGTAATCCGTACTATCAACAGCCAAGCAAAGACTGGTGCTAGCACTGCTAACACTGCTGTAAACGGTATCTTTGACCTGTCTACGGACGCTGATGGTCGTTGGTCTGTTGAGAAGTTCAAGGGTCTCCTTGTTCAACTCGATCGCGAAGCGAACACCATTGCTAAAGAAACTCGTCGCGGTAAGGGTAACGTTGCAATCGTCTCTTCTGACGTTGCTACTGCTCTTGTTGCTTCAGGTATGCTTGACTACGCTCCTGCTCTGAGCACTAACTTGCAGGTTGACGACACTGGTAACACTTTTGCTGGTGTACTGAACGGACGTATGCGCGTCTACATCGACCCATATGCGGTTGCTGACTATGTAACTGTTGGTTACAAGGGCACTAACCCATATGACGCAGGTGTATTCTACTGCCCATATGTACCACTGCAAATGGTTCGCGCTGTAGGCGAGAATGACTTCCAGCCACGTATCGGGTTCAAGACTCGTTATGGTATGGCGTCTAACCCATTCGTAGGCAACACGCCTGCTGATGGTCTTGCTGCTGCTAAGAGCAACCAGTACTACCGCATCTTCCGTGTAGACAACCTGATGGTTTCTGCATAAGATTAGGTAATACCCAAAAAACACATAAGAATAAATGGGTTTTTGAGGGCATCTCCGGATGCCCTTTTTTTTGCCTATTGTCTTTTGAGACTAAATAGAGTATAATATAGACCTTACACGGGAAACTATAATGAGCAGCAATCTAACAAGTAATATCAACCTTTTTCAACCTACTGGATTCCAGGTCATAATTGACAGGAAGAACTATGGTAATTTGCAGTTCTTCGTTCAGTCTGTGGATCATCCAGGCGCAGCAAACCCAGCAATTGAAACTGCTTTCAAAAAGATTCAAAGTGTTCCTATGCCTGGAGGTCAGATGGAATATGGAGAATTAAATATGGAAGTGTTGTTGGACGAGGACTTGAATGCATATACAGAAATGTATAACTGGTTATTGCGTCTGGTAAACACCGAGCAGATTCAGAGAAGAGATAACTTCGGAGGAAACACTTCTGATCAACCAACATATGCTGATATCATCATTACTGCCTTGACCAGTCACAATAATAAGAACAAGAAGTTCAAGTATGTTGATTGTATCCCTGTTGCTGTTGGTAACATTAGGTTTGAAGCGCAGAATCAATCTGTGGAATATATAACCTTTCCCGCTTCTTTTAGGTTTTCTTATTTTGAAATAGAGTAATATATGAATTTAGATGATATTCTTGCGCAGTGGTCGCAAGATTGTGAGATTGGTCATAGACTAGATGATAGTTCCAGAGAGACCCCAAAACTGCATGCTAAATACCTTGGATACTTGGTACAAGCAAAACTGCTTTTAAAGAGAGCAGAGGACAAGCAACAAATTCTTCTAAAAAACAAATTCCTTTGGTATAATGGAAAACTTTGCCAAGAGGAAGTCAACGAGTTAGGTTGGGAACCAGATCCATTTAACGGGTTGAAGATAATGAAAGGCGATCTCGATCACTATTACAATAGCGATCCAGAGATACAAGAAAGCGAAGCAAAGATAACCTACTATAAAACAATGGTAGATACGTTAAAGGAAATTATCGACACGTTGAAGTGGAGACACCAAACAATCGGTAATATGATCAAATGGAAACAATTCGAGGCAGGAGTATGAACCACTTACTAAAAGCATTAGTCAAGAAACTCGAGGGCGAGATAGCAGTCGCTCAGGCAAACGTAGAAGTTTATCTAAAGAGTTCTGTTGGTATCGGAGAACATCCTGATATAGTTGAGGCAATCGAAACTCAAGTAACTAAGATCGCCGAAGCAGAAGAAAAGATAGACACCATCTATAAGCACTTTCCAGGCGATGGTTGATAGTTCTAGTTTACTTCCTTATGGAATAACTTCCTCAGCACCAGCAATAGTATTACCTGATGTAGATCTTTTCAAAAGCGAAAGAGGTGCGCAAGCAGCAAACTTCTTTGAAGGAAAGTTTCAAGAACTACAGAAGCAGTACGAAAGTTTAGTCAAACTCGCTAACGAAACCGACATTGTTTACAAGTCCACATATGGATTTGAACCAAAAGTTGGTAAGATATATCACCTATACAGAAAAGAAGGTGGACATTTCCTTAGTATTATCTCTCCTTCGGAATGGGATAAATACGAATTTATTGGAAGTTATCGGTTTACCGCTGATGCTGTTTGGGAAAATGTCTAATATAACCATTCAAATGCAAAATCATTCTATGATGGCAGTAGTCTGTGATCCTTCTGTTCGCGCAGAACTCAAAGAATACTTTTCTTTCTATGTTCCTGGATATAAATTTATTCCTTCTTATCGCCGAAAGCAATGGGATGGAAAGATTCGTTTGTTCAATCCAGTTACCTGCGAACTCAATGTAGGGTTGTATGCCAAACTCTGTCGCTTCGCAGCAGACAGACACTACCATATGCAAATGGAGCATTCTCCATATGGTCTACCGAATGCGACTAATAAAGTTGATCACCAGAAACTAGTATCCTCGCAAGCACTTTGGAAAATGCCATTTCCTCCTCGTGATTATCAGTACGATGCTATCACGCATGGAATACAGAGAAAGAGAGCAGTGCTGCTCTCTCCTACTGGCTCTGGCAAATCTTTCATAATATACAATCTTATGCGTTGGTATCTGGAGAACAACGATAAGTCTGTGTTGATTGTAGTGCCCACGACCTCTTTGGTTGAACAGATGTACAAAGATTTTAAAGATTATGGGTTTGATGCAGAGAATGAATGTCACATAATCTACTCAGGCAAAGACAAGAAAACAGACAAAAGAATAGTGATCACAACTTGGCAATCGGTTTACAGACTAGGCAAAGATTGGTTTGATGTGTTTGGTTGCGTGTTTGGCGACGAGTGTCATCTATTTAAAGCAAAGTCCCTCACCACCTTAATGAATAAGTGTACGGAAGCAGAGTATAGATTCGGAACTACAGGAACGCTAGACGGGTCTCAGGTACACAAACTTGTTCTTGAAGGTTTATTTGGTCCCACTAAAAGGGTTACTTTTACTAGAGACCTACAGGACAAAGGAACCCTCGCTAAACTAAAGATAGACATGTTATTACTTGACTATTCAGAAGAAACCCGTATAATGAATAAAGAGTTGACATACCAAGAAGAAGTAGATTTTCTTGTGACATATGAACCTAGAAATAAGTTTATACGAAATTTGGCAGTAACTCAAAAGGGGAATACTCTCGTGCTTTTTCAGTTCGTGGAGAAACATGGAGAAATACTTCACAAAATGATTAAAGAAGTACAAAGCGATAAAGTCTATTATGTTCACGGTGGGACTGATACCTCAGACCGCGAAGCAATACGAGGTATCGTGGAGAAACAAGACGGAGCAATTATCGTCGCCTCTCTTGGTACATTTAGTACTGGGATTAACATTAGGAATCTGCATAACATTATTTTTGCTAGTCCTTCAAAATCCCAAGTCAAAGTCCTCCAATCAATCGGAAGAGGATTGAGGAAAGCAGATAACGGACAGGACACAAAACTATACGATCTTTCCGATGATATGCAGTATCATTCTAGGCAAAACTTCACCCTGAAGCATGCTGGGGAAAGAATCAAAATGTATACCAAAGAAAAGTTTGACTTCGAACTACATAAGGTGGTTTTATGAAAAAAGAAGATATTGTACAATTTAAGTTGTGTAACGGGCAAGACGTTATTGCTTGTGTTATTGAACAATCTGAAGACAGTTTTATTGTTAACTTCGCTTTAGACATGATCCCTATTGAGAATATAGAAGATGATTATGATAACGGTAAGTCTTATTACATACTTCGTCCTTATATTCAATACACTGAAGATTTGGAAAGGAATGTTTCGATAAACCCTTTCTCTGTTATTTCTATTCATACTCCCTCTGACACAGTCATCGAGCAGTACTCAAACTCTGTGGTCTCCATACAAGAACACTTAGGAAAGGGTGGGTCTGAGGTTGAGTGTAAGACCAGCAATGTTTTGTCATTTCCTTCCAAGAAAGGACTTCTTACAGAAGATTGACTTTTCATTCTATTTGTTGTATAATAGTTCTTTACTTATTGAATTGGAGTTGTTATGAAACCAAATGAACGTCCACATTATGTGAACAATGCCGACTTCTCGCAAGCAGTCGTCGACTATGTTCGCACTGTTCGTGATGCTGAAGCAGCAGGCAAACCTGCACCTGTCATGCCTCGTTACGTTGCTGAATGCTTCCTGAAGATCGCTGAAGGTCTGTCGCACAAGTCTAACTTCGTGCGTTACACCTATCGTGAAGAGATGGTAATGGATGCTGTTGAGAACTGTCTTCGTGCAGTCCAGAACTATGACATCGACGCAGCAACACGCAAGGGAAAACCAAACGCATTTGGTTACTTCACCCAGATTTCTTGGTATGCGTTTCTTCGACGCATCCAGAAAGAAAAGAAACAACAAGATGTTAGATTGAAGTTCTTATCAGAATCAGCAATAGAAGAATTTATGATTGACCCTGATGAAGACCCTCAAGTGGCAAAAGCAGTTCAGTCTTTTGTGGATAACCTTCGCAGAAGAATTGATGACGTTAAAGAGAAAGATGAAAAGATCAAACATTACAAGAAAACTCTTTCTAACAAAAGATCAATTTCTATAGACTCAGACCTTTCAGATTTTCTTGAGGAATAAATGCGCATAGCAATATTAAACGATACCCATTGCGGTATTCGTAATTCGTCTGATATTTTTATTGAGTATCAAGAACGCTTCTACACTGAGGTGTTCTTCCCTTATTTGAACAAAAATAATATCAAACACATTATACATCTTGGTGATTACTATGAGCATCGTAGATTTATAAACTTTAAAGCACTGAATAGTAATCGAAAAGTTTTCTTAGAAAGACTTCGCTCTGATGGAATTACTATGGACATTATTCCTGGTAATCATGACACATACTACAAAAACACAAATGATCTAAACTCCCTCAAAGAGTTGCTTGGTCATTATATGAACGAAGTCAATATTGTGATGGACCCTAGTGTTCTGGAATATGATGGGTTGAAGATTGGATTGGTTCCTTGGATTTGTCAAGACAACGAACAAGAAGTGAACGACTTTTTGATTAATTGTAAGGCAGATGTTATCGGAGGGCACTTCGAACTAAACGGATTTGATATGATTCGCGGAGTTCCTTGTACTCATGGTATGTCTGCTGATAACCTTCGCAGGTTTGAGTTGGTTCTATCTGGGCATTACCATTGTAAGTCAAGTCAAGACAATATTCATTACCTTGGTTCTCAAATGGAGTTCTTCTGGAACGACGCACATGATGATAAGTTCTTCCATATTCTAGACACTGACACCAGAGAACTTATACCTGTTCGCAATCCATTGACTCTCCATGAGAAAATCTATTACGATGACGAGAAAACCGATTATAATACTTTTGATCTCGGTTATCTTGATCAGAAGTTTGTGAAGGTTATAGTCGTCAATAAGAATGATACTTTTACATTTGATAGATTTCTAGACCGCGTACAACAAAAAGAAATTTATGATTTAAAAGTTCAAGAGGACTTCTCTGAATTTGTAGGGGAGAACGTAAACGATGATGGACTTGATGTAGAAGATACTTCTGTTCTTTTGGGTTCTTACATAGACAATGTTGAAACCCTTTTAGATAAAGAAAGAATTAAAAAAGAAGTTTCAGACTTAATGAGAGAAGCACAATCTTTGGAGGTTGTGTAGGTGTCTTTGTTTCCAGAAGTTGTTATCTTTGGATATGCATACGATGGTTATTTTCAGCGTTGCATTTCGCATATGGATTGTGTTGGTATCAATGGCGCAAAATTTCTAGATCTTAGAAAAGATTCTAGTAAAAAAGAACCATATCAACCAAAAATTAAAACGCCACAAGTGTATGTTAACAATGAGTACATTGGCGGATTTGAAGAATTAGTTGAGAGATTCCCGCTTTGATAAAGTTTAAAACAATTCGTTATAAAAATTTCCTTTCTACTGGTGATAACTGGACCGAACTCCAATTAAACGCAAGCAACCACACGCTTATTGTAGGGCAAAACGGTTCTGGTAAGTCAACGATGTTGGATGCTATTTCCTATGCATTGTTCGGTAAGTCTCATAGAAATATAAACAAAGCACAACTTATCAACTCTGTTAATCAAAAAGCGATGAGAGTTGAAGTAGAGTTTTCTATTGGGAGTAAAAAATATAAAGTTGTCAGAGGATTAAAACCAGTAAAGTTTGAGATATATGTTGACGGGGTTCTTATGAACCAAAACTCACACAACAAAGAGTATCAGAAGATTCTTGAACAGAACATACTTAAATTAAACCACAAAACCTTTCATCAAGTTGTTGTTCTTGGTTCTTCTTCGTTCATACCCTTCATGCAATTGTCTGCATTCAATCGAAGAGAAGTTATCGAAGATTTGCTAGACATTAATGTTTTTTCTAAAATGAATTCTCTTCTAAAAGAAAAGAATGCTACGTTACGAGAGAAAATAAATCAAACGTTACACGACATTGAAATAAACGAAACCAAAACGGAAGCACAAAAAAAGTACATCCGTGATATATCTAAAATAAAACATGATGAAAAGAAAAAGATTGAAGAACAGATCAAGCAGAAGCAGGATTTGATTGACGATCTTCAAAAGGACAATAACGAGAAAAGAAAGTATCTTCAAGAGTTTTCTGACAATACTGCTGAAAAGCGCAAAAATGCATACTCTTTGGTTTCAGAATTACAGAATTCTAATACTGAAATCCTCACTAAAATAAAAGCATTGGTAAAAGAGACCAAATTCTATGAGAAAAACGAAACGTGCCCGACCTGCGAGCAAGACATCGACGAACAACTCAAGAAGAGTAAACTCGAGCAAGCAAAAGTCTCAGCGTCAGAGTTTCAATCATCTCTTACTGAAATCACAGAGAAACAAGCAGAAGCAACAAAAGAATTAGATCATTGGGTAGAAAAGTCACAAGAACTGGTTGAAGTTAGTCGAAAGATGTTTGATAACGATGAAAACATCGAAAGGATAAAATATGATATTGAAGAACTTGAATGGGACATAAAAGATCTTAGTGACGAGAAGTCAGATCTTGCAAAAGCAAACGACGACTACGATGTTCTGGTGAAAGAATATCATGAATTGATGCAAACGAAAAATAAACAGAATGATCAGGCAGCATACAATACTGTCATATCAGAGATGCTAAAAGATACTGGTATCAAAACCAAGATCATTAAACAATACCTTCCAGTGATCAACAAATTGGTCAACCAGTATTTGTCTATTCTTGACTTCTATGTTCACTTTGACCTAGACGAATCTTTTTCAGAAACAATACGTTCTCGCCACCGTGATTCATTTTCTTACGATTCTTTCTCTGAAGGCGAGAAACAGAGAATAGACTTAGCACTTCTTTTTACTTGGCGTCAAGTTGCCAAGATGAAGAACTCGATCAGCACAAATCTTTTGATACTGGACGAGACCTTCGACTCTTCACTTGACGAAGCAGGTATTGAAAACCTAATGAAGATAATACATACCCTTGGAGACGATACAAACGTCTTTATCATTTCTCATAAGGGTGATATTCTAGATGGCAAGTTTGACGCTAAAATAGAATTCGTCAAAGATAAAAACTTCTCTAAGATCAAGAAATGAAATTAGCAACTTATTTTCCGAATTTTATAGAGAAAGAAATCGCCGAGAAGCACGCTTCTCGTATGGACGATAATAAGGTGATTTCTAGGACAGACGATACTCAAGTTCCTAATTCTTGGGCATGGTATGGGTTACACTGGGACTTACTCGAAGACTGTTGTGATAAGATGTCTGAAATAACTGGCATAGAATTGATACCCACATATGATTATTGTAGGATATATAAAAAAGATAATATCCTTCACCGTCATGCCGATAGACCTTCTTGCGAAGTTTCAGTTACCATAAACCTAAAAAATGTGCAAGTTCCTTGGGAGTTTTTCTGGGAGGGAGGTTCTGTTTTGATGAACCAAGGAGACGCAGTGATTTATCGTGGTTGTGATGTTGAGCATTGGAGAGAAGAGAACCCTGCTGACTTTGTATATCAGTCTTTCCTCCACTATGTTGATGCCAATGGTCCATATGCCTCACACGGGAACGAATACTTGACTAAAAAAAGAAAATAGGTTATAATTGGTGCACAAGTTAAAAAGAAAAAGGTACAACTCTCTTGTAGAGTTGAAGAAAGAAATACAAGATAAAGGAAAAGAAAAGGTTCTTGATTTTAACGGTTATTCATTAGTAACTAACAAGAACAAATACACGATGGTAGATAGTATGATATATGTGAATGGTGTTCTTCATGGAGTTGATTAATATTGCAGGTCGCCAATGGAAGAAATACAAAGGCGATCAAGGTCAAGATGTTTATGTCGCACAGTTTCTTGAATCAGATGATGCTGTTCTTGGTACATATGCAGATGAGAACTCTTATGATCTTCTTATAGAAGATGATGCTGATTTTTATTTGCCTTCTAATGATTTGACAAACGATACTCACGAAGAAGATCTCGTTGCTTTCAAGTTCCGTAAAAATGTTTTCACGCAAGCAGAACAAGATGGTGCGTTTGAAGGTTTGTATGGTGCTGCTGTTGAATCAAATAACCGTGGACTAGCAGCTGGACCAAGAGAAGAAACTCAGGGTGGAAGAGATTGGGTTACTTTATATCAGTCCAGTGTCCTTGGTTGGTACGAAGAGGGGCAACCCCCAAGCATCGATGGTTCTGACCCACTCGTTAAATTTGCTAATATAAATAAAGATGAGATCCGTGGTGGTGTTTGGTTACGCACCAAAGTGGAACCAGAGTTTGGAGACTATAAAAACTTCTTCCCTAAACTAGAGGAGAAGTTGAAGTCTATGCCTCTTGAAGAGGCAAAATCATATGCTAAAACAATTAGAAAAGATTTTATATCGGACACTTCTTACGCCACTGCTATTTGGAGTGGTATTGCTGGGTTCTATGGTCGTTATCCTCGCATACCTTATGGTCGCGCTACAGCGTATACTGATCACCATAGAGAAACGTTTGAAAAGTGCTATCCGTTCGCAAGGAAACTAGAAAAAACTTTCGCAGAATTACTCCCTGTTCGTCATTCTCGTCAAAAGAAATGGGCGGATAAAGTTGACCCAAAGTTTCTGATTGGCGAAGATACTACTTTCACCACAATCACTGTCAATACTACCACCAAAGATCGCAATGCTCGTATGGCATGCCATCGAGATGCTGGTTCTTTGAACGAAGGTTATTCTAACTTGACGGTAGTCAGTGATGGCAAGAAAAACTGGAAAGGCGGATACCTCGTTTGCCCTGAAGTTCGTGCTGCTATTAATGTCCGACCTGGTGACCTATTGCTCGTCGACAACATGCGAGTTATCCACGGTAACACTCCAATCGAAGCACCTGATACTGGTGAAGATGACCTGATGCGTATGTCTCTCGTATTTTATTTCCGTGAGGATATGGCGAAGTTGGGTAGTTGGGAGTATGAGCACCTGCGTCGTGCCTATGTTGACGCCCGCCGCAAGAATGAAGAACACCCACTGTGGCGTCCATATTGGAATGGTGTATCGCCTTCCATGTGGGACGAACAAGAGTGGTATGATTGGTTGACTGTTGAAGGCGGCGAGTCGATGGTTCGTCAGTATCATCCTAAAGCATTTGAAGTTGCTGGTTCTTTGGAGGATTTCTTTTAATGTGCGGAGTGATTGGTGTCTACCTCACTGATGTTACTCCTGCTGATTGCGGATTAGTTAGTAACCTTTTCTTAGAATCAATGATTCGCGGGAAACATGCCACTGGCGTCACCTTTTTCAAAGACGGTAAATTCAATACAATTAAAGAACCAACTTCCTCTTACCTTTTCCTTGGCAGACATACTACGGTTGAAGATTGGGTTGACGGAGATACTCTATTGTGTATAGGGCATACTCGATACTCTACTTCGGATCTACGTTACAATCAACCGTTTCAAGGCAAAGAAATTTCTATTGCACATAATGGAGTTATCTCTCAAGACCCAGACATTTGGGAATACGAAACAGAGACTTTGAATGATTCTGAATTGATACTTCGATGCATTGAGGCAGGTGATACTCCTCTTGAAGTTTACAAACACCGAAGTATGGCATGCGTCGCTATAGAAGATGGAGTTCTACATGGTTGGAGAAATCATGAACGTCCTCTTTGGATGGCACCAAGAGATAACGGTCTTATCTTTGCTTCAACAGAAGATATAATTAGAAGGTCTCGCATCGAAGGTCATGTAGAAAAATGCGAACCTCTTGTGAAATACACTTACAGTAATTATGGTGGGTTATACGAAGATAGGAGATTCTTCGACCCCGACTTGGAGGACTTGCAATGAAGTATAATCCAAAAGACTTTACTTATGGATATGAGATTGAATGGGGTGACATTGATCGAACTCTGCAAATTCCAGAGCACCTTGGGTCATGGGAACATGCAGAAACGGATATTGTAAACGTTCATGAACCATACAGGTTTGTTGCTTGTGACCCTCTTGGGTTAGAACCACCTGTTGGCGGAGAAGTCAATACAAAACCTACAAGCACTTGGCAAGAACAAGTAGATCGAATCATGGAGATACATGATTTGTTTGTTGCGAATGGAGACAAACCATCTGCCTCTTGCGTCAATCATGGACACCTTCATGTTTATGTCCCTGGACTGAAAGAAGATGTTGACGGTTTAAAGCGACTGATTGCATACATAAAAGAGAATCAAGAACTAACCGTTGAGTCTTGTTACCAATTTGGTCAGAGACCAGAGATGAAGATACTCAAAGGTTCAAAGACTTACTTGAAGTATGATGGCGGTCGACTAATGCCAGAATATATGTGTGACAACATCATAAACCTTGCAGAAGATTTTGACCATTTCATTAAACTTCATGCAGCAGGTAAAGATGGAGTTTCAATGGGTCGTCCATTCCGCCATGCAATCAACACCTATTGCATGAAGCACACTGGTACTATCGAGTTCCGTTGCTTCAGGTCTACAACTGATCGCAAACAGATTGAAGATCAGTTTATATTTGCTGAAGCATTTATTGATGCTGCTCTGAATGACGGACCTAGTGTTGAAGAGATCCTAGATTCTAGAAACTTCAACTTCCCTCCTTTCGTTTGGAATCCAGGAGAGTATAAAGGTTGGATGAATACAAAGTACGATAAGTCTCGCGGAGAGAAGAAAAGAGAATTTCATGAAGTTGCGTGAATGTTCTGCTGAACAATTTAAAAACGCAATAACCGATGATCCTGCTGACAAGTTTGCAAAAACTTTTGTCGCTAAGGCAAATATGCAGGAGCAATGGAGTTTTTGTATAGGTGCTTGGGATGAGGATGATTCTCTTCTAGGTGCAATCATTACAACAATAAGCAAACGTTCCCCAAAAGTAGCAAACCTACAACTTCTTCACACCTTTGCTAAACACAGAGGCAAGGGAGTTGGTCGTATTCTCTGCGAGGACTCCCTCCGCTTTGCGAGACAGAACGGTGCTGTGTACTTCCGAGTATCTGCTGAACCTGACGCTGTAAAGTTCTACGAGAGAATTGGGTTCACTATGCTCGGAAAGCAAAAGAGTGGGTGTCAATTATCCATGTTTAGGATTACTGGTGACACCTTCTTTGACGGCGATTATAGTCTGGAAAATAAACCGATCTATGAAGCAGTACACAAAAAAGGCAAGGGAGGATGTGTTGAAGTATTCGCTGACGAACCCCTTGGACTGGAAGGGTTTCTGTAAGTTGTTGATCTAGAAGCAAAAAAAAGGTGTTGACAAATACACCGA
>Ga0208644_1000806_pt1 | contig 27936 bp, 34 predicted proteins | sample VirMetDEL_Nov_18_FD_184517 | JGI IMG/M metagenome (GOLD analysis project Ga0208644, IMG submission 184517) | Aqueous microbial communities from the Delaware River and Bay under freshwater to marine salinity gradient to study organic matter... | ecosystem: Environmental > Aquatic > Marine >...
TTGCATTCTTAGCAAAAACGCCTTTTGTTCCAACAAAAAATTTATCATTCTCCGGATTAATGCCACAAAAAATAGCAGGGGCGCCATCCCATTTGGTTGTAATATTAATTTTTGTCTCTGAATGGCCGGCAAGCATGTTTCTCAGAGATTCTAGGAATCTGATAGACTGTTTGACACCCACAACACCACGATTCAACACTTCATCCTCTAAATGTTCTAGATGAAGATTTTTACCTTCATTTGATTCTGTGAGAAATTCTTTGAAGTTCATTTGTTTAATAATCCGAACATTAAAGGGCCTGCTTCAACATAATTTCTCATATAAGGTCTATACACTTTTCCCGCTTTCGTTTGTGTTGACGCCGCTTCAACCTTAACTCTAATCTGTAGTATTAAATTTTGTTTGCTTTCCGTTCCAGCATATAATTGAACTAGAGGATCACCAGTTTCTCTGAATTTTGCTATTAAATTACTTTTTTTTAATTGATCAGAATAAATTTTTACAAAGTCTTTATTAAACTGTAAGCGTTTAAATTTTCCACCTTCTAGTTTAACAAGTTCAATGGTTGTATCTCCGCTCGTGGCACCTTCAAAAACCAACTTTGCTAAATTGTTAAAAAACTTATCATTTTTTGTTCTAATTTTTTGTTGAATTTGTTTAGCCGCATCTTCATAAACTATAGATGATGCGGCCTTGATCATATTTTTAAATGAATTTAATTTTTCATTGTCGCGACTAGAAAAAACTTCTTTTTTATCATAATTTTCAATTTCTTTTAGATATTTTTCTTTTAAAGAAACTATATCTAACATTAAAATATCTTCCCATATTTTTTGTTGCTTCTCAAATTCATCACCAGACACTTGAGCGAACTGCTCACCGCCAGAAACTTTCAATGAAATTTGTTTCTCGTATGGCTTACCATTAATTGTTATTTTAATATCAGCTTTTGTGCCCTTTTGATCGCCGACACCATCTGATAAAATAGTAATCGTGTCCATTTGTCCATTCAAGGCAAATTCCATAACATCGTCAGCCCAAGTTTCTTCTACATATTTTATAGCAGAATCATATAAATCAATTACAACATCACGATTTTTCTTTATGCTCAATAAGTCGGCGGCAGCCTCAGGTAAGGATATAGAAAAATTCACATTATCTACAATACCAGAAACAGCTTTTGCAGCAATATCTTTTGCTTTAAAGGTAATCATTTTATTTTTTTTAAAAAATTTATCGAGAATGTCATCTATCATTTTTTTTGTGATCGGTTTATTTTTCTCTTTAATAGATTTTGGACGATTTACAAATTTTGCGGTCAGTGCGGCACCCAAAATTCCTTCGGCAACATCACCTCGATTAAATTTTTTAATTTCATTTACCATAAATGTACCAATTAAGTGAATTTATTATAACTCTATAAATTCTCCATCTTCATCAGTATAAAACACTTTTTTGATATCAAATTCTGCGATTGCCCGCATACATCCATCACAAGGTTTCGAATAGGAGAAATAGTTTTTATTATCAGTATTTATACGAACCCGACACACATACATTGTAGCTTTCGAAAGATCCTTTAATGAAACTTTCTTTAGCGCATTATGTATCGCAGAGACTTCCGCGTGAAGAAATATAGCTTCATTTGCTTTACTATATCGTTTTTGAAATGGATGCGACTTGATTTTATTACAGGCGAGCGAAATTACCTCGTTTTTGTAAACGAGAACGGCAGCGTGCTTTGAGCGATGATGGTCGGAATTCATCGCCATGGAAGACAAAATGTTTTGTATCCTCATACTTTAAGTGTATCATACTTCTTTCTGAATTTAGAGGAATAGTCTATCATATCTTGTTGTCCGCTGTCAACTATATCCATCTGTGCTGAGTTTTCCACATCATATAGTTTCATCTTTCCACGATCAATTCCTACAACAAATCTCTTGTTTTTATTAGGATCGGAATATCTATTCTTCAACTGCTTGACTTGAATCTGGTTCAACTTCTCCAATTCTTCCGTAGACACGAGCGCAAACATGAAGTCGGCTGTAGCTGGAAGACCAAAGGATTCTGAAGTATCTTCCAACCCAGGATCTGAACTTGTGAATCCACTTCTTGTTGTTTGTGTCGCTGAGAAAATTGGAACTCCTGTTTCTACAGCAAGACCACGAAGCTCTTCAGCTATAGCCTTGACATACAAATAGGTATTAACATTTGCACCATACTTCAATCGAGAAGAACAACAGATATTAAGATAATCAACAAAGATAATATCTGGCTTGAACTTTCTCTTGAGATATAATTCATTCAACAAAGTCTTAAAGTGAAGTACACTTGCAGACGCGGTTGGATATTCTTTAATAATCAACTTACCATTTGTCTTGCTTTTGAGATTAGATATTTTCTTTGCATAGTCTTGCCTAGAAAGATTACTCAATTCATCCAAGTTGATATTCAAAAGATTCGCATCAATTCTTTCGGCGATTCTTTCTTCTGCCATTTCCATTGTAATGTACAAAACATTCTTACCTTGATTCAAGGAAGATGCTGCAACGTGACACATGAACAAACTTTTTCCAACACCAGTCCCAGCCAATATGATATTCAGCGTCTTGTGTGAGACACCACCTTTGGTTATCTTGTTGAAGAATTCAAGATCAAAAGGAATCTTTTCTTCTTTTCTATGATAGAAGTCATACCGACTTTCATAATCTTCGGTATAATCATGCCCGACATGTTCATCAAATGAAACAGCTAGGGCATCAGAAAGAATACTGGGTATAGAACCTTTATCCTTAGATGACTTATTTTTTTCATCTAGAATTTGAATAGATTCAAGCAAAGCATTATGAATAGCTTTCTCTTGACAAAACTTCTCTGTTTGTTCGATTAACCAATTCTCATCGGCTCGCTCATCCTTTTCTTTTCGAAAATCATCAATCTGTTCTATTGTTTCTTTTAACTCTTGTTCAGATAGCTTAGAATTCTTTAATTGAATTACAAGAGATTCGAATGAAGGTAGGTTTTCATACTTGAGAATGAATTCATTGATATTTTTATACAGAATTTTTTCTGCATGTTGATCAAAATATTCTGGCTTTAGAAATGGCAATACTCTCTTTACATATTCATCATTATATACCAAATTCTTCAGGATAATCTGTTCTATTCGATTCATTTATCTCTCTTTCAACTGAGTTGGTTGTCATCAAATCTACTATAATATCACCAATCATAGTATGAAATTCAGTGTTATCACGCAATTCTTGCTCACTAAATTTTCCATTCTCATGAATGGTATAGTGAAATGATAGAACAGGAATTTCCCAATGAGTTTCTTTTATTGAAACGGAGTCATATTGATATATGACCCCTTTATATTTTCCTTTTATAATTCTTATTCCAGTAAAATTTTCACCGGGATAAACTTCATAGTCACGATTTTCTTTAAGTGTCCTTTTCTGAAATAGACTCATCATCCATCTGAAGAATCGACCCATAAGCCACCTCGTAAGTTTCCTTAATATAATTTTTAAATTTTACGTTCTTGATAATGTCATCCCAGAATTCTTTGTTCTGAGTCTCTTTCAACCTGTACTTCTTCTCTTGCACTTCACCAGTTTCTAGATTGACTTTTGAATACCAACCATTGGATGGTTTTACAACAAATTTTCCTTCTAAGGCAACGTCAAGTAACCCAGAGTATTTCTCAATACCACCCTCGAATGATACCGTGATGGGAATCTTCGACTTCTCTTTTACAAATCTAGACTTTTCTACGTTGATAACAAAGTTATAACCAACAACTTCAGTGCCTTCCTTCTCTTGCTGTCTACCAAGAATCCAAATAGTGTCAGCGGAATAAACGACACCAGTACCACCAGAAACAATATCTTTGGGATATAGACCAATTTCTTTATAAGTATGATTCACTACAACCATAGGAATATCCTTGATTGTCAAATGTGGAGTGACCATACGAAAAAGACTCTTCATCTGTTTTGCACGAGTCATATCTGCTACAGACTTACCTTCTATTGCATCATCAACTTCTTTCTTTGAAGCAAGATTACCAACAGAGTCGATGATAATCATTACACGCTCACCGGGGTCAATGTTCTGAAGCTGATTCATAATGTCATGCTTCAACTGTTCAATATCGGTGATTGGTGTATGAATAACTCGATCCATATCAATATCAAATGTTTCAAAGTATGATTGTGGAGAACCAAACTCTGAATCATAGAAAAGAATAACTGATTCAGGATACTTCTTTTGATATGAAGATGCAAACAATAGCGCAAATGCAGTCTTGAAATGCTTGGATGGACCCGCAAGCACAGTCAAACCCGGGACTAATCCACCATCAAGATTGCCAGATAAAGCAACATTAATCATAGGCACTTCTGTTGTAATCAAATCTTTCTTATTGAAGAACTTTGATTTAGATAGAATAGAAGATTCCTTGATTGTAGAATTCTTCTTGATTTTTTCTAATAATGACATATATTTTCCTTAGTTAAAGAAATCTTCGAGTGTACTGATCTTCTCGACTTTCCAATTAATCTTGTCCAAGACAAGTTTTAGAGGCTCTACGAAAGACTTTTCAAATTGAGTATTATAATCTACATATGATTGTATGTCAAACTCTTTTGGTACGGAATTTAAAAAGCTCATCACATGGGAACCGAATCTATTTGGTTCCTTCAAATACACAAATTTAATCTTCTCACCTTCGCGTATTTTCTGATATTTCTTTTCTAGCTTGAGTCTTTCCAATGTGTGATTGAAAATCAATGAACCGCGAACATGAATTGGAGTACCTTTCTTAAAAATATCCTTTGTGTCGGAATACTGATTTACACCATTCACGCTTCTAGGAAAAGAAATATCTTCAATTGGCAAAGTCTTGAATTCATTCCTAAAATTCTCGATAAACTGCTGCACTTCACTTTCCGTAGAACGCAGAATAAGATTCAACGCTTCAATAATTTTTGTTCTGCAAGAAGCTGGAGTTGAAGATTTGATTGCTTCAATGCCCATAATCTTTAGCTTGGGTTTATCATACTGAACACCTTCATTATTATATACGTTTAGAATGTATCGCTTCTTCGCAACCCAGATTCCTTTATCTGCAAGTGCTTCTCGCTTCATAATCATTTTTTGAGAAAAACAATTAATATATTCTCCCAATTCATTATACGCAGAATCAATGAATGGCTGAATCTTTTCTTCACAGACTTTATCCATAAAACGAATCTTTGCAGAGGTGTCTGCATTTTTATTTTTATAGACAAGATTCACGATACCAGACATGTTCAGATAAATTGAATCTGTATCTGATGCAATCACATAATCTTTATTTTCTGTTTTCAAAAGAGTATTCATATACTCATTGATTTTCTTTTCAATCCATCGAATGGCTAACTGCCCAGCAGAAGTAATACCTTCTGCTTGACGAACATCAAATAAAAAAAAGTATGGAGAACCGATTGCACCATAACCAGAATTCAAACTGACTTTCTTTGCAATCTGAAGATTGTTGAAACGAGATATTTTATTCGTCAACAATTTCTTTTCTTCTTCTTTTCCGGGTTGACTCTTGATAGCTTCATATTCTTTCTGAGCGGAAAGCATTTCCTTCTTATATTTCTGTCTATCAATGAACATGCTTTCCATAATCTCAGCAAGAAAACCTTTCTTTTCTAGACTGAAAAACTGATTATTAGGAGTTAGACATGCCATTTGTGTCTTTAGAAACGAAGTGTCAATTTCTCTTGACAGTAGTTTATCAACATTAACAGAGCATTGTCGCATCTCATCAGACTTACTTTCAATGATTGTGTCTGGTGAAATATTATACATCATAATCAGACTGGGATACAGACTTGTCAAATCGAATGATGCAACCCACTCATGCATTCCAATAATAGGTTCCTTTACAAACGCGCCTTCGAATGCAGTTCGATTAACATCTTTTCTTTTTGCTTCCAAAAATATATTCTTGGAACGAAGATGATTCTGAATAATCTCAGTCCACATTCTCACTTGCATGAAAACATCAGGATAATTCGTCTTTGAATCATAAGCAAGAGTCAATGCAAGATCTAGCAACTTGAGTTTTTCATCAAGTCTTTCGACAAGCTCAACGTCTTTCTGATTGTATTCAATAAACTTTTGAAAATCTAGTCGATACAATTCATGCAGATTATCGTACTCAGAATAAGATAGTTTTCGTTCGCCGAGTTCGATGTTAGCGATGTGATCCAATCTAAAAGATTCTGCCGTACCGTTTGTGTTGAACTTTCGATACATTTCGAGATAATCAAGTATAGATATTCCAATGAGTTCATAATATTTTATCTCCCTCGTCATTATTGTCGTGGTTTTATCAGAAACCATACCCCAAGGCGACAGACCTTTTGCCTTGCTATCATCAAACAAACGCCTAATTCGATTGACAAGATAAGGAATATCGAATGTTTTAACATTCCAACCTGTGACAATATCTGGAGACTTTTCATTCCATATTTGTAAAAATTTTTCAATCAAATCATATTCGTCTTTACACTTAAAATAGATTACATCATCACGATGCTTTTTATAGTCACCGCAACCAAATATGTAATATTCTTTTGACTGAGAAAATTTGCAAGCGATAGCTGTCACAGGTTCAGATGCAGAATCTGGATTTGGAAATCCATTCTCCGAACCCACCTCAATATCGATATTTACTACATGAATCTTTTCGCGATCCCATTCAATAATGTTTGGGAATACTTCCGAGATAAATGCATAATCGTAGCGAGAATTGCCGTAGATTTTGAAATTTTCAATATCTTTGTATTGTTCAATAAAATCTCTAGCATCTCTAATAGAGTCGAAGGGTATTTGCTCTAGGCAATACCCTTCTAGATTTTGGAATTGAGTTTTTTTATTTGACTTAACGTAGAGTTTAGGTTTATAAGGTATTTTTACCTTGACTTTTTTACCACCCTTTACGCCTTTAAATAAAATATTGTTACCGATACATACCGCATTAATATAAAAATCACTCATTTTCTATTGTATTAGTATAAGCAGTTGAATATCTATCTAGAAGTTCATCGACAGGAGTTGTTACGCAAAGAACTTCACTTTTTGGTATTTCAATACCAGTAGCATTTTCTACACAAAAATGCAAAAATGGTAGAAATGCAACATAAAAACCCTCTTCTTCACTTTGTCGAACTACAATTTCTACAGGCTTTTTTATCAAATAAAAATCTTCATGTTCTTCAACATTTGCCATGATGGTCCCGGGACCCTTAAATACAATTATCTTAATTTCCATTCAATTCCTCCAAACTAATAGTATTAAGAGTCACCCATTTCTTAGGGAAGAGAATTTCTCGTCCTCTAAAATCATTAGGATCAACAGTGGGATCTGAAACAAGACCTAGAATTTCAAATACATTATCATATTCACGAAAGTAAATACTAGTATCTGTAATACTATATCCTGAATACTTTGACTTAGCAGAATCAATAAGATTAGCAGCAATTTCCTGCACGTTCATCATTTACACTCCAACAATAAAATAATTAGATGAGGTACTGTTACATGTTTAAAAGTCTTGACAACGACTTTCCTGATGACGAGATAACGAACCACCATTAATTATCAGGATGGCGTTTACCTTAACAGTTAGGCTGCTGGTTAGGCACTTTCTCTCACACCTCGGTTTACTGGGTACGAAATCCAGTAGCATCGTTTCGTCATGCTCGCTCTATCTTTCACGCCTTCTTTTATTTTACTTCGTTTTAGGTCCCGAAGGTCCGTCACTTTTGGTGACGATTTATTCATGTGATTATGATAACAATTTATTTTATTTCTGTCAACTCTTTTTTGAATGCTTCGTAATATTTTTTACGGTCTTCCAATCCTAGTTTTCCTCCTTGAACTAGTCTTGTCATCCAAACTATGTCATCCGTGTCACATGCTCTATTTATATTATTTTTATCCCAAAACCAGATAGAAGTTAATACTGCAATTTCTGGCATTAAAACCATGTCTGGGTTTTCTAGTATATCTAAATTCATATCTTTTGCGCAAGAGGAATAGTTATTTTTTCCTGTAAGTTGAATTAATCCTCTTCCTCTATACTTCCATCCATCACCGGTTTCCTCAGAGCCATTACCCAATCTTCCACCATAAACTCTACTTGCAATAGCTCTTTTGTCACGAGCATATTTCTTAGCTAACTCCTCGGTTGGAAAATATTTCTTGAAGACAACTTGTAATCTTTCTGCGGAATAATTTAAGTTTTCTTCTATTCTATTAAATTGCCCAGATTCATGTGCAGTCTGTGCTAGAAAACCTGCGATCCTATTTACCGTATTAAATTCAAAATTTTTCATCGCCTCAGCCATAGTCATAGCATACTTTGAAATGCCATTATTTCTTGGCATAACTTTTTTCGAAATAGAAATTAATTGTTCGTAATTAATCATCATATTTTATTATTTCTATTCCACAGTGAGATAGAAAGTTTAAACCATCTTTCGAACGATAAAGATGACTGTAAACCACCCTTATAATTCCAGCTTGATGAATTAATTTGGCACAATCTATACAAGGAGAATGTGTAATATACATTGTACCTTTATCTGAAGATTCTGTTGAGCGCGCCACTTTCATCAAACAATTTGATTCTGCGTGTAGCACTTCGGGCTTCGTGACCAGTAATGGCGGAACAGGAGAGGGAGGATATCTCAGCGGAGCCTCTATCATTTCATATTCACAATCGTTGTCCCAACCTATCGGCATACCATTCCAACCATAACTCAAAATTCTATCATCCTTGACAAGGACTGCGCCAACATTAAGTCTCTTGGCATAACTCATTTGAGACACACGTTTTGCTATATCAGAGTATAGCGAATCATACCTATTTTTTTTATCAGAGTTTAGCATCTTTTATCAGAACCTTCTTTTGCTTTTCTAAAAAAATACCGTCAGTCATTTCACACATCAAGGAGAAAACTAAAACTATACCAAATATAATTAGTAGAAGTTCTAGAAACACACTAGAATCATTTTTCATAATATATCCTTTTAAGAAGGGGTGGAATCCACCCCTTCTATTATTTCACAATCACTCAATCAATAGTTGACTAGATTCTAGTTTTGGTGGTGAATCAGTGATTGCTATCTTCTTAGGTTTATGCGCCTCTGGAATACTATTTTTGAGATAGACTCTGAGTATTCCGTCTTTAAGAGATGCCCCCTCTACAAGAATTGTATCCATTAAAGTAAACACTTTATTGAATGTTCGGGATGCAATACCTCTATAAAGATATTCGGGCTCCTCTTTATTTTTAATTTCACCCGTAATTATCATCTTGTTTTTTTCCACGGTAATATCAATTTCATCTTCTTTAAAACCAGCTACGGCTAGTTCCAATTCATACTGAAAATCCGAAGTCTTGATGATATTGTGTGGTGGAAACGATGGAGATTTATTATATTCGGGTGTGTCCAATAATTCAAAAAAATCAACCCATCTATCAAATCCTATGTGCCTAGATGGAAAGTTGGATGTGTTAAATTTAAACGTTTTACTTAGTGTCATTTTTCCCCCTTATAAAGCAAGGTTTAAGTTGACTGTTTTTCGATACAGACAAACGGTTCGCCCCGAAGGCACGAACAATTACATTTTTATTTATAATCCAGTTGAACCAAATCCACCGGTTCTTTCACCTTTTTTTGGTAAAGTTGAATATGTGTCATCATTAATTTCTTCTATTTGACAATTAATGTATGGACACAATTCACCCTGCGCGATTCTCATGTCCGTTTTTATCAGTACCTCAGTTGCAGTAACGTTTGTTAAAGACACAAATATTTCATCCGTATAATCTGAATCGATTATACCCACACCATTTGTTAAAATTAACCCGTTTTTCACAGACACGCCTGATCTAGAATAAATTTTTATACAATATCCATCTGGTATATCTGAACATATTCCTGTTGGAATTAATATTCTATCACCAGGTTCAACTATAACAAAATTATATTGTACTTTTATTTCTTCCTCGTCATTATCGAGATTATAAACTTTTACCGCCTTAAATGGATAAAGGCAGGCATGAAAATCAAAACATGCTGATCCGGGAGTTGCATAAGATGGAACAATTGCAGTTTCGTGTAATCTTTTAAATTTAACGTTAATCACTAAACTTTAATCACTTCAAAAGCATCTTTATTCATATAAGAGACTTTTCTATTTTCTAGGCTAGAAAAAATGGCAATAAAGGATTTACCATCTATTATTTTAGATGGGTACGTATCCGAAGTAAAAGCAATATCTTGTGAATACTTATTTTTCAGCTTAACTATCTTCTCTTTTTTTTGCCGATTTTTCATTTTTATAATTCCTATTATGATAATTTTTTCTTTCCAATGTTATATTTGGCAACTAGTTCCCACTCATCTTTTTCCTTAAAGGAAAGAATTTTAATTTCTTGAATTGGAACAAACTTATCAATACCCCAATTATTGAAATCATTTTCAAGAATTTTAACTAATCCCCAATCCTCTAATAATTTGGCGATAGTGTTTCTTCGAGATAAATCCTTATCTGTTAAATCGGTTCCTTTTCCATCAAGTTTGAATAATTCTTTGAAGTGTACTATAGCATATTGACCCTGCTTGTGCAATATGTGACACGATTGATATAGAATTTTATCTTTTCTGGATGAAATCCCAATTCTTGTGAGAGTTTCTTTTATTTTTAAAAAATCGTCTGGTGATTGGAGGGCGACTAATATTCCAACACCTTTAAATAGATCAGTATCATCAGTTTTCACGATTATTCACCTTTCTTATTTTTATGTGGTTTATCCACTTATTTTATTTAGTAATTCCTCCTTTCTGGTTTTTCCGTTGAATATTCGTGATATTTTCATCGGTTAAAAGTGGAAATATTTCTTTCGCTTTAGATGACGATACTCTATAGTATTCTTTTATCAAAAGTATAATTTCATCTTCTTTACTTTTCTTTTCCCATTTTCTGAAAGGACGCTTTTGCTTGCGAATTGAATTAAATAAGAAATCATATTGCATATTCTTATCCAATCCGCTTCTCATATTCATTTCATTCGACTGCATAATACAATCGTAATGATAAGAAAGTGCCCGATTTGTGATATAAGGCACAAATTCACTTAAATCTTCAAGGGGTTCCTTACCTTGAAGAATATTGTTTACTATTTCAAATGGATTTGACATTAAATAAATTCACATTCAATCATCAGTTCTGTCAAACACGCCATTAAATTAATTTCTTGATCAACGACAAACGCAGATTTATACTGATAATCAGCTAGAATCAATACTGCTTTGGGTATACTATTCTTATCAACACAATCATAAAGATTGTCGTAAATTTCTTTATATACGACAGTTGGATCTGAATCACAACTGCTCACCCATTTTCTTGCATTCGTGAAATCTTTTTCCTTCAGAAAAGAGACAAGTTCGCTCAAACTAACATTCTTTACCTGCGCAAGAATACCAACATCGATTTTGCCAAATCGAGAATAGCGCTGAAGTTCATTAATGATTCTTCTAAAATCAGGAAAATGCTTCTTGATTATCTCAGCAAGAACCGCATTATCATACTCGATATTCTCTTTTTCTAGAATAGTCTGAACTCTTTTAAAGATTGCGGATGCCATCTTCGACTTTTCTGACTTTTTTAAAGAAAAATCAATAACAGCACACCGTGAATGAAGTGGGTCAATTATTCTATTCTTGAAATTACATGTGAAGATAAAAGAACAGTTGTCAGAAAATTCTTCAATCGCATTTCTCAAAGCTGGCTGAGTTGAATTAGGATTGAGATAATCAGCTTCATCGATGATGATGACTTTTCTCCCACCAAGAAAACTCAGAGATGATGCATATCCCTTGATTTTGTTTCTGAATGTATCAATACCAGATTCATCAGAACCATTGATCATCATATTATCACAACCAACTTCAGCACAAAGTGCTTTAGCAACAGTCGTCTTTCCAACGCCTGCTGTCCCAGCAAGAAGAAGATTGGGTATTTTCTTGTCTTTTACATACTCAAGAAAAGGCGTCTTGAGCCTGTCAGGAAGAATACAATCCTCGATTGTACGAGGACGGTAACGTTCCACCCACAATATGTCATCATTATCACTAAGCATATATGTTTCTCATTATAAAAATTGGTGCCCCCGGAGAGATTTGAACTCCCGACCTTCGGTTTACAAAACCGCTGCACTACCACTGTGCTACAGGGGCTTATAGAAGATAAGCACTGGCTCATACTTCAGCCATATGCCATTTACTTTACAGAAATTTTTTGCTTTAGGCAAGCCTGTTTCTTCATCTATTCTATTACCTCCAGGCATTTGTGCGAGACTCATCTTTAACTTTCCTAGATAATGCATTCCAAGATCAGTTAAAATATCAATGGAGTCTTTTTCCAGAGGTAACATTTCACCATCGAATACTGCATCAGCAATATTCCATAAAAGATAACGATCATTATTTAGCCATTCTACACAAGTTTCTAGAGTCTTTTTGAGAAAGCCTTCTCTCCAAGAATCATACTGTGAAAACTTCTTGTATGATTGTTCTTCATCTTCGGAATATGCTTCCTTGGCAAAATATGGTGGTGAAGTAAAGATTAAGTCTAACTTACCACGATAACTTTGAAACTTTTTGTCTTCATGAATTACTTCAGAACCCTGCTGAAAAATTTCATAAGAGTGTGTTTTAGGAAACAATCCATAAGACCTATTTGTTTGTGTATTGAAAAAGTCTGCAAATTCATGATACTTGGTTCTACCATTTTCGGTACTATGATCGGTATTAGGATCTGTACCAATATAATGAATATTCATTTCATCATTGATTGACATAGCACCTAAGAGCCTTCCTCCCCATCCAGCAGAAGGATCATATATGAGTATTCGCTCTTGATTTCGAATGTGTTTAGTGAACTTTTCATATAGATATTTTGCTGTCAGGGGAGGAAAGTTAACCGCATATTGGCAAAAAGAAACCCTGAATGCTTTTAGCCCAACAGGAAATAATTTTTGCCCCAACTTAAAGACACGAATTCTGCACGTTTCACTTTTCTCAAAATTTACATTTGTTTTACAATTGTCAGGTATCTGTAGTTTTTCTATCTGATCCTTAGTCAAAAATAGGTATTTCTGATTCTTCAGCTTTTCATTATAACCAGTATACTCTTTACCTTCTTCAGTAGACTCTAACCAATAGTCATATTCACCACGCTGTCTATAGTTTTTCTCAAACAAATGAATCCATTCTTCCGCTTCATTTGTTACGGGAAGTTTTTCTACATGACTTCTATCAAAAACTTTTACTGGATTTGAATAATGATAAAAAGAATCTCGCTTAAAATGACGCGATGCATAAGTTACAAAGGTTTCATACAATTCATCTTTTGCAAAATAATCATAGATTGATTTGCCTTTGTTCACATCCTTTGTATAATTTATGCGTGTCTTCATCATCGTAGGAAAAAATTGATTGACGGCATTACCAATCACACTGGTGTTTCGAATAACGTCTTTTTCACCAGTCAACTCATCAACCTGCTCAAATTCGTGAACAGGAAATGAAGTCATCTTATTGAACTGATCAACAATTTCTTCTTCATTATAACCGACACGAGGTGGTATGCCTAGATTGTCCCAAGCAAAAACAACAACTTCTCTAAGGTCTTTAACCCACTGACGAAACTCATCAGTGGTCATCCACAAGACCTCTTCAAAAGTTTTATTTACTTTATGTTCAAGTAAATAAACGTTTTTCTCATAGAACCATTTAGTCATGCGCCAACATTCCAAAATAATACTGAATCGGGTTTTTGATAAAGTTCATAGTGTTCCATCATTGGTTGCCATCCCTTTGCATCATAAGTTGGTGCAGAAGGAAAAGGCGGAGCTTCACTTTCTTTGACGGGTTTGTCAAATTTATATGGTGTACGATGACATATCGCTCTACCAATTTCTCGCTCACTCATGGTATGCCCAACAGATACGACATGTATTATAGCATCTGGCCATGCTAATTGCAATGATCTATTGAGGGTTCCACTGGAACCGACAGTCCAAACTTCCTTCGGTTTGATTGGTAGATTTCTTGCAACTTTTATGAAAGAGCCTATGACAGAAGGATGCTCTAATCCTAGAGGAAGAACTTTTCTTTCTTCTGATTTTTCAGCAGCATAATCTCTTGCTCGCTTTTGTGTAACTGGAAGCATACCATTATCAACCCAGTGATAAACGGTACCTAATTCCATACCTCTCTTTTGATATGGATGCAATTTGTCCATGCTTCTCTTTGCCATAAAGAGAACAGCTTTCTTACCATACTTTTCACAAACATGTGGAAGACTTATCTGTGCGTATCCTGTAGCTGGGCATGAACCAAACACCCATTCTTTAATATTTTTATTTGCAGGATCGTGCCCTATCAAATAGTCTACACCACGAATCTTGGAACCATATTGTAGAAGATCATCTCGAACAACTGTTATTCCATTATACATTTCTAATACAGGTGCAGGATTAGGATCTTCCCAATCTATCACATGATTTAAATAAAATTCCGCTTCATGTTCTAAGCCGTACATAATAATTCCTGTATTCTTTCATTAACTAAAACATCAACAACTAAATGTATTCGCTCTTCGAAACCACCATTTATCGCTCTGTGTGGTTTTCTAGTGTCAAGAAACCAGCACTCTCCTTCTTTCATATTAACACATTGTTCTTGACCATCGCAATCCCAAACAGTAAATAAAACTTTATCATTTGTTTTTATTGGAAAATGCAATCGCGCAAGTTTACCTAACGATCCACCGGAGTCATCATCAACCTGATCGGTATGTCGAGTAAGCTCTCCATTATTTGGAGTCAATTTCATAAATCTAATGCGATGAATCTCCGTGTCATCAAACATGCTCAATAACATTCTTACTTCAGGAAAATTATTATAAAGTGGTGTGTCTTGCATCTCAAAATGAAAGTCTTTGTGTTCTTCTTTCCATTTATCATTCATTTCACTTGGTTTGGTAATAAAAGAAGGATCAGATGAGTACCCCCTCAATGAAATGGCTGACCAAGATTTTCCTTTATTATAGTTACTATAATGATTAGTAAATTCTGGAATTAGGTAAAGAGCATCATTTATTATTCGAATCAGATTAGTATTAACATCTCCAATTTTTTTAATACTCAAAAGTTCAGCAGGATTGACTTTAGGAAATTCTCTATTTTCACCGCGATAGTAAATAGCATGTATTTCTCCAAACGTAGTTATTTTAGAACCAACTCTTGTAAATCCACAATCTTCAGCAAGTTTCTTGTGCTTCAAATCTTCTGCCCAAACATATAACCAAGCATTTTCTTTTACTGAATTAATGTGATTAGCCAAATTATTAATGCTTCCAGACAATTTTGAAATGGTAACATCACCCTTCTGCTTAGTCGCAATCAAAGTTTTTCCATGCAAAATAATGGGAGTGTTAACTTTTACTGGAGCAATATCAATAAACGAATCATCAAATATTTTTAGCGTTCCTTTATGAAGCATTTCTGCGATATTATTCTTTTTAACTTCCGCAAATGGTGACAGCGCAAAAGCATTATATTCAGAATACTTACTTGAAAGTGACTTCAAATAATCTAATTCATATCCATGCTGCCATGGTTTCATCGAGCATGTCCTCTCGCAAACTTTTTGATTAATTTTTCTTGCTTCTTTTTAGCTACTATATAAGAAGTTTTTCCAACATGTTTTGTGAATTTAATTCCATTTAAATGATCAAGTTCATGCTGAAAACACCTAGCGGTGAGTCCAGAAAAGGTATCAGTCTTCATCATTCCAGTTTCATCACAATATTCAACGGTAATACTTTCATTACGATTAATTTTCAAATACATTCCAGGAAAACTTAGACAACCTTCATTACCCAAGTTATTTTTTTCTGACCTAGAAATGATTTTAGGGTTGAAACAAACCATTACATCATCTTCATTACCAATAACAAATACTCTCGCTTTTATTCCACACTGATTTGCTGCCAAACCTATGCCACCATATGCTTTCATTGTAGCCTTTAAACATCCGGCTAAATTTTTTGCATCTATTTGTTTATTAGAAAAATCAAAGTCAGGCATTACTTCATTTAGTAATGGATTTAGATCATTAAAGACCCTAAGAATGTCGTATGTTTTTGCTTCTTGAAGGTTGGTGTTGATATTCAACACTTGTGATTCAGCATCAAAATTTATTTTTGTACTCATATTATGTTTGCATCCTAGAAAAATTTTTTATTTTAGAAAATCTTAGCGTTTGATCAAATTTTTCAATTAATTGATCTGATTTATGGCTTATAACAAATAGATTTGTATTTTCTAAATCATGTAAAATTTGAATCAATTCTTCAGTGCCGTTTGCGTCAAGAGATGAATCAAATATTTCATCCAATATTAAAAGATTGGTGTTAACACTGCTTTTCAACTTAGCCACTGATCTCCAAGTTAACATAAGAGCCATATCAATCCTTTGCTTTTCGCCTTCGGAAAAAGATTCATAACTAAACTCATCTCTATGTCTTGATTTTATACTTTCCTTAAACGACTCGTCAAGATTAAAGTTAACAAAAAAATCAAGAGCGGAAAGATACTTATTAACTAACTTGTTTATTATTGGAAGATATTGTTTTATTATTTTTGTTTTTATACCGGAATCTTTTAACAGAATTGCAGCAGCTTCATAATATGCTCGCTCCTCAATTTCCGTTTTATTTTCCTTTTCCATTTTTAGTAATTTTTCACTCAAATCATTTAACGTATTAATTTCATCAGTGACGTTTTCTTGAGTCATTGATAGTTTTTCTATCTCCGCCAATCTTTTTTCTATTTCAACATTCAAGTTAACTATGTTCTGATTCCAAAAATTGACGCTTACCGCAAATTTCTTGCATTCTGATATAGCTGAATCCAAGTCTATGATTTTATTATCAATTTTACTAAGTCTAGATTCCAATTCTAATATAGCATTATCATATTCTTGTGTTTTCTTTTCTAGTGTGTCCTGTTGCTCTTCCTTAAATTTTTGATCAATAGATTGCAGGCAAGTTGGACAGTTATCATTCTCATGATAAAAGGAACTCATCTTTTTATTCTTTTTTAAATTTGAATCAATAGATCCTTCTAGGGAAAGTAATTTTTTCTTTTTATCTTCCTGCTCTTTTTTATTCTGTAAAAGTTTCTCTAAATTATCAACCTCATGTTCTGTTTCTTTTATTTTGTTTTTATAATCTTCAATTTTAGCACGATCATTCTCATTATCTATTTTATAGATCTCAATTTTTTCATTATTATTTTGCTTGAGGGTATCAATGTGCCGCTTTTGCATCACTATCTTTTCGGATAGTAAATCTATTTTAAATTTGTTTTTTTGTATGGCATCTTTAATTTCAGCTAGTCTAGTTTTAGCTAATGCGTTCATTGAAGAAAAAACTTGAATATCCAGTAGATCCTCAATGATCAATCTTCTATCTGAAGCCGATAATTGCATAAAAGGAACGAACGATGCACTACCGAGAATTACTATTTGAGTAAATGATTTAAAATTAATTTTTAGAATATTTCTTTCCAAATATTCTTGATAGTCAATAGACTTAGCTTCCTGATTAAGAAGCGTATTGTCACAATATATTTCAAAAACGGTTGGCTTTAAGCCACGAACAATTTTATATTTTTTCTTTCCAATATCAAATTCCAATTCAACCAGAGCATCCTTTTGATTGATACTATTAATGATATTCGGTTTATTAATTTTACGAAATGGTTTTCCAAATAAAGCAAAACACAATGCATCAAGCACTGTAGATTTACCCGAGCCGTTTTCACCGACAACTAAAGTATTTTTGTACTTGTTTAATTGTATCTCAGTAAACAGATTTCCTGTCGAGAGAATATTTTTCCAACGAATAGTTTTAAATAAAATCATTATTTGTCAACGCAATATTAAAGGCTATACTAATTCTATCTTTTTTTGATTTATTTGGTTCCACCACATGTTCTAACCAAGATGGAAAAATAACCAATTTATTCTCTTTAGGTTCCACAAAAACTGTAGGATGACTCTCATGAGATAAGGTTTTTGTGTACTGCTGATACCAAAATTTCATCAACGGATTAGGATGATGAAATATAATATTACCGCTATTTTTTGGAACCTTTACATAGTAAACCCCAGAAAGAAATGAACAGGGATGATTATGTATAGCATTATAATTTTCTTGATTATTAATGTTTATCCAAAATTGCAGAGTATTTTCATTTAATTTATAATGTTCAAGTAGATTCAATTTATCCGCAACGTTTTTTAATTCCAACCATATTAAATTAAATAGAGGTTTTAATTTATTATCAGTTTTCTCATGAAAATATAAATCATCACTTTGCCATCCACCTACATTAGATAAAACTCTACCTTTACTTTTCTCAGCTAATTTTTTGCAAAATTTTTCTACTGGTTTATTATCTACATTAAGTTCCGAAAACCACAGAGGTGTTGGAAACCAATACTCCACATCAGCCATTTGTTTCCACACTTAAACATTCTAAATAAAGATCTCTCATAACATTCTTCAATTTATCTTTATCAACGTTCAAACTCAACTGATCAATATATTTTGATAGAATCGTAACTGTGTCCTCAGCCTGATCTATAGATTCATCATCTATTGCGTCCAATTCTTCAAAATTTTCAACTACACAAATATCGATAGGATTCTCTTTGATTAAATGTTCCAAAACTAAATCAAAACAATATGGATTATTTTTATTTTCAATTGTTACTTTAACATATTTCTCAAAGAATTGCAAATAGTCAAACTTTTTCCAATACTCAAATGTTTGAGTCGTGTCATCATAGTTTATCTTATAGAACATTCTATGAGGGTTTTGAATAAATTGTAATTCCCTAGTTTCTGTGTCAAAAACATGAAATCCTCTCGGATCATCATAATCAGCCCATGTCATTTCTCCAGGAGTACCGACATAATATATTTGCCCATCAGTTGACTTGTGATGAAAGTGACCACTGAGAACAATATCATAACGATGAAGAGTGCTTTTATCCATTCCTTCATGACAGACATTACCTCTGTCCATTTCAAATCCTGCAATTTCAAAGTGACCAAAGCATATTTCTGATTTAGATTTTTCAATAAATTTTTTAATTTGCTCTTCATTTTCTGCACATATCCAAGGAATAAAATCTATCGTTACACCTTCAAAATCTAATGTAGTAGGCTCATCAATTACTTCAATATTATCGTATTCCTTAAGAAGTAGCTGTGAAGAATTAACTTGCAAAGTATTTTTGTATGAAATGTCGTGGTTACCCAACAACGTAACCATTTTCAAATTGTGCTTTTTCAGTGCATCGAAAAAATATTTTTTGGACAGATATAGTGAATTAAAATTTATATACTTTCTTCTATCAAAAAGATCACCTAATTGATAAATCTCAGTAATATTGTTTTCTTTCAGATAGGGAAAGAAAACTTCGCTATAAAATTTTTGATAATATTTGTGGAAATGAATCGAGTCATTTCTCATTCCGAAATGTGTATCACCTAATATCGCTATCTTCATTAAGACCCTCTATATCATCAATAATTGGTGACTCACTATTATCTACTTCTTCTATGAATTTTTCAATACCTTTTGGCTTCTTTTTCTTTTTCATTCCTTGTTCGAATTTTTCTATGTATTCCAAAATATTTGTATATGTCTCGAACTGAGAATTGTTGTCGTCACCATGTTCAAAAACTTCCGTGGCTTCTAATATACCAAATTGTTCAGTTGCTTTATATTTAACATATAACTGTTTTTTTTCTTTAATAATCCGTCTTAGAAAAGCATAGTATATTATTTGGGTAAAATAAGAAAAAGGGTTTTTTGATTTATCAGGATCAAAATTCCTATAATACATTATGCAATTTTCAACTCCATCACTTATCATTTCCTCTTTAAAAGTATACATGGTGAAATTTGGTTTTCTAGAAAGTCTTTCTGCAATCTTTAAGAAACAATCACCTATGTAATTAGAAACGGGTGGTTCTTTTGATCCTGCTATTTTCGCTTCTTTGCACAAAGTTTTGTGTGCAATGAGTGCTGATAAGAAATCAGCATTGTTTATATAATGATCTGACATTGGTATTCCTTGTTATAAGGGTTGACAGGATTGACATATAGTATATAATAGGTGTGTCACCCTTTCAATGAAGTTTTTTATCTTTCTTTGTTTTAATTTTCATTGGTTTAATTTCTTCTATCTCATCATCTAGAAGATGATCATCATAGTCTTCTGTAAATGAATCATCTTTATATGACTTAATAATCGAATCGAGTTGTTTTTCAGCTTGTTCTTTTGAGCTATTCTTTTCATAATATTCAATCATTGCTTGATAGTATTCAATGAATTTTTCAGTAGGATGACTACATGTCATAACTTTAGATTCTTCTAGAACAGAAGAATTGATCTGAATAATTTCAGTAATTAACCAAGGATATAATCCTATCATTGATCCACCATTTACTAATCTTTTGAAGTAAATTTCAACGGGCCATATAAGGTGGTATGTTTTATCTTTACTGTTATAATTTGATTGTGCTGCTATAATCTCGTTGGAGACTAATCTAAATATTAATACATTACTTGGCATTTTTTAGCTCCACGTTAAATATTTTGTAATCGAATTTTTCTTCATCATACATTGTAATCCTTTCTCGGAAATGATTCAAGGTATAATTGGTATGTTTTCCTATTCTAAAATCGTCCGCAATATCGTAGAGACAGGCTCTTTCTTTATTATCTCCAAGTCGCAAGCCTCTTCCAATAGACTGCAAGTTTCGTATACGAGACTTCGAAGGAGATGCAAATATAATATTATGCAAATTACGAATATTAATTCCGGTAGAAAAGGTACCAAACGACGCCACAATGATTGCATCATTTTCCTTTTCTGTGATTTTTCTAACATCTTCTCTCACTTCCACTTCTGTCGATCCTGACACAAAAAAGACTTTTCTGTTTCTAGAAGACTCCATTATCATCTTATGAAGGTTTTTTCCATGCTTCTCAACTAGCTGAAAAAGTATGAGGGTATTTCCTTTTAAAGAGAGTGCTAATTTTTTTATATACTGATTGCGAGTTTCACATGAAACAATATAATCTATTTCGCTTTGATAATTTCCATCTCTAAGTCTTCTACACACTTCTTCCGGATACTTTAACAAAATACACTTAATATCGAACTGAGCGAGTTGCTTTTTCTCTATAAGTTCCTTTGTAGTTACTGAATTGTATACTGGTCCAAAAAGCCCTTCTAGTACTAGTTTATGAGTTTTTGTTCCATCTAAAGTTCCTGTGCACCCTACTCTATAGTCTGCATTCTTGAGATTCGTCATGATTGCAGTAAGTGATTTGGCTTTGAAATTATGAGCTTCATCTCCTAGCACAAAATTATAATCTTCAAACCACTCTTCTGGTTGATTAAAGATTGACTGCCATGTCGTAATTGTTAATTTCTTTTTAGTATCTTTTTCTTTACCGCCATAAATTTTGTGTGCAACTTTTTCCACATCGAAATCATCATCTCTTGCGTAGTCCACGAAATCACTATACATTTGTTCCACAAGGCTGATTGTTGGAACGACAAGAAGCCCACGAGAATTATTCCTATTAAGGAGATAACGAATGAGAATATAAAGAATAAGAGACTTGCCAGAGGCAGTAGGAGAAACGATAAGGCATCTTTTATTGAGAATTGATTGATAGACCGCATCTAATTGATAATCTCTTGGTTGTAAATGTAAGTTGAGTGATTTAACAAATTTAACATATTCTTCTCTTGATAGAGTTTCTTTTTCTTCTACATCATTTTCATAAAGTGCGGTGAGCTTTTCTTTCTCACAAAAAATTTTTAGGTGTTTTAATAGACCGTGGTAAAGGCGCTGTGTTCTAAAGTCAAAAAGGTATATCTTGCCATTCCAAAGACGTTTCTTGAATAGCGGAGTGAATTGATAGCCTGGAACATAAAAGGAAAAAAACTCAGTGAGAAGTTTTGCGATATGTTTCTCGCATGAGATTTTTAAATATGCTTCATTTTCTTTTTGAACAATTAAATCAATTTGCACCCTGTACTAATCGCTCCCATGTTATTATATCTCTCAGTTGAAATGTTCTAGCTTTTAATTCACCCAATACTTTGTCACAAAAATCTATCATCTGCTCATAGACAAAAATGGATGATTTTATTTTTTGCAAATCATCATCTGCATCAATGTATATAGCAATATCGGATTTCAACTTCATAGCAAAAGGTTCCCAACCATATTCCTTCATAGTTTCTTCATCTAACTTACCAGTATAATATTCCCACTTCAACTTCTTCATTTTATGATACTTATCTTGCTGCTTCTTATGCATTAACCGACTATGAATCAAAATATCAAGATATTTACTATGTAATTTAGGTACGCGAGAAAATTCTTCTTTGATTTCGGTAAGCGAAAGATCCATGGCTGAATCTTTTTTCCACATTTCCATTAAACCTTCAATATTCAACATAATAAAAACTCCGATTAATTTCGGTAATTATACAACAAGTCGTTAGACTTTTTCAATATCGTAATAGGCAAATCTAAAAGTTGCGTCTGCTGTTAATACATTCTCGGGGGAATCAGAAGAACTGAAAATTATGGAAGAGAGGGCTATTGGAAAACAATCATAAAATTTTATTTTATAATTGTGATTATAACTTGAAGTTAGAAGACTCAATGTCGCATCAGCAAATTGTGGAAATGGTTTTTTTGCAAATCGATTAAGATTTGGAAGATCTCTATATTCTTTAAAATCTGTGGGAAAGGTCATGGCTCTCATCCAATCATGCAATTCTTTCCAAGATTTTAAATCTTCATCTACCATGAAAGTAAAGGTTAATGAGTCGTATATTAATTTATCACCAGGTGAATAAAGATCAATAAACGGGGTGGGCTTAATAGCCTCACCTATTGTTAGACCTGGTAAAGTTGCTGACTGGCAGAAATAAGTTGTATTAGGTAATCTTGTGAAAGATACCTGAAACTTATTTGCTACTAAAGAATTGGTATTTTGTGGATTTCTAGATATTGCTGCCATATCTTTATTTATATGATTAAAAAAGAAGGGGCACTAGGCCCCTTCTAAAAGTTACTATCTTTTTTTATATTGGATACATTACATGAGGTTTGCTACTTTGAATGCACGATAGTAGTTATTGGAAAGTGCATCTAGAGCGCCATAACCTTGATCGGTGCCACCAGCAAATGGGTTAGCAACAAGACCATAACGTGTCTTGAAACCAATCTTTGGCTGGAATGTTCCGGTATCAACTGCACGAACCATCTGTAGTGGAACGTATGGGCAGTAGAAAATACCAGCGTCATAAGCATTAGCACCCTTGTAACCAACAACAGCAAACTCTTGTGTGGCGCTTGTTGGGGCATATGGGTCAATGTAGACCTTGATGCGACCAAACATTGTACCAGCAAAAGTGTTACCTGTGTCATCAACTGTTAGATTGACGGCATCCTTAAGGGCGGATTGATAGTCAAGAATACCAGCCATGGCTAGTGCAGAGGCTACATCAGAAGATGTAATTAGAACGTTGCCCTTCCCTCTACGAGTCGTCTTGGCAATGGTGTTAGCTTCGCGCTCGATTTGGAAAGCAAGACCCTTAACCTTTTCAACCATCCAACGTCCATTTGAATCAACGTCTAGGTCAAACTTACCAGTAGTTGTTGTTCCAGATTGGCAACCAGTCTTAGCAACCTTGTAGATTGTGCGAACAACTTCACGGTTGATTTCGGCTAGAATTTCAGCAGAAAGAATATTGCTGAGTTCTGTTTCGGCATCAAGTCCATGAACAGCCTTTAGATCTTGAGCAAGTTCCATCGTGTACTCAGCCTTTAGAGCACGAGTAGCAGCGGTGACGGTTACTTTTTCAATTGCAAAAGCCATTTCTTGGAATGTTGTGCTATCACCAAGTCCTTCAGCGGTAGCAGTAGCCATTGCAGCTTGTGCAGCAGCATTTCCAACAAAGGTATTAGCAGCGGCCGCACCAACAGCTAGTGTTGTCTGAGCTCCTGCGGCACCACCAAATCCTGTATTAGCTTCATTAAAGAATGCTTCAGCATTTGTATTGGCCTGGCCAGTATAGCGTGAACGCATTGCAAAGATAAGACCTGTAGGACCTGTCATTGGCTGAACACCGCAAACGTCATATGCAATGAGGTTTGGTAGTGAACGGCGAACTAGGCTGATTAGAATTGGGTCAAAACCAGCAACTGGACCACCAGAATTAGCTAGACCACTAAAACCACCGGTGCCGGCGGCATTGGCGTGTGTAGCTTCGTTTAGTTGACGATGCTCTTCCATAACAGCACGTTCTTGGTTTTCAAGAACCATTGCTGTGACGGCTCTACGATAGGGATCCTTAATTACAGGAAGTTCTGGGTGCTCAAGAATAGGAGCCCACTTTTTTTGAAGTTCTTCTGAAAGATACATTTCTCTTTTCTCCTTGGTTTTTAAATTATCTTGGTAAAGTTCTGGAAATTACTGAAGCATAAGCAGCCATTCTGGGATCTGCGATCTTAACGTTATTAACGGTGTCTGGATCCTCGACTGACTCATGCAATGAAGATTCATTCGCACGCTTTACATCAGATGGAAAATAATTTTCCTTAATTGTTTCAAGTTTTTCTTTGAATTCTTCCTCTGTGGTGAATTCGACGCTCTCTACGAGGGACTTGAGTTTTTCAACTTGTGTCTGTGTAAGACCTTCAGTTACGGAATGAAATACTTCAATTTTCTTTGATTCATTGAGTTCTTTGGCTAGGCCAATAGCAACATCAATTTGTTCGTTTAGTTGGGTTTCAAGTTCTTCGACTTTGGAAGAAAGTTCTTCAACAAGGTCGACTTTTTCATCAGGAATATCGATATAGTTTTCCACGAAAAGGTTGCGAAGACCAACGATAAAATCTTCTGTTAGTTCGGTACGAAGTCCTTTTTCGATAGCGATTGCATTTTCTTCCATCCACTGTTCAACGACATAGTTTAGATAATCGTTAACTTTCTCAGAGATGGTTTCTGTCACATCAGCAATGGCTTCTTCCAATGACTGTGTGTACTGAGCTTCGAGTTCTTCTTGAATTTGTGAAACGCGATCATGAACGCGGGCTTCAAAGATTGTTGAAACCTTAGACTTAAAGTCTTCAGAAATTGTTTCGCCTTCGAACATGGAATCGATATCTTCCTTCATTTTGCCATAAGATTCTTTTTTCATTTTATCTTCTTCGTCTTCCATTTTCTCTTTATCTTCATCTTCATCTTCATCTTTTTCTTCTTTTAGCTTCTCTGCTGGCATAGCACCAACGCGAGGAGCAGCACCGGGGGGTGTGGCCTTCTTAATAGGCTTGGTGTAATCAATCTCGGTATCTTGTGTCTTGGTTGGTGTTGCTCCACCAAGATCTTCTACGTCTGCTTCAGCCATTTTGTGCATTTCTTCTGCTGGAGCAGAAGTCTTGCTCTTGTTTAGAATTTCTGAGGCAGCTTCAAGTAAATTGCTTTTCATTTGAAAGTTCTCCTAATTTATTACTTTATTTATAAAATTAAAGTTTTCGTAAAAAGTTTTCAAAGAGCTTTAACGCAACGGACTCTATATCCTTCCTTGAAGCCTTTTGAATTTGTTTTTTAGCGGTCTCGATATCTTGCTCCATAAAAACACCATTAACAAAAACCCACTCTTTACCTTCACGAATACCATTCACGAACGCATCTGGGGCAGAGGGATCAGCAACAATGTCTGCTGCTGTAGCAAGATAAAAATCGTCCTGAACTAAATTTATTCCGTTTGGACCGGGTTTGATTGTGCCCATACCTCTAGATGAAACACCTAATTTTGCGCCTTCGTCAATCAAGTTTTTCACTATGTTTCCGTATGGTGTATCCATGACCTTTGCACTACCATAGAAATTGTTTCCATCCAAATCTAATGATTTGATCATGTGCGAAACACGGTCTAAGTTGATGGTTGGGCTATCTGGATGCCCTAATTCACCAAACGCTCTGTTTTGTTTAATATAATTTTCATTATAACGATCAACTTCTTTAGAGAGAACGTCTTTTGAGTACATTCTCTTATTTCTGTTTGGTAACTCTGATTGAAGAAAGACCCCGCGAATGTAATAATCTTTTTTATTACCTTCTTTTTTTTCGGTGAGGTATTGCACTTCCTCAAAAACTTCTTTGATTAGTTTCATCTTAGTATCCTGGAGCTGGTGAATATGTTGCTTCTTTGGCAAACTCTATAACTAATGTTCCGTTTGTGGTTCCAACCAAATCAATACCCACATTTCCTGTAGAAGTATTTGCAACTGCCATTCCGGCTTCTACTAAATTCCAAAAACCCGAACCACCTAATTCAACAACACTTGTTGCGTCTCTAGAAATTTTCCAATAACCAGTATTTGCCGTTGCCCAAAAAACTCGTGAAATTGTTAAATCTGTTACAGTCTCTTCAGAGACTGCACCTGTTGTTGCCACTGTAGTATTAGCTGCAAAATCACTTAAGTTAAGCGTTAAAGCAGATGTTGCTCCCGTAACTCTCAACATAACTCTACTTTTTGGACCTTTTACTATTTCGTAAGCCATTTTTTTATTCCTTATCTAACGCCTAGAGCCTTTAATTTACGAAGTGAACGCTTTCTTTTCATTAAAGATCTAGACATTTTTGCTTTTCTTTTTATTGCAGCACGCTTTTGTATTCTTTTCATTTTTATTTTTTGAATAGCGGTAATTCTTTTTAATTTACCACTACGCAATGTAAAACCTTTTACGGCAGATTTTTTAACTCTTCTCTGAACTTTTCCGCCTCTAATTCTAACTCTAATTAACTTAACTCTTCCCTGTTTTATAACATTAGCTTCTTCAATTGTTTCATCTTCTTCTATAAGATTTTCTGCGACAATTTTTTTAAGCGCAAATAATTTCTTTTCTAATAAGCTATTCATTTTAGCAAAAACTTCCATTTTTGCTTCGGCATAGTTATTATTTAGAATGTTTTCTATGTTCATTTTTTTGCTTTTGAAAATGCGTAATCTGCAACTTTAATAAAACCATTTCTATCTTTATTCATAAGTTGATCTAACTTAGTCTTATTATCAGCATCAACTGCATCGTATAGAGCTAATACAGCCTTTGCGGTATACATATCAACTTTCATTTTTTTATCATCTTTAAACTTAACTGTGTTTGCGGCTTTTCCTTTAACTATCTCTCGCAATGTTTTAATTATTCCGGCTTGAATAGTTGTTTGCACTTCTTCTGTAACACTACCCATAGACAAATCATTCATAGGAAGAGTGAATGTTCTGTTTAGTTTATCACTGTAATATGTCGCGACTTTTAAACCATTTGGGAATAATCTGATAGCCTTTCTTTTTAAGACTAAGATTGGTGGCAAATTTTTAAACTCACTTGAATGACTCTCATCAAGAGCTTCAGAGTCAAATTCTTCCCCAACAACTTGTCTGGTCTTTTGAAAAAGACCTTTGTTTGTTGTCATCAAACCTAACATTCTGTTAGACAAATTTACCAACAGCATTCTTTCCTGTCGATTTAGATTTGGATTTTCCGTATTTTCAATCTTCTTTAATACGATATGTAACCGTTGAAGATCTTTTCTATTGGACAATCCAGTTCTAACCAATGTATCAAATTTTTTTACATCAACCTCGTTTAGTTGATCCTCTTCATT
>Ga0208644_1000807_pt1 | contig 27935 bp, 37 predicted proteins | sample VirMetDEL_Nov_18_FD_184517 | JGI IMG/M metagenome (GOLD analysis project Ga0208644, IMG submission 184517) | Aqueous microbial communities from the Delaware River and Bay under freshwater to marine salinity gradient to study organic matter... | ecosystem: Environmental > Aquatic > Marine >...
GTAGCTACTGTTGATGTTGCAACAGGTATCACCCCGGACTCTGCTATACAGCAGTTAGATCAGTTTGCTAACTTAACTCCCCCGCAAGGAGTTTCTGCATCACAGTTAACATCAGCTGTTGCAAATGTAAAAGAAGCTGTATTAAAAGGAACAATAACACCCCAGCAATATCAAGCAGCACTAGCTGAAGAGTTAAATAAAACAACAGCTGCACAGGGTGTTACCCGTCCTCCCATAACTGTAGACGAAATTAGAACACTTAGCGCACCCGCCGAAGCTGCACAAGTTAGTGGTGCAGAAGTTGAAGCAGCCCGGGCAGGAGTAGCAGACTACACTATTAGCCCGGATGCTTTTGTGCCGGAGGTTACTGTAGGCAAAGTTAATCTAGCACCTACCCCCGAAGCAGAAAAACAAGAGCGACAGGCTATAACAGGTACTGCTCCTACTGGTGTTGAAGCACAGATACTAGATAAGATTAGTTATACAGCATCTCAGGCTAGGGCAGTTAAAGGGGCAGCTGCTAAGGGCGAAGCTGCAACAATGGTGGCACAGGTTGGTAATATACCTGAAAACATCACGGCTGCTATTGTAGAAGACCCGGCTAAAGTTGAAGCCCAGATAGATAACGAGCCTATTAATGTACAAGCTGCTGTTGCTGCACTCCCGCCTGAAGCCCTTGTCTCTTCTCAGATGGAAGCACTTCTTGGTGGGCTAGAGTCTGGTGAAGTCCCCTCTTGGGCTAAACCTGCGGTAGCTGCTATTGAACAGAATCTTGCACAGCGGGGCATGAGTGCCTCCACTGTAGGCCGTGATTCTTTGTTTAATGCAATTATTCAGAGTGCGTTACCTATTGCACAGTCTAATGCACAGGCGTTACAGGCTAGGGCTGCACAGAATTTGTCCAACCAGCAACAGGCAAACTTGCAAACTTCTCAGTTGGACATGACAAGGCGCATGCAGAATCTAGCTAACCAGCAGACAGCAGGAAGCCAGACTGCCCAGATGGCTAATGATATGGCTCAGTTGCAGAGTCAGTTTAAGCAACAGGCTACGTTAACTAGTGCAGAACAGGCACAGCAGGTTAGGTTGCAGAACCTACAGAACCAGCAACGTGCTGCCGAACTTAATGCGCAGAATCAACAGGCAATGAATGCACAGAACCTGTCTAACACGCAGCAGGTTGAGTTAGCAAATTTACAGATTCAAAGCCAGACTGACTTGGCTAACATGTCTGCTGAGAATCAGGCCAAGCTTGCAGAGTTTCAGACAGCTGCGGAGTTTCTTGCTAAGAACGCCGACTTTAAACAGCAGATGGAATTAGCTAACCTTAGTTCAGAACAACAGACAAGGCTGGCTAATTTATCGGCTTTGAATCAGGCGAGTGCAGATAATCTTAGTGCTGCACAGCAGACTGAATTAGCAAACTTAAATGCCCGGATGCAGACTAACTTAGCTGCTGCCGAAATTGCAAAACAGCTTAATGTAGCCCAATTAAATGTAGATCAGCAACGTGCAGTGCAGAACGCATCTATGGTTGCTAACATAGACCTAACTAAGTTTAATGCTGCACAGCAGGTTGAGTTGGCTAACAGCCAGTTTATGCAATCAACTACAATAGCCAATATGAACGCTAGGCAGCAAGCTGCTATGCAGAATGCTACTGCCTTGGCTTCAATGGATTTAGCTACTGCGGATCAGCGTACTAGACTAGCTATACAAAATGCACAGAACTTTTTGGCTTTAGATATGGCTAACTTGTCTAATCGGCAGCAAGCACTTGTTCTTGATCAGCAGATGCAGCAGCAGAGACTGTTGTCAGATCAGGCTGCTACAAACGCTGCCTTGCAGTTTAACGCAGCTAACAAACAACAGGCCCAGCAATTTATGGCTAACTTGTATACGCAGACAGAGCAGTTTAACGCTGTCCAGACAAATGCTATGGCGCAGTTTAACGCTACTGAACAGAACAGGATCGCTGCTATAAACGCAGGAAATGAAATTGATATAGCTAAGTTCAACAACCAGCTGACTACACAGCTAGAGCAGTTTAATGCCCAGATGGAGCAGCAACGCGAACTTTGGAATGCCCAAAATGCACAGGCAATCCAGCAGTCTAATATTGAATGGCGCAGACAGGCTAACACAATAGACACTGCTGCACAGAACGCTTCTAACCAAGCTGCTGCGCAGATGGCATTTAATCTGACGGCTGCTGAGTTGTCTAACATTTGGCAGCAATTGCGTGATGAGGCTACATATGCTAGAACAGCATATGAAAATGAACAGCAGCGTAAGACAACATTGTATGCTACAGCGTTGTCTAACGAAGCAAGTATTTCTGAAACAGGCAGTACATCTGCTATGGACAGAGTAGTTAATATAATTGCGAGCATACTAGCGAGTGGTGGTTAAACATGGGATTTTTTAGCAAAATATTTAAAGGCGTAAAGAAAGTCTTTAAGAAAATTGGTAAAGGTATTAAAAAGGTTGCCATGAAAGTCGGCAAGTTTATGGACAAGATTGGCATTGTCGGTCAAATTGCTATGTCGTTTATCCTGCCAGCAGTGGGAGGAGCCTTGTTAAAAGGGCTTGGGACAACATTAGGAAAAGTAGCAGCATGGGCATCAACTCCCGGCAGTAGTGCTTTGATACAGGGAGCAAAAGCTGTAATAGGAACTGCTACAAAGTTTGTTACTCAGACCGCTAGGGCGTTTAATACTGTTACTTCAGGTGTTAAAAACTTTCTTGGTGAAACAATTAAGACAGCTGCTAATAAAATTCCCGGAATAAATATTGAAGGAGCAGCTAAAAACTTTTTTGGCACTGGCGGGGCATTTGAACGTGCAGCAGGTGCTACTGCTAACACATGGAATACTACAATTGGTTCAGCTAAGTGGATGGAGCAGTTTGATCCTTTGGCGGGGGCTAAACAGACCACATCTCAAATTGCTGATATAGTAGCCGATACAACAGAAGCTATTGGTTATACCCCTGCTTCTCCACTGCCGGAAGGTTTTAGGCCGGGAATTGACACTCTGCCTGATACTTATACCCCAGCATCTTGGGATTCTACCACACCTTCCTTGTTAGCACAGGGAGCCTCTACTGGGATAGAAACACTTAAAAAGGCTTCTCCAGTTACTGGTCAAGGTTATAAGCAGCAGTTGTTATCTGGACAAGCAGACTTTGCCTCTACTGCTGGTGGTCTTCCAGTAGAAGATACAGGTTTTAAATTCTACGAGGCCGGTACTGGTGTTGAAAAAACAGGCATTAATCTAACAGGAGAGGCAGTTGCTGCCGGAACAACTGAAATATTAAAAACAGCAGCTACCTCGTATCTTGAGTCAGGTTATGGTCAGACTACAGCAACAGGTGGCTATAACGCACCTATGCTGCTTGGTCAGTACGAAGTAGAAGAAGCAGCACCACTGCCTCAGTTTGGTTTCCCGATGTATCAGTTTGATATCGCCCAGCCGGGAGAGGCGTACTACAGGCCAATGAGTTCTTGGAAAAGAGCAATGGGAGTAGCCTAAGATGAATCAAGATATGGCAGATTATATTACTAGGGCGGGACGGGCTATCCCCGGGCAGTCCCTGACTAATGATCCTGAAAGCCCACAGCCTTTTGAAAAGTCTCCTGAGTTTACAGAGATGCGGGATGCTTTAGAATATCTTTTTGTAGCTATAACACAAGAAGAAACCTATGTACCACTAATGCAAGAAATTGCTAGTGGTTATCCTATTATGGATTTTGTACAGGTGTTTTTGTTTGAAGGGTTTAACAACGGCAAGTGGAATCCCGACTTAATGCTTCTGTTAGCTGAACCTATGACCTACATGATTATGGCTTTAGCTGAACGTCTTGATATTGACTACGTTATATATCGGGGTGAAGAGCAAGAAGATGCAGCTGAAGACCAAGTTCTTGGTATTAAAGGTTCAGAAGAAATTGTAGAAAAAATTAAAAAAGCTAAAGGTGTACCTTCTGGAATGTTGCCCCCCACGATAACAGAAGCAATTGAAGAAATGCCTGTAGACAGCTTGATGGCTCAACCGCCTGTAGAAGAAGCTGAAGAAGCCCCCGCCAGTTTGATGGCACAACAGTAAGAGGATTATATAAATGGCTATTGAACAGTTTGGGCAGTCACTGCTTTCAGGACAGCGTCAGAGGCAGCGTAGGATAGCTAATCAGCAGCGTAAAATGCAGAGGGAAGCTGCTATTGGTACACTCGTAGGTGCTGTTGGCAATCAATTTTTAAAATCTAAAACTGAAGAGTTTCTAAACAATGAAGCAAATGCTGCTGCCCGGATAAATTACAAAAAATATTTAAACCGTGCTGGTAGTATTGTTGATGAATACAAACAGGCTGAGAATTTTGCTGGTGGGGTAGAAGCTTATCTTAAAGACAAGCGTTTTAATTATTTGAAGCTTGATGCCGACAAAGAAATGCCCGATCTTATTAACTACAACGAAGGCGATATAAATGTTGAATTAGAGGCTCAGGCAAAAGAATGGGCAGCTGCCAATGTTGGTAATTTTAAATCAGCATATGAATCTGCACTTGGAATGGGAACTCAAGAAGAGTTTGAACAGGCAATAAGAAACGGTTACGAAGGCCCGGCCAATATGGGTGATTGGATGGTGCGTGGTATAACCGGGATGTTTACCGGAAAGAAAGCTGGTTCTTTAAAAGCAGCTTCTGCAACTAGAAGGCGTGATGCTATGTTGCAAGCAGGTCAAAATATTGAAGCTTTTGATGCTGCTATTAATTCTGGTTGGGATGTTGATTCTTCTGAAAGATTTAATGAAGCTATTAAAAATAAAAAAATTGCACGAGATAATGGACAAAGAGAATATTTAGGCAGAAAACCAATTAATGTGTATATTGCAGGAAAAGCTGTTACTGTATTCCAAAATGAATACAAAATTACTTATAGAAGTGGAAAAACAGAAACACAAAATGTATGGGATATGAACCATCAACCTACTGCGGAATATTTAAAAAGAGATGTTAGTGGTAGTAGAAACACAAATACTACTCAAAACGTAGAAAAAAGAGGAGATGGTTTTGATCAGGTTACTGTAACATATGAATACACTGATAAGCTTACTGGGGAAATAAATACTGTACATAGTACTTATATTCAGCCTAGTGCAGGTGCGGCTGATGCACTATCAAGAGTAACTGATTCTGAAAAAGAGATTACTCTTAGAAATCAACAAATAATAGCTTCAGACACTTTAAATGACCGTGAAAATCCTGAACTAACTTATGCAGGAATTGCTGAAGATTGGGCATCTCAAAAGATTCCTGTTATAGATGGGGAAAGAAAAGCTGGTCAATCCGAAAAAACTGAATTACTAAATAATATAACAAATATAGCAGCTGGAAAAACTAGACAGCTTTTAAATACATATTTTGAATCAGGAGAAGAAGTTACTGGTTTTACTCCAGACTCTCCTCAATTAGAAGCTTTCCAAAATGATTACCCAGAATTAAATAGATTAGTTTTAATGTCAGAAATCCAAGCTATGAAAAGCCAGAAAAATTTTGAAACTGGGGAATTTTCTAATCAGCAAGGTTATGCTTTTGATGTTAGCAATACTAGTGAAACTAGTATAGATTTACTTGCTTCTTTTTTAGCTGCTGAAAGATCAAGAATTCCTGTAAATTTAAGTCAGGATACTATGGATAAAATTCTTAATTCTATAGATATAACAACAATTGATAATTTACCAGAAGATAGAATACAGAGTCTTGCTTCAAGATTTACTGGTGATGAAACGGAAGAGGATGCTTTAAAAAGACTTTCAAATCTATACCCCACTACTACAAGAGAGTTAGTGAAAGGCATGCTTGCTTTTCAAACTATTATGATAAGAGCCAATGCGCTTCCTCCACAACGTCCTCGTTCCGATAATAGTTTTGATATTAATACAATTGCGCCAGCAATTTAATACATTGATTTTTTTTCTGAGTATTTATAATGCCTATTATTAATAAGAAAAAAGCAAGAACTACATTAACAGAAGAAGATTATCAAACTAATTTTGATAATGCGATTTCTTATTATGAAAATAATAAAGAAACTTTTGACAACTATCAGCCATCAGAAGAAATAAGAGTACAGCCAACAGTTAGTATGTTGGATAATGATGCTGATTTTCAAAACGATGTTGAAATGCTGGCTACTTATTTTGGTTCTAACCAAAGTGCATTAGGAAGCTTATTTACTGGTAATGCTATTAATCCTGATTATCGCGAATTTTTAAGAGATGGAGATTGGCGGTTAACTTCTGTTATTGATCGGGCAAAGGCTATGGAAGATGCGCCCGAAGAAGTTAAAGCAGCTTATAAAAGAGTTAGAACTTCATGGGATAACGCAGATTTAAAAGGATACGGGCAATATTTGGAAGCTTTAAAAGACGGTACAATTGATGCCGTAACTGATCCGTTTACTCTTATTTCAATGTTGGCTGTACCTCTTACAGGTGGGGGTACGGCTGCTGCTGCTACACTAGCCAAAGAAGGCGTTAAAAAGAAAGCAATGCAGACATTAAGTAACATTGCTCTTGCAAAAACTGCCGGTACTGGGGCTGTTGGTGGCGGTATATCAGGCGCAGCTTGGTCAGGAGTAGATGACTTTTATAGGCAGCAGACAGAACTTTCTGCTGGGATGATTGATGAGTTTAGTAATGCACGTTTAGCTACCGCTATAGGTCTTGGTGGTACATTTGGTGCGGGCTTGGGGGCTGTTGTTGGTGGATGGACAAACAAAGCTGCTCAAAAAGTAGAAAATCAACTCATACCTGAAACTAGGAGATTAACTTACCAAGGCGAGAATGTTGGCAAGCCTACTTTATTTCTTGAAAAATTAATAACTGGGGATGAAGGTCTTCCGTTTGCTGGAGATGTAACCGAAGAACTAACTTCTTTGTTAAAAAGAATTCCTATAAGGTCTGCGTCAATTGATGAAGCAGGAGAATTAACAGGAACTAGGGGCTTCCCTGTTGATTTGGATATAAATAAATGGGAAGTGGTAGATGATGTTGCTGCTCGTCTAACTAAAAAATATGGTGGTGGTGAAGCTACTCAGCAAGAACTTGCTGACCTCCTTAGATCATATTTAAATACAGCTAAAAGAAAAAATCTAAACGGTGAGCAAATCATTGAAGGGTTACAAAGTGTATTCTTAGACTACAGGACTGCTGCTTTTAGAGAAGGGACACCTTTACCAACTACAGCTAGATACCAGCCTTTTGAAGGCGGGGTCGGGCGTGTTGACAGGGTCGGTCGCCCCGAACCTGATCGCATTGTCACCCGATCTAAAGTTGATGACCCATTAGAAACACAGGGGCTAATCCCCAATGCTGAAGAAAATGCAGCACAGAAGCTGGGTAATAGGCTGTTGTTTAATACTGGTAGACTGTTAAACAAATTGAATGCTACTGTGCTGGCAGGTAGAGCAACCGATTTAATAAGCCCCTATACAAAGCATTCAAAAATTGCTGCGGAATTGGAAAAAAGATTAAGGTATGATTCTCCTATTAAAATTACCGGATCAAAAGTAGGAGTAGACGATGTTCTTCAGGAAGATTACTTTGAAACATTTAGAACTAACTATGGTAAGTTTGTAACTGATTTTAAATTTATATATGAACCTATAGTTTTAAATGCTAAAGGTGAATTGGGCGATAACGTCAATGATTTTTTAATTAAAGCTTTGCGAACAGGAGAAATGCCCAAAGAGGCTAGTCCTATACTACAGCAAGCAGCCAAAAAAATTCGTGCGCTATTTGATGAGCGTGGTGTTGCTATGGGTATGGAAGACATTCCAGAAAACTACATGCCCCGCTTGTGGAAGCGAAGTGCCATAGAAAATAATCAGTCTGAGTTTGAAAGCATGCTGGTTAAATCTGGGTACAGCGCAGATGAAGCTAACTCAATTACTGAAAGCATGATAAACAAAAACATGGACATGCTGATTGCAGATGGAGGCCCGTCCGATACTATATTCCTAAAACCCCGAGTGTTAGAAAAAATTACTAACGATGACATGTTTTCTAAATTTTTAGAAAATGATTTGCGTGTTATAGTTAATGAATATGGCAGTCAGTCAGCCAGACGAATTGCAAAACAAAACATTCTAGGAATTAAAAACGAAAGCGAGTTTAAAAAATACTGGTTGGAAAGCATTAAGAAAGAACTTCAAAATGCTGACTTTACTAACACAGATATCGCTAAAGCACAAAAAGATATACTAGATGTATATCGTTCTATTACAGGCGAAAACTTAGATAGGTTCGGGTCTACAGGGCAGAGTATTGTTGATGCTTATTCTTTGGGTACAAGGGTAGCACTACTTCCGCTTGCTACTTTGTCCAGCTTAACTGAAATATTTATTAATATTTCTAAAGCTGGTGTACGCAATACTGCTAAAGGATTTTTTGGAGCCTCTGAAAATTCATTCAAAACTATATCAACTCAAGCTAAAAACAAGCTTCTTAAAGAAGGCTATACCGAACCTGAAATATGGCGGGAGATGCAAGAGATTGGTCTTGCTATGGATCAGGCAGCAGCTGATGTTACTGACAGGCTGGCTGGTGAAGCCCTTTCTACAGGAAGAATGCGTAAATTAAACAACGTATTTTTCCGGGCTAACATGCTAGACCAGTGGACAAAGTTTGTTCAAATGTCTTCATATATCTCCGGCAAAAATATGATCGTAGATAACATTGAGGCTATTGGGCAGAACCAAGGACTAGCTGCAAGCAGACGTATAATGAACAAGCGCAGAGAACTAGCTGAGTTTGGAATTAAAGTTGACGATGCTCTAGCTTGGTACAATGGCGGTATGCAAACTGATGATCCTTTTATGAAGCAAATTCAAAAAGGTGCGGGGAGATACACTAACGAAGTTATTCTTAATCCATCAGCTGCCTCCGGCTTAAAACCCTTACTGCATTCTAATCCTAAATCTAGTGTGTTCTTCCTGTTGATGGGCTATCCGGCTGCATTTACAAATACTATTCTTAAAAAAGCTGTTAGTAAAATGGTAGACAATCCTGTTGGTAATGTCCCCAAAACATTTGCTGCTGCTTACATTATGACTGAGACAGCTAGGTTTACTAACTGGGCTAGAAGCCACGGAACAAGCGAAGAAGACGGGCCAGAAGCTGCATACCAAAAAGCATTCTTGCGTTGGGGCGGTGCTGGTTCTTATCTTGATATGTTTCAGAGGGCGCAGACAAGTGCAAAATATTATGACACTGGTACAATAAATTATATTGCTGCTCCCTTTGGGCCGTTAGCTGGGGATGCATTGAAGCTGGTTAAAACTGGAAATATTGCAGAATTTGTTGGAACAAAAGTTCCGGGTTATGGTGCGATATCTACAGTAGGCGGTCAGGAAGCTTTAGATAATTATAGAAAGTTTTTAAGGGATGCGGATAAAAATATAAAAGAAGCCGTAACGCCTAAAGAAGAAAAGCCGTTTAGCATGTATGCTAAGGGAGGTGTTGTATTAGACGTTCCTAAAGTTCCTGAAGAACCCGATGAGCGTATAGATAAAATGACAGGACTACCTTATAACGAACAGGCGGGTGCTGCTTTCATTGATGAAGAAGATCGTCAAGGTTTTGCTTTGGGCGGGAAGATCGCACAAAAAGTTGGTAAACCTATAAGTGATTTTTTAAGGAAGGCTTTAGTAAGTGAAGAACCTTTGGATAAGATAGCTAACCCAAAATATTTCAATTTAGATGAAGACACTTTCTATGGGCTGACCACAGCAGTAGAAGAAACAAAAGTTAAGTTTGATTTGAACAAGGTAACTGATCCAGATGACTATCAGTTTGATGAAGCCAATGATTATTTAACTGAAGTGTACCGCGAAATAACTGGGGAATCACCAGCAGAAGCCCCATTAGGACGTATACTTGATTATGAAGAGGCAGTAACAGAACCTTATATTACACGGACAAAGCAAAGTGAAGAAATTCTCAATCCTAAAGTTGAGTCTATAAGAGAAGATATGTATCTGCTAGAACTAGAGGCTAAAAACAATCCTGAAATTATGGATATGGTAGATGAAGTTTTTGGTGATATGCCACAGGGTACTAGTTTAGAATATACCCCGCCTGTCGTAAGTGAAGCATCTAGAAATAAAAGTAGGAAGGCGTTTACCGAAAGGTCTGATAAAAAAGAACCTGTCTATAGAGCAACCAGTTCGGGACAAGATACTGAATTTGATATTGCAATAGCAGGTTCTGATGAAATAGGTATGCATGTAGGGTCTTCAGGCTCATCTCATATCATAGCTAGACAGGCTATGTATGATAAAATGGACGCACCAGATTTTCTAGCGCAGCAATTTACCAAAAAAGAAACAGATAGATTCTTTAAAGATCAGTCGGATGTAGCCAGAACCGAACCATTTATTAACCCAATAGCTATGCAAAAAGGATATATACAGGTTCGTAATCCGCTTGAATTAGAGGATATTGGTCGTTGGGATGTTTATACTAGGTTAGGTGATCCTCGCGAAAAAACTAAAACTATGCGGGCTATAGTTGCACAGTCTGCTAGGCTGACTAATATGTCAGATGAAAAAAGAAAAGAAGCTTTATCTGGTTTGGAACGTCTGGCTAAAGATGTTTTAGATGCTAATATATATGGGCAGCCTACTGATCCAGTAGATAGATTAAAAGTATGGGCATTCTCTAAAAGATTTAGAGAAGAGTTAGAAAAGCTGGGATTTGATTCTATAAAGTATAAGAATGAGGTTGAACTTTCTGCCCCCGGAGAAGACCCCTATTCTTATATATTGTTCAAGCCGAATCAGTTTAAAACTTTCAATGCTTCATTGTTTGATATAAATGATCCAAGAAGTAACTATGTTGAAGGCGGTAAAATAGCTAAGTCTATCTTCCAATCTATTGCTAACAAGCTGAGAAAGGGGGCTGACGTAGCAGGTACACAGGCCACTCGTTTCTTTGGCATGACACCGGAAGATATCCAGTGGGCTAAATCACTCGGCATGAAATATGGTCAGCGAGAAGAGATGGACGGGCGGGGAGACGCAGCACGACATCTTGCTTTAGGTTGGTTGGCTAAAAATTCTAAACGCCCAGAGACAGCCAAGTTCTTTATCAATGCTAGAGAAGTTATATCCAACGTCCCTGAACGGGAAATGGATCAGTTTAATAACAACCTTGGTTTTGCTATGGATGCCCGGGATAGGGCTGAAGCAGAGGAGCGTATAACCAAACTGATAGATGAGCAGCAAGCCCGCTATATGACTCCCGCCCAAAGTCAGGAGTTACATGGTTATAAAAAAGGCGGTTACATACATCCAGAAAACTTTGAATTCTTACAAAGCTACCATGATGCAGTAGTGCGTGGTGGTATGGCTGGAAAGATGGAGGGAGATGATGTAACCATGTACATCAAAGGGCTGGGAGTAAATGGTAAGGAGTATCTACTTCCTAGCTATGACCCCGAAAAGGGCACAATACTTTCAGATAAAGGGACTGTAATGAAATTCAAAAAGCTGATAGATACTGGTGTTATCAAAGGCTATGACAGTCCTGAACAAGCCGAAGAAGAACGTAAAAAGATGTATGATGTTATTGTCAAAAAACGTCAGAAGCGAGTACATGGTGGTAAGGTCATGAAGGCGTGTGCAGTATGAAGTACTTTACAGAGAATGAACTGAAGTGTTCCCACTGCGGGGAACAGGGCATGAACGATGACTTCATGCAGAAAGTAGAAAAGCTGCGTGAGGAGTTAGGGTTTCCCTTTCCCGTTACCAGCGCATACCGCTGCCCGGAACATCCAATAGAAGCTAAAAAATCTACTCCGGGCGCACATGCTAGTGGTCGTGCAATAGATATAGGCGTAACCCATGAGAACGCCTATAAGCTAGTACAGGCTGCTCTCAATTCCGGGTTTACTGGTATAGGTATTAACCAGAAAGGCTCAGGCCGTTTCATCCACATCGATGATCTAGATGAAGGCATTCGTCCTACAGTCTGGAGTTATTAAACGCACATATCTCATCTTCAAGATATTTGTGTAGCCCCTCCAACTTTAACTCAGCCTCGCTAATTGCTTTATAAATTAGCGGGGCATCTTCTTTTTTGAACACTTTATTTATTTTATCTTTAGGCAGCATACTCATTTCTGTTATCAGGTCACCCTGCAAATTAATAAGTAACTTAAAAGATATTAGATTCCCTTCCATACCACATTCTCCTGCTTACCACGCAGTCCTGCTTTCATGTAGGCTGTTGCCCTACCTTCAAAAAAGTTTTGGTGTTCAACGCCAAGCACATCATCCAACCAGTGCAGTGGGTTGTCCTTAACCTTGTAGTTGGGCTTGAGACCCAGCTGTAGCAGTCTACGGTCAGCTATATAATGAACATAATCACCCATTTCTGATCGGGTTAATCCTCGGATATCACCCATCTCAAACACTAAATCCAAGAACTTTTGCTCCAACCTGACCATGTCCCGGCATGCCTGATAGATTTCTTTCTTGAAATCATCTGTCCAAATATCCAGATTCTCCTGAATAAACTCCCGGAACAGGCGGGTCATCGCTTCTACATGCAGAGACTCATCTTTGATACTGTAACTAACTATCTGGCCCATGCCCTTCATACGCCCAAAGCGGGGGAAGTTTAGCAGGATAACAAAGCTGCTGAACAACTGTAGCCCCTCGGTGAAGGCACTGTACACGGCGAGGTTCTTAGCAATTGAACCTTTGTCCTTCACTGATATGCGTAGGCTGTTGACATACTCATGCTTGTCGGACATCTCCTCGTACTCAGCAAAGGCTTTGTATTCTATCTCGGGCATACCTACCGTATCCAACAACAGGCTGTAGGCGTGTTGATGAATAGACTCCATGTTGGCGAATGCGCCCATCATCATCCGGGCTTCCGGCTTCTTGAAGATGCGCATGTAGCGGTCAATGTAACCACTACCTACATCCACATCTGACTGAGTGAACAACCTAAATATCTGCGTCAGAAGGTTCTTCTCCTCGTTACTCATGTCCTGCCAATCCTTAACATCATTGTGCAGGGGTACATCCTCTGGGAACCAGTGCATCTGGTTCTGCTGGAAGTAGTAGTCAAACATCCACGGGTAGTCAAAAGGCTTGTAGTAATCTCTAGTGCTAAGTAAACTCATTCGTTATCTCCTTCTTTATTTTTTATAATCCACACCAAAATGACCAAGCACTGTCTTCAAATGCTTGGCAAGTTTCTTATAATACTTCCTGTCTTCTTTAAGCGCGTAGTTTTTTTTAAAACATCTGGCATTGTCAAGCGTACGCTCCAACTCTTTGACTATAAGTTGATCAAGACAATCTTCATCAACATCAATATTTAACGTAATTTTAGCCATTGCCTTTTTCCTCACCATAATGAAATTGTCCAAACTCTTCCCAATATTCTTTGTGGCACTTACGTTCATGATAACAGTTGAAGCATGTGCCAGTAAGATCATCAAACTCTGGTGTCTCACAGATGTCTAACTTTTCCAATGTTCCCCAAGAATTGGGATCGCATTTGCATTCCATAACTACCTGCCTTGGCCCCGGTATTTTTTGTGCGAAGCCTTTTGATATTTACTCATCGTGCTACGTTTGATATTACCTCGTCCGATGGACGTACCTTTTACGCCCTTGCCTTCTTTTATAAGTTTGTTAGCTTCTTTAATTGTATTCTTACCCATTGTAACTAACCTTCACAACTTAAACAAACACCCAGATCAATGCGGGGAATCTTAATGTTAACATTCTCTGCTGACCTAGCAGCATCAGACCGCAGGTAGTACAGCGACTTCAGCTTCTTGGCCCCGGCCCAGTGTACATCATTCACATATTGAAGATACTCATCGTGAACCTGCTGCGGTTCCGTGGCTTTAGGCGGGACAAAGAATAGGTTAACACTCTGGCTCTGGCAGATATAATCCTGACGCTGATGTGCATGTTCAATAATCCATATCTGGTTTATCTCGGGGGCAGTTTTAAATATCTCTTTCTGATCCTCGGTAAAGATATCCATGTGTTGAATAGACCCGCCGTGGGCCGAAATATCCCGCCAAATTTCATCACGTTTTTTCTGGCTACCCGGGAACATCTCAAAGATTAAATCGTCTAAGTATTTATTCTTGACCTTAAAGCTGCCCGACAGGGTTTTATGTGTGTACACATTAGCCCGGAACGGTTCAATAGAGGGGCTTGTACCACCACATATAATTGAACTGGAGGCATTAGGAGCCACCGCCATGAGATGTGCGTTGCGCCTGTTGCTACCGCTTACATCGGGAGCCTCCCCTCTTGCAGCAGCCAGCTGTTCTGTGGCCTCAACTGCCTTAGTCTTAATGTTATTGAATGCCCTGTGGTTGAATGCCGTGGCGTACATGCTTTCAAACGGGATGTGGTGTGCCTGAAGATAGGTATGAAATCCCATCGCTCCTAGGCCCACAGAACGCTCCCTGTAGGCAGAATAAGCTGCCTTTGTGTAGCCCTCCATGCCCGGCTTAACGTAGCTTTTAAATCGTTTAAAGTTAGCTGTGTACCCGCCCAAGTTGTTAGTGTCCACGATAGCTGCAATGAAATGCTCTAGCACGTTATCCAGCATTGTGATCAGGTCGGGGATGAAATTATCGTCATCGCTCCACTGGTCATAGTATTCTAAGTTAACACTGGACAGGCAGCAGACAGCTGTCCTTTCTTCATTGGTTGCTAGGGTTATTTCAGAACAAAGATTACTTTGCTTTATTTGAAGCCCCAAGTCTTTCTGTTGTTTGGGCAGGGCTGCATTGCAGGTATCAATGTTAACAATGTAAGGCTCCCCGGTTTCTGCCCGGGTGTTAATGATCTGAAACCACAAATCACGGGCCGACACGGTCTTGACCGCAGTGTTGCTCTTGGGGTCTATCAGCCTCCATTCGCTGTCATTCTCTACGGCATCCAAGAAATCGTTAGTCAGGTTAACTGCGTTGTGCAGGTTGAGGCACTTGCGGTTGATGTCCCCACCAGTAGTCTTGCGCATGGCTATAAACTCTTCTATCTCTGGATGACTGATATCCATGTAAGCAGCGTAGCTACCCCGCCGTGTAACGCCTTGGTTGAAGGCCAGCATCTGGCTGTCTACAACGTGCATGAAAGGGATGGAACCAGTAGACTTACTACCGTGAGTAGTATCCACACCATTACTCCGCACATGGCCCCAATAACCACCGATCCCTCCACCTGTGCTTGCCAGCCATATGTTCTCATCATAATGAGCAGAAAGACCGTGGCGGGAATCAGGAACAAAATTAAGAAAGCAGCTGATAGGTAGGCCACGGCTAGTTCCCCCGTTACTAAGGATAGGAGTGCTAAACATGAACCACATATTACTAGCATAGGTATAAAGTCGCTGTGCAAGACCGAAATCAGTAACCCCTTTGTACGTTGCCCCGTATACAGCAGCCCTAGCAAAAGCTTCTTGAGCATGAGTTTCTCCTTCCCAGAAATATCTATCTTTCAATGTCGCAATTGCAAAAGCATCCAGTAAAGCCTCCTTGTCGTAATCTATTTTTAATCCTAGATATTCCTGCACACCTAATTTGTCATTACTCACGGCACAATTCCTTCCTTGATAATTGTGGACATCATACGCTTTTCATACCATTCAGCCTTGCGTAAGTCTTCAATTCCATTTTTGTATCTGAACCTCCAGCGATACTTCAAGCTGTTGCCCCGGCAGTAACCTACAAATTCCTCGGGCGAAAGCATTGCGCGGATAGCATCAATACATTCAATATTGCCTTGGTTATAATGGGCGGGAGAGTTAACAATATCATGTTGCTTTTCTGCCCTCAGTTTCTGTCCTACTGCATACCACTCTTCTGGTGTTGCGTTATCAATAGACATTAGTCTGTCTCCTTATTTTCATCAAAGTACTCGTTTACAAAACTCTCGCTCTTGCGATATTCCATATCAACCCATTCATCCGGCAGGGTATACTCGCTGTACCATTTAAATCCATTTGATTCAGCCCACTCAGAGTGGCTCCGTTTTGTGCCATCCTTTCTACGTTTAGCTTGTGGCATCGGAGCAGCAGGATTGGCAAATAAAAATACTAACTCATAATCCCGGGGCAATGCTTTCTGAATCCAGATATATTTACTGTACTCTGCAAAGTCCCAGAACCTGCCCTTGGCCTCTATGAGATAGGTTACACGCCCTATTTTCTTAACAAAGTCTGGATGATACTTATGGTTTACGGTGTAGTCTAGAATTTTACTGTGGTGTTTCCAGCCTTTCAGCAGCCCAGTATGTAATTCAGATTCCCAAATTGAATCGTAGTTAGCCGGGACATTCTTTTGTACTGGACGCTCCCGCCTTTTCTTACGAAGTCCATTTCTAATTTTGGCCTTCAATGTATTACAACCTCTTCCCTGTTTATTAATTCTATTTCTATTAGTTCATATAAATGCATTAATGTGTCATCACTAAGATACACATTCTTATTATGCTTATATATCTCTAACCCAATGATCATGAGCAACTCATTAAGATGATCGTTTTCTTCGTTCATTCTTTTTGATCTGCTTTATGGCCCACCTAAAAGAATATGGAGCCACTGTATATTTTCCTTGAAGAAGGAAGTGCGTCTGTGTTGACAGCTTGCTTAAGATATTATCAATAGTGATACTAGCCTGATCTTCTTTCCCAAGCTGCCCACGCAGCCAGTCTACAAGTTCTAGCTTGGCTAGTTTCCTTATCCGTTTTGCTTGTCTGCCGTTCATAAAACTTCCTCAACATTCGGGGCAACAACAACCTCTGTCAGGTACACTAAACCTTTAGCGTACTTAAACGCCCTCAACCCCCGCCCATCATTGGCATCAGCATAGCAATCATACTTATAGTTGCAGTAGGAGCAGTTCTTAGAAATCTTTTGGTTGCCTTTCGCGCCTTCATCTTCAATCGGGTAACACCTTGCGGGCGGTGAGTCGGATACTATTATATCTTTAACTGACTTAATCCTGTCTTCAATGTTAGGCTTGTCCAAGTCCTCTGGAATGAATAAACACAGTTCTCCGCTTTCCTTGTTGATAACAAGGAACCCACCAGAGTTAGTGCCTTCAGCAGCCTCGTAACCCGCAAGCTGACCCAGATATCCAAAGGGGTCGTTCTCTGCCAGAGTTCCGTATTTAAATTTACTAAATGAAAAACTGGAAGCAGTCTTAACATCCACTACCTCACCATCTATTTTACAATCTATATGTCCTTGGATACCATCAACAGTAACTTCTTTCTGTTGGTCGGAAACGGCGTGGCCTGAAAGCTTGACCAGCAGTAGTACCAGTTCTTCAAGAATATGCCCATACAAAAATTTAATCATTAAACTTGGTGACATGCCCCCATCTTTAGATTCAGCCCGGGAGTCGTACCACAGCTGGCGCATAGGTCTACCTACGTTAGACATTCTTAAAGTAAAGTTTGAGTTTCTTTCAGCGGGTCTTGCCCAACTAATGAAAGCCTGTTTCATTGATTCACCAAATTCTTCAATGAGTTCATCTGATACATCTACAGGATTACCCTCTGTCAGAGGTTTTAGCGTGGCGTATATGTCTTCTATTAATGTATCAATTGTTTTCGGCATTATCTATTACCTGATTGAGTGTATTTAATGCATCGGAAACACTTAGTTTAAACCATTCATTTCTAGAACGAAACTTCTTTTTTTTAAGTTCTTCATGAAAAAGTTTTTCTACAAGCGGTGCGTCTGACACGGCTATTGAATATTCAATTTTATAATCTCTGTGCGGAGACCCGGTTTGAAAAGCATTAAGTCTATCCGGCACTGACATAGCACGGCCTATCTTCAGCCAGCTTTCCCAAGCGGGATTTGATATTAAATAAACATTACCTTCCTGTATTTTTTTATTTTTATAGTATTCATTAAATACTACATCATTGTAATTTTTGTATACCCCGGGTGTGTGGGTCGGGTCAGAAACAGGAATATATTTACCACCAACATACATGCGTTTTTTATTTTTCCGCATGTGTGATTCCAAAGTTTGCCTACCTGCTGATCCCCCAATGTAATACCAGATACCATCCTTGTATTGCAGATTAATATAATCACGATAAATTTCAGGTAGATTGTTTTTGACTGTGTCACCACACTCAACACAAACAATCTCCTCCCAGTGAAGATGCTGTACTTTTAAATCTTCGTTGCAGCTTTCGCATTCAACTAGATAAGTCATAGATAACCCTCAGTGTGTCCCGCTCCAATCATCTCCTACATTGTATTCCCCATCAAGCGGGCAGTTTAGTTCTAATGCAACACCTGCCTCTACTATAGCATCAATACCAAGTTCACCAACCAGTTCAGCATCCTGCGCCAGAGCCTCAACCTGCCACTCATCGTGGATGTTAGCTACAATCTTGGCATTAAGATTGTTTGACTTTAGCTTGTCATCAAATAGAACCAAAGCTTTCTTCATCACGATTGCACCTGCACCTTGAAGCAGCGAGTTCAAGGCAGCATGTGATGATCTAATAAATATCTTGCGCCCATCTATTCCCCGGACATAACCTTTTGATGCTGCTCTTTCAACTCGTTTTGCAAGAGCAGCAAATGCTGGGAGATTATTAAGAAAAGATTCCCTAAGTCGTTTACCATGATTTTTGTTTCCCCCAACCACTGTTCCAAGCTTTTCATTTCCTGCTCCGTATATGAGTGCATAGATGAAAGTTTTAGCCTGATCTCTTGATTCAAGTCCTGCAAGCTTTTGATTAGCTGTGTGGATGTCTCCATTGAGTATTTCATTTGTAAATTCCTCGTCATTCATATAGTGGGCCAGCATACGCAATTCCAAACCACTAGCGTCAATACCTACCAGTTTATAACCAGTAGGTACACGCCAGCATTTCCTGCATTCTTTTCCATATGGCGCACGGGTACTTGGTACTTGTGCCATATTGGGATCGCGGTGTGTCATGCGTCCAGTAATAGTCCCATTTGAATTGACATAACCATGAACCCTGCCATCCTCGCATGAAAACTTAAACCAAGATTTAATCTGTGCTATCCGCTTCTGAAGCAGCAGGTACTCCGCTATAAGCTGTGCTTGAGGAATGTCATCTATTTCCATAAGCGTACCTTCATCAACTATCGGCTGACCAGTAGGGGTAAACTTGGTTGGCTTCCAGCCAAAGTCTTGCAGATACTCGCCAATCTGTTTGCGGGAACCAAGATTGAATTCTGTTTCAAGATGCCTATCAACGAACCCAGCGACACATGCAATCTTGAACTCCTCGTCTGTCATTCTGACGCGGTTCCCCGATGCTGTGTCAGCCATTCGGGCCGGAACTCCCGACTTGGTTTCTCTGGCATACAGCCTGATGGTTTCAACCTTAGGTTTGAACTGCTGGTGAACCTCATCAACAACCTCAACTAGTCTTTTATTTAATGTAGAAAGAAGTGCAGAGGCGTGGTCGGTATCAAACATAAAACCATTGATGCGCTGCTCGTCTAGCAGACGGTAGCACTGATGCTCCAGCTTGATGCTGTCCCCGGAAAAACCTTGGGCTTCTTTGCGCAGTTGCAAATAGACCCTAGCATTGAGTTGCACATCGCGCTCACAGTACTCAAGCATCTCACTTGAAAACTTGCTGAAGTCATTGAACTCAATCTTGTTATAGCCAAGCTTATAACCCCAAGACTCAAGACCGTGACCGCCATCCCGAGTAGGATTGAAAAGTCTAGATAAGACAAGTGTGTCAACAATCTTTTTATCGTACAGGTTGACACCTGTCAGTCTCTTGACTGTTGGTATATCAAATCCAAGGATGTTGTGCCCGATAAGTTTATCGGCCTGACTAACAAACTCTATGCCTTCATCTATTTCTTTAGGCCCAAAGCTGTGCAGCATCTCGCCATCAATGTCATAAGCAACAACGCACCAGATAGTATTACAATTTGTTAGGCCGTTTGTTTCTATGTCAAAGACTAAGTTCACAGTAAATCCCCTACCTCTTCATCAAACTCATCATCAAACACTTCGTTGAGTCTGCCTGTTTCATTATTATAATGCAAGTTTGTAGCCTTACCTACATCCCCGGTGTATCTGGATTTAAGTACACGCATTGTAGTGGTGTTAGCTTCCTCGGGATCATCAGACTGTTGGTTGCGCTCAAGAGCGATAACACAATCGCTTAACTGGGCTATGCTTTGACTGCCCCGCAAGTGGCTAAGGCTAACAGTAATACCATTCTCATGGCCCCTGTTGCCCTCTGTGCGTCTCAAATGGGACACCAATATCATTCCTGCCCCTGTCTCCTCCACTATTGAACGGAGCCTGTGCATGATGCTATCAATGATCCTACGCTCATCACCTTCGGTGTAAGCCGACACAAGCATATGCAAGTGGTCAAGCACAATCCACTTACAGTCGCAGCCGATAATCATAAACCTGATCTTACTGTATATCTCTTCAACATCCTGAACACCAAGATGCGAGTACACCCAGACCCTGCCATCGTTCCCATCACCATTTATCTTTTTCCAGATGGCAGAGAGATAATCGTAGTCATACTTTTCCCTGATGTGGTCAATGTATATCCTGTCATTAGCTTCAATAGACATGATGCCATCAAGAGTCCTGTTCTGATTTTCTTCAAGAGCAATGATGCCCAGATTATCTTTGGTTGTAGTAAGCAGCCAGTGTTCCAGTTCTCGTACAACACTAGACTTACCAAGGCCGGTGCCTCCAGTAACAGTCAGCAACTCGCCCTGCCTGATGCCGTACAGCTTCTTGTTGAGACCTTCCCAAGGGAATGGTATAGAGTCTTTCTTTTCCCTGTTCATCCAGCTGTCAAAGCAATCGCTGGCCCTGACAACCCCGCTTGGAGTGTAAAGCTTTGCGCCCCACCAAGCTTCCATGTACTTCTGACGCATGCCTTTCTTCAGCATGTCATTAGCATCTTTGAATTCTTCAGGCATCGTGAGTATCTTAGCTTTGCCCGGACTCAATAACCTAGCCACCTTGCGGGCAGCTTCCCGTCCCGGCTGGTCGTTATCAAAGTTGATAACTACTTCCTGATATTTTTCTAGGAACTCAAGTGAGTTCTTCACATCACGTTCTGCACCTGCTGCACCATTCTTCAGGGAAACTACAGGCCACTTTGAACCTTGCATTTCATAGGATGCCATTGCATCGCACTCGCCTTCAGTTATGGTGATACGCTTTGCAGCACCTTCAGAAAACAGGTTCTGCCCGAACAGACCAGTACCTATTGATGTGCCCTTCCAAGAAAAAATCTTGTTAGGTTCACGCACCTTGTAACCTGCTACCTCATTGGCAACATAGTACGGGTACATATGCCTACAGATTTTTCCATTAATATTTTTTAAGGATTTAACGCCAAAGAACTTGGCTGTTTCTAATGATATTCCCCTGTCCGTAAGGGGGTTAAACTCCCCCGAACTGGTATCAATAATATCGGGTAGACTTTGAGTAATGTTTATTGATTTTTGTTGAGCCATAAATACCTCACCCTCAGTGGCTTTTTCATAATCTTTTATATAACTGTTACAACTAAAGCAATAGGCAGAACCATCCTCGTTTAAAGATGCAGGGTCTGACCCCTTGCAATTAGGACAATAGATGTGTGTTTTAATGAATGACATTTATAAGTATCCTCAGAAAAAAAAGGGAGGGCTTTTTACGGCCCTCCCTAAAGTTCACCTGAAAGGAGTAAACAGGTGAAGGTGAGGGGAACTCATTCTTCCTGAACTAGAGCCTCGTCAGTCAAAGCAGCTTGGATTTTACGATTAAGTTCGGCAGCACAACACTTAAGTACATAAGCTTTCTTACCCAGTAGGATAAGTTCGTTCTGTACCTCTGAAAGAGTAAGGAAGTCTTCCTTGACTTCCTCGCCCATAGTGGAGATATCGTACCTTCTGCCGTCTACTTCGTAAATCACAACTCATCCTCAAAAGGATCAGCTGAATCTGCTTCAACTTCAAACTCATCACCGGGCTGGTTAGCATAGCTGACCAGATCAATGACCTGCATAGCCATGAAGTCCAGACCTTTGTGATTAGTACCTTTGTAGTTGGACTCCCACTCCTTGTACTGAACTTTAACCTTGGAGCCGTTGCCAACCAGACAATTGATCTCGCGCTTGGCGGCATCAAAAAGCTTTGGTGCAGAGCGCACCATACCGTTGGGGCCATTGACCTTGCGCTTGATAACAAGTGCCGGGCCTTCATCCATCTCCTTGATGGAGAAACCACGAGATTCAAAATCCTTGGCGGTCTTGCTGTCAACAACCAGATTAACTGAATAAACTGGATCGTAAGTTGTGTTGGGCTGAGTTACGCTTGCCCAGTAAGCGGTTCCAGATACAACTGGCATATTACACCTCTTGTGTATTGTTGATTGAAATTGGATCGTAATTCCTTTCTTGTGGCATGTCAAGAAAAAAGTTACGACTTTACTATTATTCTATCCGCAAGCTTCTGACTTGCATGCCAGCCAACAACAGCCAGCAGTGCAAACTCAATTGTGGATGGAATAAATCCTGTCTTGCTTTCAAAGTCTTTTAGTTCTATAATCTCTATAAAGACCAGTAAAGCACCTATTAAACTTATTATATAACAACTTAAAGAAAGTACTACAAGCAACCTGTGGTAGTTGTCGTAAGAAGAATTATAAGTATCTTTTATATCTTTTAAACATTTAATTATTTCATGTTGTATATTATTAAACATAATCATATCCTAATGAAACTATTAATATCTATATGGAGTACTGGCTCAACATCCTGCCAATCATTTCTGTCTGTTCTACCACCTTGGGATATGCAAAAGTCACTAATTGTATCCAATCTTATGTATCCTGATTGGTCTAACCATCTAACACAGAGGTTAGTTGGTTTGCTAAGAGACCGGGAAAACTCCTTAGCTTTCAAATATTTACTTAAACTTATTATATATGTAGGGTACTGCTCCTTCCTGCATGTTCTGTTTTTTAGTTCAGCAAACCCGATTAAAGTGCCACCTCGGTAGCAACAGTAATCTATTCCGTATTGCACTGGCATCTTTGTTAACTCACAATCCCAAACGGTTTGGATCATGTCAGCAAAACTTTGCTCTTCCTTTAAGCTATGCGTTGTCTCATACTTTTGTCTAGGCATACTGTTCTCCAAACCACATTGGCGGGGCTGTATAGTTCCACTTAGCCATGTAGGCTTTTTCTTTATTGTAATAATTTCTATAAGACTCTACATGACTAACGCCATGTAGTTTGCATTCATCCGGCATAGCCAATGTCGGCTCAGTAAACTCCCCGGTTGGGATATTTACTGGAAGGTCTTCCAAGTATACTGAAAGGAATGCCGACTTGTGCATCTTGTTGTATCTAAAACTATATTCAAATAGAAGATGCATCCACATTTTATAAAGCCATTTATAATTAGCAGAATTTTGTCTAACCCAGACAGCACTTGGATGATTAACGTGTGTAGCCTTGTACAATACATCTTGCCTATCGTCAGGTAATTCTTTGTTTTCATTACCATCAAGTACACGATGAGCCGTGGATAACAGCTGGGCATATTCTAAAATCATTTTAACACAGTGTTTGTCGCAGTGGTTTTCAGCACAGATTCTTGGATGACTATCCAAATAAAATATGTTCATTATATTTTCTCCTTTGATTTAAAATAATCTTACCTTCATCTGATACTAGCTGATACGGGTCAACCTCTATTCCTACTCTAGGTAAATCAAGTCTGTCACCGTCCCAACAAGCAGCAACAGTAGGATTCTTGGCTTCTTTAGACCAAGGTTTACCAGAAGTATGATCCTTCACGGCTATACACAGTATTCCAAAATCAGAATCATTAAGATCAATTAAATCTCTGTGTAGCTTTGCAAACTCAGCACCCCTAGCACCATGTTCAGGATCATCATCTTCGTTTTCTCTCATACAATCATGTAATACTGCAAAGTACTGGATGATGCTACGGTTTGCTCCATTTAATCTGGCAATCTCAAGTCCATTTGTTTTTACCCTATTCCAATGATTAATACCATGAAACTCAGAATGATACATAAATGATTGTTCTTTAATAATATTTAAAAGTTTATTCATGCTGTTACTCTCCCTCCACAACGAGAGCAAATGTATGTATATTTGTCTATTTCAGGTCTATGCATAGCTTCAGCTTCATCTTGGAAACTAGCGATTCTCCCGCAAGATGTTGTATGTATATCTCTATCGGCTGATACAGGTTTCCAATAACAAAGTGCAACTGTTTCACTATCTTCCATTGAATTCAAAGCATATTGCTCTGCTTCTAAATCAGATAACCCTTTATCTAATCCTTCTTCGTATTTATTTTCTAGATACATTTCAGTTTGTTTGCAACTCATGTTACCTCCTTTAAAAATGCCATCCTTGGCAACTGTTAGTTGGTTTAAGCAGCCAGCTTAGTTACTACATTCTGAACTGTTGCCTCACGTTTACGCTGTAAGGTACTAATATCTGAACCCTTTCTCGCAGCTGGAGCATGGGTTGACCAATCAGTGAAAGTATTATACAAAGTCCACTGATTCTTACCAAGTTTTCTAGAGTACTTTTCCCAAGCATCTAAAAGATATACATAATCTTTATTGGCTTTGCCTGTTTCCATCAACTTGGTTTCAAACTCATTAAAATCAGAACCTAAATTCAGCGCATGGAAGATCGCTATCTTAGCTTCATGTGTAGAAATAAATGTATTTCTAAGCTTTGACCACATATCATTTTGCTGGGCGAACACTTCTAAAGCACCGCCAACAACCCTAGCTGCGTGATTTATATTAAGATTCTTGGAATGTTTAGCCGTGTAAATAGTCGCTGCATTTTTAGTCCAGACCTGACCATTCATACAAGCATTTTGCCTAGCACCTCCCGACAGTAAGAAACTAAACGTACCATCGTAGCTGTTAGTACCAAGGAAAGTTAGAACAGCAGTATCACCATCCGGGGTAGTTAAACTATGAGCCGGGAGAGTGTGATGAACAAAGCACTTAGAGCCGTTGCCACCAATGGTGATCTTCTCCTGAATACCAGTGCAATCAAGATCAGAACGCTCAAGAATAGCACGTTGATTATTAATCATTTGTTTATGAGTAACTAGATGATACTTTTTGCTAACAACTCCTAACTCATCCCAAGTATCCCCACGATAGATAGCCATCTTGCTAGACTCTACTGAGACATCAGGGCAATTCGCCGAATCCGTAGGATAAAAGAATAACGGTGTTATTTCAGTATCAAAATTAGCTTGACCATATCCATTGTAGTATAGGTCAAGCATATGCTTACGGTTGTTGTTTATTGAAAGTACATTAGTCATTGCTGTTCTCCTTTGTCATTTGGATTAGTTTTTGTTTACGCTTTTCAAAATCTTCAATAGCCAGTACTGCGGGCATCATTCCTGTAACTCTCCCTAATGCTCTGGCACATGAGAATCTTATATCATCTTCTTCACTTCTGGTTTTTATTAACACTGCGTCAACCAAGTCAGAAACAAGCGGGCCAAATTCAACCATTTGCTTGTATTCTTCTAGGGCTAGATCAAACTCACTCATTTCCCTTCTAACCTCATTAATTTGCATAGCGTTCTCCTTTGAAGGAATGATATAAATCTCTTTGTAAAATAAAGAGATTTATATCATTCCGTAAATTTTAATGTAGATGCTTGCTGTTTTTTCTCAGCATAGCTTTCAGAACTAATTTGCGTAATCGCAAACGGTGTGCCGTACTGCTCCGCAAGTTCTATAGCTTCGGGATAAGTTTTATCCTTAATTAATATCTTATGTCCTGAAGTATAAACTTCCCAGTTTAAAACTTGTCTTTTCATATGACTCATTAATGCACTACCTCCTCTTCGGATTCTTCATAAATCATGTCTAGCGTTACACTCAGACCGTTTAACGCTTCATCCTTTGAAATCTCATGCAGCTTTGCTATTGATGAATACATTACCAGCAAAGCTTCAATAACTTCTAAATCGGATAAATTATATTTCATAGCTGCTTCTTGAGTTTTTTTGCAAAACTTTATCATAGTCTTTCTTTTCATTTTATATCTCCTTTATTGAAATTATTTTTTCACCTTTCGCTAAGGTCGGTTTCAGTTCTGAGACTGCCTCAAAAAAGTCTTTGCATTCAATAACATATCGCCATTCAACATCAGATTCATCTGAAACGAATGCCTCGTAACGAATACCAATACGTCTATCTATATCTGCCATCTCTTCCTGATGTTGCCACCAATCGTTAAACCTTTGCTCTTTTGAACCATAGGTTTCTTCATAGTCTCTTTCTAACTCTGCAATATCTACTGGGTCGCGGGGCATACCTTTACCTCCTAAATTATATAGTTGTTAAAATTTTCTATGAACCCTGAGTCAATGAACAAGAAGTACATAAACACCCAAGGAACAGTATTAATTATAAATGAAGTTAACAATTCAAGATAGTTTTTCATAGTTCATTTTTTCCTTTTAGCCCTTATGCCCAAACGGTGTACCATCACTGTCATACAGATCAGGGTCATCGAAATCAAACTCAACTTGATAAAATGTTAGTTGATATTGTTTTTTCTTCGGGAAATGTTTAGAAGACATCTCATAAGTATTTTTAGCTTTTAAAAATTTTTCCTCTAACAATTTAACTAACTCGTGAATAGTAATATTTTCATCAAATTTAACAGAGACTATAGTTCTATTTATAAAAGACATTACACTTCCTCCCTCTCATTATTTTTTAATACTTCAATCAAGATTGAATCGGGCTGATCATCTTGGTAAACATCACATTTAGGACAATAGTCTAGAGTCTTTGGATGTATGTAGTTTTCTTTACACTCACAATCCCAGTGAGTTGGGGTTGTTATTACTTCCATAAGCTATCCTCATTGCTTGCGCAGAGCTATACACCGCTCCTTGTGTGAAAGCTAAACGAACTATATGAACCAAGGCATCGGATAAACCAACACCTTCGAGTTTTCTACGTATAGCATCACACTCTTCTACGATGTTATCTATTTCATAATCGAATTCATCATTTGTCATCTTTTGCGCCCATGTTTATCCAAGTTTCCCAATGATCGCCAGAGTAATCAACTTTAGGTGCATACATTTTTAACAACTTAAAATGTTCTATTCTTTTTTCTTTCTCAGCTGCATCATGAAACATTTGTAATACGGAAAACTCATTTGGGTTTTGACATACTACATCAGGAACTTCATCCTCAAAAGCTTCAATAAGTTCTTGTACAGCACCCCCAAACTCCATCATTTCTGGATTGTTATGGTCTAACAACCAACCTACGGCACAATGTTTTGAACCTCTGCCATAAACACAAGCACTGTTGCCATTAGCATTAATCAAACATCTACCGCCTTGCTCTACAATTTTCTTAACTGCAAAATTCAATGCTTCTGATAAGTTCATCGTACAATCTCCACTGGTTCGTTTGTTTCAATCCACACCTTTGCTCCGCAAGACAATGGATTGTCCGGGGAATATATTACTCGTCCATTAGTAAATACTACTTCGTCACACTTTCTGTTCTGCTTGTAGTCTTTAACAGTAAGTACTGGCCTTGAGCCACCGTCTTTGCTGTTGGCCCTAATGTTATGCTGGTTAACGTGAATTCTAGTTATCATACTTCTGCCCTCTCAACCCAGAATTTAAACCCTAGTTTCTTAGCTATTTCTATAGTGCTTCTGGTCAATGTCTTACTACCAGCCAGCTGGGCCAGTAGTTTAGCCTCTTCACTGACTGGATAGATGTGTTCAGTACCATAATTGTTTTTAACTTTTACTCGCAATAGCATGTCGCTGTCTCCTTAAAA
>Ga0208644_1000808_pt1 | contig 27932 bp, 41 predicted proteins | sample VirMetDEL_Nov_18_FD_184517 | JGI IMG/M metagenome (GOLD analysis project Ga0208644, IMG submission 184517) | Aqueous microbial communities from the Delaware River and Bay under freshwater to marine salinity gradient to study organic matter... | ecosystem: Environmental > Aquatic > Marine >...
GTAACAGATACAGAATTACACGTAAAATTGCTTGGTGCTTATCTATTAATTTATATGAGTTATATCTTGAACGAACAACTATAACATGAAAACACAAGTCTTACTTTTAACAACTAAATTACAAACCTATTCAACTAAACTAATGGCTATTATTTGTTCGTTTTTTTTACCTATAGTTGGCATTCTTATTCTTATTGCTTGTTCGGTTTTACTTGACACAATCACAGGTATTTGGAAAGCCAAAAAACTTAAACAACCTATTACAAGTAGAAGGTTGTCTAATATTATTTCAAAAATCTTATTGTATGAAGCTACAGTAATATTGTTCTATTTGATTGATTATTTTTTAGTTAATGAAATAGTACAATCTTTTTTTAGTATTGAAATGCTTACTACAAAAGTTTTGTCTTTAACACTTGTTTCTATAGAAGTAATTTCTATAAACGAAAATTACAAAGCAGTAAAAGGAATTGACTTGTGGGCTTCACTTAAGAACTTGTTTAGTCGTGCTAAAGAAGTAACGCAAGACTTTAAGAATATAAATGAGAAAAATAAATAAAATCATATTACATTGTTCAGCTACGCCAGAAGGTCGTGAACACAATGTAGAAGATATAAGAAGGTGGCACTTAAGACGTGGCTTTTCAGATATTGGTTATCATTACCTTATACACCTTGACGGCACAATAGAAGTAGGCAGACCAATAGAAAAACGTGGTGCGCACACGGCAAATTTTAATAAAGGCAGTATTGGTATTTGTTACGTTGGAGGTATGGACAAAGAAATGAAGAAAGCTAAAGACACAAGAACACCACAACAAAAAGACGCACTAATAAAATTAATGCACGAACTTATATACAAGTACAACAAGGATATGACTATTCACGGACACAATGAATTTGCAAATAAAGCCTGTCCAAGTTTCAATGTAAAAGTAGAATATGCGAATTTGTAGTTTATTTTTGATTTTAACGCTTTTTTCTTGTTCAGCTAACTATCACTATAGAAAGGCACTTAAAAAAGGCTTAGAAGTCGTTAAAACAAGCGACACGATAAGAATTACAACTATTGATTCAGTGCCAGTAATAAAACACGACACAATAGTCTACGAACACTTCTACACACAAAAAGACACAATAGTATTTTATAAGAACGTAGAAATACCAAAAACAAGGTTAGAAACACGAATAGAGTACAAGCTAAAACGTGACACTATAAGAATGATAACACGCGTTGAGGTACAAAAAGCTAAAGCTGACGCAAAGACGAATAGAAAACCAAACTATTGGTTGTTACTTATAGTTATTTGTGTATTAGGCTTTTTTATGTTTGTAGCTGGTAAAGTAGTTAATAAGTATTTATGAAAGTAATAAGACACGGCAACAATGTACACGAATTACAAATAGAAGGCAAAGAATGTAAAATTGCTATGTTAAGTGATTTACACTGGGACAATCCAAAGTGTGACCGTGACTTATTAAAAAAACACCTTGACTATTGCAAAGAAGAAAACATACCTGTAATGGTAAATGGTGACTTCTTTTGTTTAATGCAAGGTCGTGGCGACAATAGGCGTAACAAGTCAGACATAAGACCAGAACACAACAATGCAAAATATTTAGATTCAGTAGTAACTACTGCGGTAGAATGGTTTGAACCTTATGCCGATATTTTAACGGTTATTGGTTACGGCAACCACGAAACAGGAATTATTAAATGGCAAGAAACAGACATACTTCAAAGGTTTGTTGATTTATTAAACCTAAAATGTAATTCAAACGTTCAGACAGGTGGTTATGGTGGTTGGTTAATTATTAAATTAATGGACAATACTAAAATATTTAGTACACGAATAAAATATTTTCACGGTTCTGGTGGCGGTGGTGTAGTTACAAAAGGTGCTTTAAACTTAACACGAGCTTTAGAGGTTTATGAAGGTTGTGACGTTTATACAATGGGACATATACACGAAAATTCTTCACGAAATGACGTTAGAGACACATTAAACCATAACGCGTACAAAGGTTATTATGTAAGCCACAAGCCTATTCATTTAATGATAACAGGAACATACAAAGAAGAATACCAAGAAGGCGCAAAAGGTTGGCATGTAGAACGAGGCGCACCAATAAAGCCAACTGGAGGTAGGTTCTTAACCATAAAAACGGAACGCGACAGGTCAAATAAAGATGACATTGTACGTAAATACATAGATTCACACCGAATATTCTAAATAAACAACTTACTAACACACAGGTGTTTATAAAATAATTGTAACTTTTTTTGTTAATAAGTGTAATATATTGTTAAGAAATGTATATATTTGTATAAACAAAAAACAATATTATGACACGTTTAGAAAAATTAGAAACACTTGTTAAGATTGAAGAAGGCATACAATCTTTTCAAGACAGAATTTACTTATGCCAAGAAACAATAGAAACTGCTGGCAGTTGGTTTCGTGAAATACGCGACATAAACACGGACAAAATACACACTTATATGATGTGTATTAAACGACTGAATGAAAGGTTTAATAAAATAGTAGTTACACTTTAAAAATTAGTTATGAAAGAAGCAAAGAAAGAATTAATTAAATGTATAATCTTTATATGGGGTGCGTTCGTAATGTACTACGTATTAGTAAATTTATTTGTATGAGTTACGAAATAGAAATAGAATACTACGACCAAGACGGTTGTATATTTTACATAGGTGAAACACCTTACGAAGTTGAACTTTATATAGAAACACGAATTATTGACGAACCAGATAGCTACAATAGTTTTACTGACACAATAAAGTACGTACAACTTGAAGAAAGGTATTATAGAGTAGACCAAACAACTTTACGTTGTGACGGCATTAACTACTATGACGAAGAAGATATTTGCAAACAATTAGAAGAAATGTTAAATGGATAAATTGAGACTTGAATGGTGGGATAATTTCAATGATGAATTGTACTGCAATTATTTAATACAAAAAGACGAATTAATGAATACCTATAGAATACTATACAAGACGTATAAAGGCAATAATACTGATGCTCCTGTAGTGCAAGCAGTAAAGTATGTAAAAGCTTATGACAAGACAGAAGCACGAAAGTTGTTTAACCTGTGGCAAGGTTTAATAATTAGCATTGACAAAGTATGAAAAAGATAATTGAATATATTTACGCACTTTTAATAACTTGGATATATGGAAGACTTGATTAAGAACGTAGAATACTTCATACGAAAAGACGAACTAAAAAAGAAGTGTAGAAAACGTAAGTACATACACAAAAGAATATTCTTTTTTCATACGTTAAGAAACGCTGGTTTAACATACCAACGTATTGCAGAAATGTTTGAATTAAACCACGCAACAGTAATACACGGCATAACAACCTATAAGAACTTAAAACGAACAAAAGACGAATTATTACTTTTGGACATAGCAGACTATGACGGTAAGTTCAAGTTTTACAAAAAAACGTATGATTTAAAAAAAGACATTCTAAAAGCCACTACAATACGTGATTTAGATATAATAAAAAGTAGAACAAGTAATAACCTTTATAAAGAATTAATATGAAAGAACTAATAAAAGAAGAAAGAGAACTTTTAACACAACAAGAAACAATAATAGAAAAAGGCTTAAGCACTTTTGTAGAAGTAGGTAAGGCACTTACTATTATTAGAGATAATAAACTTTATCGCGAAGAATATGAAACATTTGAAAAATATTGTCAAGAAAAATATGGTATACAAAAATCACATAGTTATAGATTGATAGAAACTGCAAACATAATGACTAATTTGTCCCCCATTGGGGGACGTTTACCAGCTACAGAACGTCACGTAAGACCTTTAAAAGGTTTAGAGCCTGAAGTACAAAATGCAGTTTGGCAAGAAACGGTACAAAAACACGGTGATAAAATAACTGCAAAGAAAGTTCAAGAAGTTGCTAATGAATGGAAAGAAACAAGTCAAGAAATTAAACAACAAAAAAACGAAGGAGTATTTGTTGCAGCTACAGAAAAAGACATTCTGCAAAAGGCAAAAGAAATAAAAGCAAAAAAAGCTGAAGAATACAAACAAAAGATTGTAGATAGAATAGAAAACAAAGTAAGCGAAACAAAAATAAGTAAAGAAGAAAAAGAACTTATTGAAAAGCTTTCGAATGGCGAAACTGTTGTAATCAATATAAACAAACATTTTCACGTATTAAAAGAAGCAAAAGAAAGAGGTTTGTATTATCAAATAGACCGTTATAGTGCTTTTGGTAATCCGTTTTTTTTAGATACTGACGGAGATAGAAATCAAGTTTGTGACGGTTATATAGAATACTTTAAACACAAAAGAAGCCTACACGAAAAAGTAAAAGAATTAAAAGGCAAAGCGTTAGGTTGTCATTGTGCGCCTTTACGTTGTCACGGTGACCACTTAAAAAGTTTAGCTGATGAGAATTAATTTTTTACAAGTGGCTATAGCACAATGGGAACATAACAACAAGTTAAAGTCTAAACTACATTGCACAATTGGTTTAAATATGGATACAGGAGAACTTGTCCGAATGTATCCAGTAGAAAGATTTAAAATGCGCAAACACGAAGTTTGGAATGTAGAAGTTGAGCCAATGACTTGTAGACGTGAAAGAAGCTATAAACCTTTAAGAATGTTTATGACAAAAAAGCTTGACGGAAAAGAAACAACGCAAATGTTAAACAATATACCTTTAACAAATATTGACACTTTAAACAAAGAAAAGCTTTCAATGGGTGTTATAGATATTACTAATAAAAACATTAGTGTAATTACAAATGAAAACTATGTTAATGATAGTCAATACGACCTGTTTGAAAACACCGAACATAGTAAACAAAATAGTCTTGCTGGTAAAAGCTATAGCAACGAATTAAAGAAAGATATTAGAATAAAGTTTCCGTGCAAAAACACGAAACAAGGTTATAGAGATTTAAGTTATAATGAACATCACTTCTTTGTAGGTTTAGAGAAAAATGATAGTGTTCCACCTTACTACAATTCTAACTTATATAATAGAATGATTGTAGGCAATTTAAGGAATCACAGAAGTACGTTCATAGGTTTATGTATGTTTAAAGGTTTATAGTATGACGGCAAAAGAAAGAACAGGTATGCGAGACATAAAGTTCAGCAATTGGATTCGTGAAAAGCTTCCAGATAGTAATACAGGTTATTCAGTTAGTGACTTGGATTTTATGTTATGGAATTGGAAAACTAAAAAAGTAATGTTACTTGAAATAAAGTGCCGAATGGTAGAACCTAAACCAAACCAATACATTATGATAAAAAACATTCATAATTGGATAAAAAAAGGAATTGATCAAGAATGGACTTATTTAGGTTTTAACTTGGTGATGTTTGAAGGTGACACTTTTGACAATGGAAAAGTTTATTTAAACAGAAACGAAATTTCTGAAAAAAATTTAATTCAGTTTTTAAGTTTTTAATTATATTTGTATGTCGCTGGGACAATCAAAAACATTCTTTCTAACGTGACGTGAGTAGGCTATCCCAGCAGCCGAAAGCGTTACGTTTTTTTATTTATAGAATATGGCAGAAAACAAAAAATCATTTATAGCTTATGCAGACTGGAAAGAAACCTTTGACGCGTTAGATAACGAAAAAGCTGGCGAACTAATAAAACACATATTTGCTTATGTGAATGACGAAAACCCAATAAGTGAAGATATGTTAATCAATGCAGTATTTGCAAACATTAAACACACCTTAAAACGCGACTTGAAGAAGTGGGAGAAACAACACGAACAACGTAAAAAGGCTGGCAAGAAAAGTGCTGAAGTTCGTCAACGAAATTCAACGGTCGTTAACGGTCGTTCGGTTTCGTCAACTGATAGTGTAAGTGTAAGTGTTAATGTAAATGATACATATAGAAGCTTCGCACATTTGTCTTTAAGTGTAGAAGAATTTAAAAAGTTAGAAGTTGACTATGAAAAGAAAACTATTGATTCGTGTTTAGATAGTATTGAAAATTTCAAGAATAACAAAAAATACAAATCGTTATATTTGACTTGTAAGAATTGGTTAAAGAAAGAACAAACAAAACACGAATTAGAAACGAATAAAGGATTTAAAGCACCGTGGAATTAAAAGGATATAAGATAACAGAAGCAAGTGACGTAATTGATAAGATTTATAAACACCGTGACAACTATAACGAAAAAGGTAAGTATTTAGGTTGGCGATCATTAGACGAATTTTATAGTATGCAATTAGGCAACTGCACCGACTGGACAGGTTTTCCAATGTCAGGTAAAACACAGGTGCTTATGGAGTTACTACTAAACACAAGTAAGTTTTATGGTTGGAAGCACTTGGTATATTTTCCAGACGTAGGTAACAACGTAGAAATATTAGCCGACCTTATACACAAACTAACAGGTAAAAGTTTCAATCCGTTAGAACATAATGTAATTAAAGACCGTGAAATAACAAGTAGTATTGATTGGGTTTTAGAACACTTTAAAATACTAACCAAGTATGACGTAAAGGCGAAAATGACGCCTTTCGATTTTTACGATTATGCAGTAGAACTTAAACAAAAACACGGACTACACACGGCAAGTATTGATAGTTGGAAAGATATGTCGCACCCATATCACGAATATGGTGGCTATGCACAATATTTAGAAGTAGTATTACCTTATAGAAACCAAATAGCTGAAGACAACGACTTACACCTTCATACAATTATACACCCAAAACTGACCGAAAAAATAAATGGCAAAAGAAGTATACCGTCACCATATGATTTAAAAGGTGGTAGTGAATGGTTTAATAGTGGCAAGTGTATGATTACGGTACACCGTGACGACTTAAGCCACAACCAAGCTATAATTAATTTTAACAAGATTAAACCACGTTCGGTAGGTAATATAGGTCAATTGTTATTGTGGTTTGATAAAGAAAAGTTTTTATATTACGACCAAGACAATCCAGAACCGAATGTTTATAACAAGCTTTATGCACAACAAAAACACGAATAAATGAACACTTTAGATATACTAAAAGCAAAAGTAAACCTACAAACAACTATTATTAAATTTACTAATAGTATTGAAGAACTACAAAGTAAACACCCAGAAAGAATAGACTTAATAGATTCGATGCTTGAAAGTTTAGAAGATGTTAGTCAATTTCAATCCGTTTTTATGCAGTTTGAAGATGAATATTTGTTAGAGTGCAAAGCTAACCTACGGTTACAAATGGTTATAGCTGACCTTAAACAAGAAGTTTTGATGTTAAAAGAAGAAATAAAAGACTTAAAGACGGAATTGTGAAAGTAACTGATAAAATAACAATCACGAATGAAGATAATATGGCTTTAATGTCAAGGTATGAAGATAACTACTTTGACTTGGCAATAGTAGACCCGCCTTATGGTATAAATGCTTCCGAAATGACTATGGGTAGTGGTAAGAATAAAAAATATAAAAAAGGTAAAAAATGGGATAATGAAACACCAAGTAAAGAATATTTTAAAGAATTATTTAGAATTAGTAAACATCAAATTATTTGGGGTGGTAATTATTTTACTGACAAATTAAAACCAAGTAGATGTTATATATTTTGGGACAAAGGTATATATGGTGACTGCGATTTTGCAGACGGAGAATTAGCTTGGTGTAGTTTTGATAAGGTTTTAAGAATAGCAAAAATAAGGTATAAAGGTTTTTTAGGTGCTGATAAAGTAAGAATACATAATACACAAAAACCTATAAAACTTTATGAATGGCTTTTAATGAACTACGCAAAAGAAAATGACAAAATACTTGACACTCATTTAGGTAGTGGTAGTATTGCTTTGGCTTGTCATAATTTAGGTTATGAATTAACTGCTTGTGAATTAGACCAAGAATATTACGAGGCGTCAATAAAACGAATTAAAGACCATATTTCACAACAAAGATTATTTTAAATGCCACGTTGTAAAAACTGCAAAGAAAAGTTTGAAGCTAAACACTTTAATCAAAAGTATTGCTTTAAAAGTGAATGCGTACAGGTATGGGTAGAAACGGCAAAAGTAAAGAACTGGCAGAAAGAAAAGAAACGATTAAAAGACGAATTAGAAACCGTTCAAAGTCTTACTAAAAAAGCACAAAGATACTTCAACGCATATATAAGAGAGCGTGACAAGAACAAACTATGTGTAAGCTGCGACAAACCTTTAGGCTCAAAGTATGACGCTGGACACTATTTTAGTACAAGCCACAAGAACGTAACTTTTAATGAAAATAACGTACACGGTCAATGTGTTGCCTGTAACCAACATAAACACGGAAACCTACTTAACTATCAAATAGGTATAGAAAAACGAATAGGTGCAGACAACCTAATAAAACTACACGAAGAAGCACACAAAGTAAGAAAGTATACACGCGAAGAATTAAACGAAATAATCGAAAAGTATAAACAAAAAAAGAAAGAATTAAATAAATAATCACTATATTTGTATAAACAATAAAATAAATACGTTATGAAAGACACACTAATTGCAAGACTGGCGAAAATCCAGCAAGAACTAAAAGCACCTAAAAACCAATTCAACAAGTTTGGCAACTACAAGTACAGAAGTTGCGAAGATATACTTGAAGCGGTAAAACCATTACTTAACGGCTTGGCACTTAACTTAACTGATGAAGTAAAAGAAGCAGCTGGATATATGTATGTAGAAGCAACTGCGGTAATAACTGACGGCAACAAAATGCAAGCCGTAAAAGCACAAGCTGGTATTGATCCAACGCGTAAAGGTATGGACATAGCACAAAGCTTTGGTAGTAGTTCAAGTTATGCACGTAAGTATGCGTTGAATGGTTTGTTCTTAATTGATGATACTAAAGACGCAGACGCAACTAATACACACGGCAAGGACAAAAACACGAAGAAAACTTTGACTAAACAAAGATTTGAAAGCGCACTTAAAGCCGTACAAGAAGGCACTTACACCAAACAACAACTTGTAAGCCAATATGAACTAACTGAATTACAAACTAAAGCTTTAGAGTTATGTTGAAGATTCGTTGTTCGGCAATAGGCAAAATAATGACTAATAGTCGAAGCAAGTCCGAAGTATTAAGTAAGACTTGTAAAAGCTATCTTCAGGAGTTAGCTATAGAAGAAATGTACGGCATAAAGAAAGAATTTTCAAGCCGTTACACTGACAAAGGTGTTGAGGTCGAAAGAACTTCTATAGACCTTGTTCAAGACAATTGTGACTTTGGTTTTATGTACAAGAACGAAGAACACTTTGAGAATGACTTTCTTACAGGTACGCCAGACGTAAACACGGACAATATACTTTTAGACGTGAAGTCAAGTTATGACGCAACTACTTTTCCGTGGTTCGAAGAAGAAATACCAAATAAAGATTACTTCTACCAACTACAAGGCTATATGGCTTTGACAAAAAAACGAAAGTCTATACTTGCATATTGTTTAGTAAACACACCTTTTCAAATAGTAGAAGACGAAGTAAGGCGTGCGCATTGGAAGGAACACCTAATAGACGAAAACGAAGAACTACGAGCAGACGTAGAAGCAAGACACAACTTTGACCATATACCACCAGAAAAACGAATAAAAACTTTTGAAGTAAGGTATGACAAAGACGTAATAAAAGCTATCTACGAAAGAATAGAAGAGTGCAGAAAATATTACGAAACACTTATACAATGAAAACACGAAAGAACAAAGTAATAATAGTCAGAGTAACAGACGAAGAAAAAGAAATATTAAAACTAAAAGCAAGGCGCACACGAAAGACGTTAAGCGCATATATATTAAGTAAAACAATAGATTATGGAACAGAAGAATAACACAGGAGCAATCTTTAAAAACAACTACAAAAAAACGGATTCACAACCAGACTACAAAGGTAAAGCACTTATTGACGGTGTAGAAAAAGAAATAGCCTTATGGCTAAACGAAAGTAAAAGCGGTGTAAAGTATTTTAGTGCTGCCTTTAGTAAACCATACCAAGCAGAAGTAGAAGCTGGCGGTGACGAAGACGCAAAATATGACGCGAAAATGTCAGAAGGTTCTGACGATTTACCTTTTTAAACACAAACATCAAACAAGAAAAAGCGTACAGAAATGTGCGCTTTTTTTTATTCACAACTATTTGTTTAAATATACGTTTATACATATTAGAAAATAATCATTACATTTGTTTAGAATCTAATCAATGAACTGGCTTAAAAAAGTTGCCGAACTACACGAAGACTATTTGAGAATGGTCAAAAGTTTTGGCGAAGAATTTTTAGCTGAAGACATTGTTCAAGAAATGTATATCAAGTTAAGTAAGTATGCAGACGCAGATAAGGTTTTACGAAAAAACGGACAAATAAATAAAAGCTACATTTTTTTAACTTTACGTTGTTTGTATTACGACTTACAAAAAGAAAGAAACAAAATAGAAAAAGTGGACATAGAAGAAATAAAACCTATAGGTGTCACTTACGACTACATAAACGAACACGAAGCTTATAGTGCAATCATAGAAAAAATAGAAGAAGAAACTGAGTCGTGGCATTGGTACGACAAAATGTTGTATGAACTTTATCGCGACTCAGGTAAGTCTATGCGCGATATTTCTGCAGAAACACGAATTAGTGTAAGTTCTATTTACCAAACAATAAAGTATTGTAAAAAACAAATAAAAAACAAAGTAGGTGAAGACTACGAAGATTATAAAAACGAAGAATACGAACTAATTAAATGATTATGGAAAAAGACGTAGACTACTATAATAGTTTAGACAAACGATCTAAAGAATACAAAGACTGGAAGAAAGCACAAAAGGCAGAAGGTCTTGGTGACGTTGTAGAAAAAATAACTGAAGCTACAGGTATCAAGAAAGCCGTTAAGTGGTTAGCTGGTGACGATTGTGGTTGTGACGAAAGAAAAGAAAAGTTAAACAACTTATTTCCTTCACGTTGGAAAGCTGACTGCCTACAAGAAGACGAATACAAATGGCTTGATAATTGGTTTAAGTTAGAAAAAAGTATAATGAAGCCAACAGAACAAAAAGAAATGTTAGCAATATACAACCGTGTATTTAATGCACGTCAGCAATTCACTACTTGTTCAAGTTGTTTACGTGACATAATGAATAGAATGAAAAAAGTTTACGAAACATACGAAAATGCCAATACCTAAACCACGAAAAGACGAATCAAGAAAGGACTTTATGCAAAGATGTATGAGTAATCCTACTATGGTAAAAGAATATGGTACAGACCAACGTTTAGCGGTTTGTTCTGCAACTTATAAAGACAAATACAATAAAGACAATGGCAAAGAAAGGTAGACCAAAAAAAATACAAGACCCAAAAGAATTAGAAGACATCTTCGAAGCTTATAAAACCTACACAAAAACGAATCCAAGGTTTAAATACCACCTAAACCAAAGAACAGGTGATATGGTAGGAGAACCTTTAGAAGTACCACTAACAATAGAAGGCTTTGAAATATATTGCTACAACAAATTTGACTTCACAGTTAAACACTATTTAGAGAATACAGAGAACAGATATGAAGACTTCTGTACTATCTCTACGCGTATACGTAAAGAAATACGTGACGACCAAATAAAAGGCGGTATGGTCGGTCAGTATAATCCAAGTATTACTGCACGTTTAAACGCGTTAAAAGAACAAATAGAACAAACGAATATAGAGCAACCATTATTCCCAGATGTTTCAAAGGACAACGGCGATAAATAAAATACTTGCGTTAAAAAAACGAATCAAGATTGTTCAAGGTGGTACGTCAGCTGGTAAGACTTACGGCATACTACCAATACTAATAGACAAAGCCTGTAAACAACCAAACACCGAAATAAGTGTAGTAAGTGAATCAATACCACATTTGCGTAGAGGTGCTTTACGTGACTTCTTAAAGATTATGAAATCTACACAACGATTTGTTGACGAACGTTACAACAAGTCACTACTAAAATACGAATTTGCAAATGGCAGCTTTATAGAATTCTTTAGTGCTGACGATTCAAGTAAACTTCGTGGTGGTAGACGTTCAATCTTATATATAAACGAATGCAATAGTGTAAGCTTTGAAAGTTTTAACGAATTGTCAATTAGAACGAAAGACGAATGCTATCTTGATTATAACCCAACGGCAGAATTTTGGGTACAGACAGAACTTGAAGGTCAAGAAGACGCAGAAAAAATAATACTTACCTACAAAGACAACGAAGCACTTGACAAAGGTATAATAGACCAAATAGAAAAGAACATAAAGAAAGCCGAAACAAGTAACTATTGGAAGAATTGGGTTCGTGTTTATGTAGACGGTGAAATGGGACAACTTGAAGGTGTAGTGTTTAGTAACTGGAAACAAATAGACACAATACCAAATGAAGCAAGACTTATAGGCATAGGTGTTGACTTTGGCTACACAAATGACCCCACAAGTATTATAGAAGTGTACAAAATGAACGAAACACGAATACTTAACGAAGTAACCTACCAAACAGGTTTATTAAATAGTGACATAGCAAAGATACTACCGCGTGACGTACCTGTTTACGCCGATAGTGCCGAACCTAAAAGTATTGCCGACATTCAAAGATATGGTATAACAATTAAAGGTGTTACAAAAGGTCGTGACTCAATTAACTACGGTATTGACGTAATGCAGCGTGAAAATTATTTAGTGACTTCACAAAGTACAAACCTAATAAAAGAACTTCGTTCATATTGTTGGGACACCGACAAAACAGGTAAACGACTAAATAAACCTATAAGTATGTATGACCACGCAATAGACGCGGTACGTTACCACGAAATGGAAACGTTAGGTATGAACAAAAATTACGGTTCATATTCTATTCTCTAAACTACAAAAACACGAAAAATAAGTTATATAATTATGAAGCTTGACATATTACTTCCTACTTCACTTTCAGAAATACCTTTATGTAGGTATCAAAAGTTCATAGAAATGAAAGAACAAAGCAATGACGAAGAACTCATAGCTAATAAAATGATTCAAATATTCTGTGGTATAGAACTAAAAGAAGTAATGCAAATTAAGGTAAAAGAACTAAATGGCTTAATTAAACACTTTACAGACGTATTTAGTGAAAAGCCACAACTTGTAAGGCAGTTCAAAATTAAAAACATAGAATTTGGTTTTATACCTAAAATAGACGACATAAGTTTTGGTGAATACGTTGACCTTGAACACCACTTTCAGAATTGGTCTACCTATCACAAGGCTATGGCGGTAATGTTTAGACCTATCAAAGAAAAACACGGAGACAAATACACAATAGTAGACTACGAACCTAATGAAGATATGCAAGAACTTATGAAGTTTGCACCTTTAGACGTAGCAATTAGTGCTTCGGTTTTTTTTTATCATTTAGGAAGCGAATTATTGAATCTTACAATGAACTATTTACAGAACGAAGTGACGAAGATGACGCGTTCAGTGAATACTCAGAAAGAAGCCAATTTGGCAAACGCTGGGGCTGGTATTCAAGCATCTATAAATGCGCTCAAGGAGATATCACCAAGTTTGATGAGGTCACCAGAACAAGACTTACTCAATGTCTTACCTATCTTACCTTCGAAAAACAAAAAAGCGAAATCGAAAGCCGCGAACTTAAAAGACAAATGAAACGATGAATTATTTTGATATTATAGACAAACTTAAACAACACTTCGAAAGTGATGCAATCATAAACACCGTGACACAAGGTGACATTTTTGAAGTAGACTTAAACAAGCAGACAATATTTCCGTTAGTTCATTTAATCGTAAACACGGCAACTTTTGAAGAAAACGTCATAAGGTACAACATAAGTATTTTAGCTATGGACATAACCGATATAAGTAAAGACGCAAACACGAATAACTTTGACGGCAACGATAACGAATTGTATGTACTCAACACTATGTTAGCAGTTCTTAACAGGTGCTACGAATTGTTAAGACGTGGTACTTTATACACCGATAAATTCCAAGTAGACGGCACACCAACCTGTGAACCTTTTACTGAACGATTCGAAAACAAGTTAGCTGGCTTTACTATGACAACCGACATACTTATTCCAAACGATATGACTATATGTTAGAAAATGTACAAGCCATATTAGACGAATTTAAAGCTAACGTAATAAACGAAGCTAAAAAAAACCTATCTGCACAAAACACCTCAGGTAGGTTAAAAGATAGTTTAAAAGGTTATGTTAAAGAATCTAAAAATAGTATTCAAGTAAGCTTTGAAATGGAAGACTACGGCTTTTATCAAGACCGTGGTGTTAAAGGTAAAAAAGGTGGTAAGAGTTTAGACGGCTACAAATACACGAATAAAATGCCACCACCTAAAGCCTTCGATAAATGGACAGTAAGAAAAGGCATAGCACCACGCGACAAAGAAGGTAGGTTTATAAAACGTAAATCATTAAACTTCTTGATAGCACGGAGTATATTTAACAAAGGTATTAAGCCAACACTATTTTTTACCAAGCCTTTTGAAAAATACTATAAAAGGTTACCTAAAGAACTTACTGAAAAGTATGCACTTGATATGGTAAACCTATTTAACACAATAACAGACGAAAACTTTAAACGATTAGCCAAATGAATTTAGCACGAAGTCCACATATTATAGAAATAGCAGAATCAGGTCAAGAAGGTTCTAAAGTAGAATTGTTTTTGTGGAATAGTGGTAGTCAACCTACCAATCCTCAATATACACTATCTAAACTTATACCAGCTTCTAACAAAATAGAAACCTATTATAATATATCGCCGTATGTTCGGGAATATTTTACATTTACTAAATGGCAAAATGCTACAGGTTTAACTTATGACATAGATATAGACGTTAATTTTATTGTGCAGTATGCAGTTAAAAGATATAAATTAGTAGGTGGAACATATACTTTAATTGATACAATTACAGGCACATTTTCAAATGGCTTTGGTTATTACGAAGATGGTTACAATCCTGCAACACCTTCTGTATTATTAGACGAAGGCACTTACTACTATAACTACGATTCTACAATACCTACTTCACAAAATAACGGAACGTGGGGTTCTATAGATATTCAAATAAGTGTAGGTGACGTTGTAAGGTATACCGATTTAGTAACAGGCAGTAGTTTTGATTTTACTGCAACAACGGCTGGTACAAAAAGCTTTTCACGAATTTATTTGACTTATGTAGCAAATGGCAACAAAGTAGAATGGTTGCCTGGTGGTAGTGTAGTAAGGTGGACAGGTTACTTTAAACCACAATGCGAACCTAAATACCAACCTGTCACAGTAGACTTTGTTAATCGTTATGGTAGTTGGTCAAGAATCTTTTTTCAGAAGGCAAAAACACGAACCATAGAAGTAAAGAAAAACGAATACAAGTTAAATCCAGATAGCCTACCTTTTACACCACAAGACACAAGACAAAAAGCACAATTCAATATAAACGGCACAGAAACAATTAAACTTAATACAGGTTGGGTAAACGACGGATATGGTGAATACTTACAACAATTATTCTTAAGTGAATATGTTTCTATATGCGACTTTGAGAATAACGAAGACTATGCTTCAGTTAAAGTTAAACCAAGTTCACTTAAAAAGCAAGTAGGTCTAAATGACGGAATGATAAACTACACACTTGAGTTTGAGTTTGCTTACGATATGATAAACACGGTAATTTAATGCGTACAGTTCAAGTATATATAGAAGGTCAAAGACTTGACTTGTTTAATGACGAAACAATAAGCGTCACAAGTAAACAACAAGACGTTCAAGACATAAGTAAAGTATTTACTGACTTTAGCCAATCGTTTAGTGTTCCGAGTACACCAAGTAATGACGCAATATTCCAGCACTTTTACCAGAATGACGTAGATAGCACAATAGACCACAACATAAGAAGAAGTGCGTTTATAGAAATAGACTTAACAACTTTTAGAACAGGCACTATAAGCCTTGAAAAAGCTGAAATAAAAGACAACCAAGCTTACTCTTATCAAATTACTTTCTATGGCGATATAACAAGTCTAAAAGACAAATTTGGTGATTCTAAATTAAATGAATTAACATATCTTAACATACATTCACACGATTATAGTGGTGCAGAAATACAAGACAGGATAACAGACGGAAGTACAAACTATGCAATACGCTGGCCATTAATTACCCAACGTGTGTTGACTTATGGTGACGGTGGCGCAAATGACATTAGTCCCAGTGGTGGTATTAGTTCTATAGCTTATACTGAATTGTTTCCAGCAATAGACTTACGTAGTATATTTATTGCAATAGAAATAAAATATGGCATAGACTTACAAGGTGTATTTTTAAGTGACAAAAGATTTACTAACTGTTTTTTGTATTGCCAAAATAAAGACAATTTTCAGTTTTTAACAGGCACACAAGCCGTTGACCTTACAAGTATTTCACAAGATGTTCAAACAGGTTTAAATCCGTTTGTATGTTCTGACTATGTAGACTTAGCTAACAACACAATAAACATACAAGAATTAGATTTAGACATTGGTAGGCACATAATAAGATTTAATGTTATTAGTCAAAGTACAGTTAGCGGTGATTATTTTATTCGTGTGTTTGAGAATGACGTTTTAATAAGTTCTTATCAAGGTAGCCAAGCAGATACATACTTAATTCTTGACACGCCAAATACAAGCGGTTTAAATAGTGTATATAGGTTTGAAGTGCAAACTACTGAAGCTATGGATTTAGATTATCGTTTGCGATATGAAATACAAGGACAATTTGAAGACCCAATAACAGGTCAACAAGTTATAAACACGAATTTTTGTGAAATAGAAACAAATACAACTTCATATAGTGCAAACATTTCTATTCTACCTTATTTGCCAGATATGAAAATAGCCGACTTCTTTACGGCGGTTTTAAAAGAATTTAATTTGACTTGTTATGGTATTGCAGAAGATGTGTTTCAAGTTGAGCCATTAGATGATTGGTATAGTAAAGGAGCTATTGTAGATATTACCAAATACACGGACATAAAATCTATTAACGTAGAAAGAATAAAGCTATTTAAATTTATAGAATTTAAATACCAACAAAGTGAAAACATATTAAACAACCAATTTAGAGAATTATTTGGTCGTGAATATGGCGACGTTTCAATAACTTTTGATTATGACGGTGGCGAGTACAAAATAGAACAACCTTTCGAAAATATGCAAATGCAAAAGTTCACAAACACGAACTTACAGGTAGGCTTTACGGTAGACAAAGACCTAAACACCTATACACCTAAGCCTATGTTATTGTATATGTATGAAGAAACAAGTGAACAAGTGCCTTTCTTTAATGGTACTACCACAAACATACTTACGGAGTATATGCCTTTCGGTCAAGATGTAAAAGTAAATAATCTAAATTTTACTTTGAATTTTAATTACGAAATAAGTACACTACTACTTCAGGCAGTACCTAATACATTGTATGAAATATATTATAAGGCATACTTACAAAATTTGTATAAGTTAAAGAATCGTAGATTGACCGTAAAGACGAATCTACCTGTAAGCCTACTTACTAACTTAAGGTTAAACGACCGTGTAATAATTCGTGACAAGCGTTATATTATCGAATCAATGAAGTCTAACCTAAATAATGGTGATGTAGACTTTGTATTGATAAATGACTTTAGAGCCGTTCTTTCAGATAGTGGTAGCAATCCACCAGAAACCATAGTAACTGATGATGTCGCACAATGTTTAGACGTTAGAATTTTGTTTCCTAATGGCGTAGAAAGTGCAACCATAACAACTACAACAAGTGGTGTAACAATAACACCAAGTACGTTGACAAGTGAAGGCACGGTAGAAGTGTGTATTCCAGACAATCCTAACACAACAACGGTACTAAAAACCGAAGACAATGTTGACTACATAAACACGGAGAATACTTTGCGAATAAGAACAGAAGGCGGTACTATAGAACTAATTACTTTAAATGTTACTTATACGTTTACTAATGGCACACAAGCAGTTAACCAAATATACATACAACAACAACCATAATGATAAAGCACATAATAGACTTACTACAAATAGACGAATTCTACGAAGGTAGCTACAATGTACATATAGCTAAAGGTCTTTATAGTTATGAAACAGGAATAAAAGAAATATATAAGCAAAAGAAAAGAATGAACCTGTTGAAAAAACGAAATAAAGAACAACTACAATGGCTGAAAAAAGAACTATAGACATAAACATAAAGAATAACGCAGACGAAGCAACACAAGACTTCAATACGTTTAATGATGCGTTAGACCAAACTGCAAAAAGTGCAAAGAATGTCAATAGCACATTTGAAGAAGTATATGGTGAACTACAACCACTAACAACAAGATTAGGTGAAGCCGAAGACCGTCTTTATGAATTGGCTTTAGCTGGTGACACTACTTCTAAAGAATATCAAGAACTTTTAACAAAAGTTGGCGAATATAGAAAGGTTCAAATACAAACCGATTTAGCAGTAGACGGTGCAGCCACTACAATGACACAAAAACTTGGTAGTGCGTTGAACGCGGCTACAAGTGGTTTTACAGCAACACAAGGTGCAATAGCTTTATTTGGTGAAGAAAACGAAGCTTTAAACGAATCACTCCTAAAAGTTCAAAGTGCTTTAGCTATTCAACAAGGTGTTCAAGGTTTAACTGAAGCCTATAGAGAATTAGGAATAGGTACAAAAATAGCAGGAGCAGCACAGGCAGCTTTTACTTTTGTAACTGGTGGTGCTTCAACTGCTTTAAAGGTATTTAGAGCAGCTTTAGTAAGTACAGGTATTGGTGCAATAGTAGTAGGTTTAGGTTTGTTGATTGCCAACTTTGAAAAGGTTAGCAAATTTGTAGGAGATGCAATAAAAAGTTTTGACAAATTAAGTGGTGTAATGAAAATTATTCTGTTTCCTATTACCGCAATTATCGAAGGCTTTAAATTAGTTAATAAAGGTTTACAGGCTTTAGGTATTACACAAAGCGAAGCGGAGAAAGAGGCTGAGAAAAGGAATGAGGCAAGTAAGGCAAGATATGAAGCAGAAAAAAAGCGTTTAGATGAAAGCAAAAAGCAATTAGAAAAACAGGCACAAGCACAAAAAAAATACACTGAAGCATATTTAGGAGAACTTGAAATACGCAGACGTATGGCGAAAAAAAATGGTGATGACATAAAAGCCATAGATGAAGAAATACTTGCGGCACAAATACAATCAGTAGAAGATGAAAAAGAAAACTTTTTAGAAAGCAAAAGAATAAGACTTAAAGAAATACAGGCACTTGAAAAACGTCTATTGAAACTTTACGGTGCAAATTCAGCTAAATACAAAACACAAGTTCGACTTAATCAAGAATATGAGCAAAGAATAAGAAACGAGGACTGGAACGAAATTAAAATATTTAATAATCGGGTTCAAACTTTGCGTTTGGATAACGAAGAGAAAGAAGCAGAAAGTTTAGAAAGACGCAGACAAAAATATCGTGAATACAGAGATAACAGACTACAAACAGCAAGACAAATAGAAGACCTTGAAAACGAATTACTTGAAGAAGGCATAGAAAAAGAACTTGAAATAAATCGCGATAAGTTTAGAAGACTTCGTGAAGATGCCGAGAAAAACACGAAACTAACTTTAGAAGAACGTAGAAGACTAAACGACCTATACACCGAACAAGAAGCAAAATCTGAAGCCGAAATAAGAAACAAGTTTAGAAACGAAGAACTACAAAAAGAAATAGACTTTTTTACTGAAAACAAATTACCTGTTTTACAAGCAATAGCAGACGAAGAAGTAAAAGTAGAAATAAACAAATGGTCTTTAATTGGTCAAGCACAAGCCGAAGCTTACAAAAAAGAAGAAGCGTTAAGAAAACGAAATCAAGACTTTGCCGTTCAAACTACTTTAGACGGTTTAAGTTTAATTAGTGACATAACAGAACTATTTGGTAAGAAAGGTGAAAAACAAGCAAAACGTGCTTTTCAAGTACAAAAGGCAGCACAGATAGCAGCTGCGACTATAGAAACATATTTATCAGCACAAAAAGCATACACGTCACAATTAATACCAGGCGACCCAACGTCACCTGTTAGAGCTGGTATTGCTGCTGGTGTTGCCGTAGCTGCTGGTTTGGCTAACATAGCAAAAATAGCTTCACAAAAATTTGAAGGTGGTGGTTCGTCAGGTGGCGGTGCAGACTTTAGCGGTGGTGGTGTAGGTGGTGGCGAAACAGTTGCACCACAATTTAACGTAGTAGGCGATAGTGGTATAAACCAATTAGCACAATTACAACAACAACCTACACAAGCTTATGTGGTTAGTGGTGAGGTAACTTCTGCACAAGCACTTGACAGAAACCGTGTAACAAATGCAACACTATAAACAAACTTAAGTTATATATATATGAGAATTGTAGAACTTGTCATAGACGAAAATGACGAAACAAGCGGAATAGAAGCCATAAGTGTAGTTGAAACACCAGCAATAGAAGAAAACTTCGTTGCACTAAATAAACACGAACTACAACTTAAAGAAGTAAACAAAGAAAAACGTATTCTTATGGGTGCTGCCTTAATACCAGACAAAAGTATTTATAGGCGAAATGACAAAGGTGACGAATACTACATTTACTTTTCTAAAGAAACGGTACGTAAAGCTTCAGAACTTTTCTTTAAACGTAGTAACCACAAAAACGCAACCTACGAACATAAACAACCAATTGAAGGTATGACTATAGTAGAATCGTGGATTGTCGAAAACACGAAACAAGACAAGTCTGCACTATATGGTTTAAATTTACCTGTAGGCACTTGGGCAGTAAGTATGAAAGTAGACAATGACGAAATCTACGAAAAGGCGAAGAAAGGCGAAGTAAAAGGCTTTAGTATTGAAGGCTATTTTGCCGACAAGCTTGATATGAGTATGCAAGAAGCTAAAAGACAAGAAACAATAAACAAACTAAAAGAACTATTAAAATGAATTTAAGAGAACAAATAGAAAAAGAAATTACTGACAAAGTAATGACTAAACTTGCAAGTGAAAAAGTAGAACTTGGGTTAATTGATGACATTAATAAAAAGTTGGATAAGTTAAATCAAGAAAGAAGAACGCTTCAAAAACAAGCACAACAAATTGCTGATAAGTTTAACGATATACAACCGTCATATATGAAAATATTTCAAGAAGCAAGTAAGGCTTCGGATATGGCAAAAGAATTAGGAATTAATGAAGCCGTAAAATTATTTGGTGCAAGAGCAGATGAAGCAAAAGACTATGCTAATGTAAGTGGGGACGTTGCTAATAGAATAAAAAACGCTATAAGTAAAATATAAAAACACGAATAATTGAAAACAAGTAAAACAGGTGTACTTGGTGGCAATCGTGCTTGCCTATGTAAAGACGGAACATATTCAACAAAATGTTGTGACGGTTCTATATGGGCACAAGGTTATGGTAGCACGGTAGGTAGAACAATACCAGAAAGTGCAAATAGGTATTTAGTAGAACGTTGCGACAACGGACATACACACCACGTACATATTGACGGTAGTACTTTAGTAGTTGGCAATGTATATTATTTCAGTTTTGCTAACAATCACCACAACGGTTGTTACACTATTTTAAGTGAAGGTGGCGGTGCTGGTTTATTACTTCAAAGTGTTGACTTGTATGCCGATTGTGACACTTGTTTATCTTCTACATAAACACGAAAATGCAACAAACTTTTTAAGATTAAGTTATATATAGTAAGAACACGAATAATAAATTAAATTATGAATAACAGAACTATACTAAACAAAGTAAAAGAACTTTTAGGAATGGAAGTTAAACTTGAGCAACGTAAATTAGAAGACGGTGTAACAGTTATCGAAGCTGATGAATTTGCACCAGATAACGAAGTAATGATTGTAACCGAAGACGAACAAATGATACCACTACCTGTAGGTGAATATGTAATGGAAGGTGGCGAAGAAGTTTTAGTAGTTACTGAAGAAGGTCTTATTTCTGAAATCAAAGCTAAAGAAGAAGAAGTAGAAGAGGTTGTTGAAGAAGAAGCTAAAAAAGACTACGAAGAAAAAGAAGAAGAAATGGCTGAAGAATCAAGACCAATTAAGAAAACAGTTGAATCAATTGTTAAAGAAACTTTCTTTACTGAAATTGAAAACTTGAAAAAAGAAAACGCAGAATTAAAAGCTAAACTTGAAACCTTAAGTAGTGACGAAAACACGAATGAAGAAACTACAAACGAAGTAACTAACGAAACTGAAGTAGTAGAAGAAGTTGCCGAAGTAGAACTTTCAAGTGAAGAACCAGCTGCAAAGCCTATTTCTTACAACCCAGAAAACAAAGAAAACACGGAGAAATTTAACTTCGCAAAGAACCGACCAAGAAACATTATGGACACGGTTCTAAAAAGAATAAATAAGTAAATAAATTTTTTAATAACTAATATTTTTTAATTATGGCACAGCCAACAATCACGGGAAGTAGTTATAACGGTCAGTTCGCAGGAAAATACATATCTGCGGCACTTTTATCTGCTCCTACTATCGACCAAGGTGGTATTACTGTAATGCCGAACATTAAGCACAAAGAAGTGCTACAAAACTTAACAACTTCAACTTTATTAGCTGACGCTTCTTGCGACTTTGACGCAACAGGTTCAACAGTTACTTTAACTGAAAAAGTTCTTGAAGTATTCGACTACCAATTGAATATGCAATTGTGTAAGTCACAATTTCACTCAAACTGGCAAGCTTCAGAAATGGGCTTTAGTTCATTTGACGAGTTACCAAAATCTTTTGAAGATTACCTTTTAGCTTATGCTGCTGCTAAAGTTGCTTCTGAAATGGAAGTAAACATTTGGAGAGGTGTTCAAGCTACTTCAGGACAGTTTGCTGGTCTTGTTACTTTAGCTGCTGCTGACGCAGACGTAAATGACGTTACAGGTACTACTGTTACTGCTGCAAACGTAATTGACGAGCTTGCTAAGATAATTGACTCCGTAAACACGAACACAAATATTTACGCAAAAGACGACACAAGAATTTATGTTTCAAGGAACATAATGGCTGCTTACGTTCGTGCTTTAGGTGGATTTGCTTCTGCTGGTTTAGGTGCTAACGGTGTAAACAACGAAGGAACAATGTGGTACGGTAAAGGTGCTGCTATCTCTTTTGACGGTATTCCACTATTCTTGGCTGAAGGTCTTGCTGCTAACACGGCTATGGCTGCACAAACTTCAAACTTGTTCTTTGGTTGTTCACTATTAAGTGACACACAAGAAGCACGAGTAATTGACGTTTCACAGTATGACGGTTCAGATAACGTAAGAGTTATTATGAGAATGGCTGCTGGTGTTGAGTACGGTATTGGTGGAGATATAGTTCTTTATTCATAATATTAACCAGAACGAAGTAAGGAGGAGGTAAAATGCCTTCTCCTTTTTTTGTTCATAAAACTTTAAAATATGTCTTGTGATATTACAAATGGTAGAATTGAACAATGCAAGGATTCGGTTAGTGGTTTAAAGGCAATCTATTTCATTAATTTTGACGATTTAGATAGTGACAACGTAGTTTATGACGCAACAAATACTGACGTAATTGATACGTGGCAACCAGCTTCGGCTTTGTCAATTTACAAGTATGAACTTAAGTCTACTGCAAATAGTTTCACTACTTCTATTAATTCAAGTCGTGACAATGGTACTACTTTCTTTGAACAAACTTTAGTAGCTAACCTTAAAAGACAAGATTTTGCTACACACAAAAACGTAAAGTTATTGGCTTATGGTAGACCAAGAATTGTTATTCGTACAATGACTGACCAATTCTTTTTAATGGGATTAGACCAAGGTGCTGACGTAAGTGCTGGAGAAATTTCTACAGGTGCTGCTTTAGGTGACTTCAATGGTTATTCATTGACGTTCACGGCACAAGAAGAATTGCCAGCTAACTTTATCGACGTATCTACTGAAGCTGCACTTGCAACTGCATTTGCAGACGGTGCTGGTACCGATGCGGTAATTGTTACTTCTTAAGATTCTTTCTTATATTCCTTTCATAACAAGAGGCACTTTTCGGAGTGCCTTTTTTATTGAAATAAAAACAGATTTACACTTTTCAAGTTATATATATATGATAATACTACAAGAATCGGCAAGTGAACAAACTTTTAGCTTCATACCAAGAAGTCAAGTTTACGATTCTATGTATATAACTGACGAAAACACGAATACTACTTCTGAAGTTACAATTACTTCAAGTACACAAGGTGACTATGTAGACACTATAAGCGCAACCTTTAGTATTAAACAAAACCACTTCTATAAACTTGAAATAAAAAACGGAACTGAAATAGTACACAAAGACAGAATATTCTGCACTAACCAACCTGTTGCAACATATTCTATAAACAATGGCGAATTTGTTAGTAAAACGTCAAACAACGAATTTATTATTTATGAGTAATAATATACACTTATTAGAATTAAGCCACTACGAAGCACCTGTTATTAAAGAAGCAGCACGTGAAGATTACATCGAATACGGTGAAAAAAACGACTTCTACCAATTTCTAATCGACAGATACACGAATAGTACCACGAATAACGCAATTATAAACAACGTAAGCCGTTTAATATATGGTAAAGGCTTAAGTGCTACAGACGCGTCAAGAAAGCCTTCAGAATACGCACAAATGAAAGCTTTGTTTCATAATGACTGTGTTCGTAAATTAGCTTGTGACTTAAAAATGTTAGGACAATGTGCAGTACAGGTCATATACACGAAAGACAGAAAAAAAATTGCACAAGTTCACCACGTACCAGTACAATTATTACGTGCCGAAAAATGCAACGAAGACGGTAAAATAGAAGGTTACTACTATTGTGATAATTGGCAAGACACTAAAAAGTTCAAGCCTAAAAGAATACCAGCTTTTGGTTGTTCTAATGAAGCTATAGAAATTTACTTTATAAAGCCTTATTCAGTAGGTCAAAAATATTATTCTTTAGTTGACTACTATGGTGGTTTACCTTATGCACAATTAGAAGAAGACATTTCTAAATACTTAATTAACGAAGTAAACAACGGCTTTAGTGGTAGAACGGTTGTAAACTTTAATAATGGTGTGCCAAGTGAAGAACAACAACATATGATAAAGTCTAAAGTTCTTAACCAACTTACAGGTACTTATGGTGAAAAGTTAATAGTTGCTTTTAACAACAATGCCGAATCAAGAACGACAGTTGACGCAATGCCAGTAAATGACGCACCAGACTTATACAATACTTTGGCAGAAGAATGTTTACGAAAAATTATGTTATCGCACAACGTAACTTCACCTTTACTTTTTGGCATAGCAAGTAGTAACGGCTTTAGTTCAAATAGTGACGAACTAAAAGACAGTTTTGTTCTATTTAACAACCTTTGTATTTTACCTTTTCAAGAACTTTTACTTGATGCCTTTGAACATATTTTAGCTTTTAATGGTGTAAGCCTTAATTTGTTTTTTAGAACGTTAAAACCTTTAGAGTTTACCGATTTAGAAAACGCAGCTACAGAAGAACAAGTACAAGAAGAAACAGGTTTAGAATTAAGTGGTTTAAGTAAAGACTTACAAGACTTTTTAGCAACAGGTGAAGACATAGACCAAGAAGGTTATGAACTTATAGATGTTCGTGACGTTGACTATGATTTAGAAGATGACTTTGACGCACAAGTACAAGAATGGGAAAACGAACTTAAACCTAAACAAAGTACACTTTCTAAAATTGTAAATTTAGTTCGTACTGGTGTTGCTTCACCTAATAAACCAAGTGAACAAGATAAACAAGTAGAAGGCTTATATTTTAAAGTACGTTATCAATATGTAGGTGACGATTCACCAGAAAGAGATTTTTGCCGTGCTATGATGAGAGCAAGTAAAGTATATCGTAAAGAAGATATTACAAGACTATCTTCACAAGTAGTAAACAAAGGTTTTGGCGAAGGTGGTTCTGACACTTATTCAATATGGTTGTATAAAGGTGGTGCAAGATGTCACCACAAATGGCAAAGACGAACTTATGTAAGCTTTAGAAAAGGTGCTTCTATAGGTGCAGCAGACAGTTCACAAATAAGTACAGGTAAAGCACGTAAATATGGTTATAGAGTAACTAATGAACCTGAAGTAAGTATGAAGCCTAACGATATGCCGTTAAAAGGTTTTTCACCTAACAATCCTAACCTACCAAAAGACGTATAATTATGGCAAAAGCACTATTAGTTACAAACACGGACATAAAAAGATTTACGGCACTTAACGGCAATTTAGATAGTGACAAGTTTGTTCAATTTGTCGCAATTGCACAAGACATTCATATTCAAGGTATGTTAGGTACAGACTTACTTGAAAAAATACAAGCCGACATAATTTCAGACACACTTGAAGAACCTTATTTGTCACTTCTTACTACATACATTAAGCCTTGCCTTATCCACGCAGCTATGTTAGAAGCTTTACCTTATTTGGCATACACTATAGCTAATCAAGGTATTTATAAGAAAAGTAGTGAAGCCGCAGAAACGGTAAGTAAAGAAGAAGTAGACTATATGATAGAACGCGAGAGAAAAACGTATCAACACTATAAAGAACGATTTATTGACTATATATGTCAAAACAATAACTTGTTTCCAGAATACACTTCTAATAGTGGTAGTGACGTTTATCCGAACACATATAACGATTTTTCAGGATGGGTAATATAAAGTACAAACCGAAAGAAAAGAACGTAAAGAAACTTAAAGCTTTCTTAACTAAATACTATGGCAGAAATAAAAATAAGTGATTTAACGGCAAAAGGTGCTAACATTGCAAACACGGATAGGTTTGTAATTGCAGAAAGTGACGGCGCTGGTGGCTTTAATTCAAAGTATATTACAGGTGCAGAAATAACGGCAGTAGCTGGTTCGTCTATATATTCTGCTGACGGCACAATAGGCACTACAAGAACGGCTACGTTAACAGATAGCTTGACTTTTACAAGTGGTCAAATGATTCGTATTGCTAATGGTACTAATATAGTCGAAGTAACAGATAATACACATTTACCAAGCACACTTGCAGCGAACACTACTTATGTTATTCGTGGATTAATTAGAGTAGCAAGCACAATTACGGTAACTAATGACGGCTCAAAGATTATAGGTCTTGACAGAACTAAAGATTTAATACAATACACAGGAACAGGTACTTTATTTGATATTACTGACGTAGATTTTAGTATTCAAAATGTAGGATTCACTACTACCACAACAGGTAAAATACTTGATGCCATTAATTATACTGCTGGAGTTAGTGCAAATAATTACGGCAGAACTAAAGTATTGCAGATTTTCGGTTGTGAGTTCAGAGGTTGTTATGACTTAATGACCATTACAGGCTTTGAATTAGTCGATTTAAACAATTCTATTTGTTGGTATAGTACAGGAAGTATAGGATTTCAATTTAAAGACGTTAGACACCTTGAAATAAGTTCTTGTGAGTTCTATAATTGGTATGATGAAGCTACGGCTACAACTTACTCAACTGCATCAATGATTGAATTACTTGCAAATGGCGTTGATAATGTAGGTTTTGCAGTTATCAATATCAATAGTTCAATAGTACACCCAGAGGAAACACAAAACGGAATTGAAATAAATTCTGCAAGTACAACGTCTTTTGGTACGATAAGCTCTAATACGTTTATAGATGTCGGATTGACTACAGGTAGTTTATTCTTGCCAGAAACAAGTGGTAAGCCAGATTATCAGCAGACTTATACTTACAACTTTGATATAATGGCTAATCAAGGTTTACTTG
>Ga0208644_1000810_pt1 | contig 27904 bp, 38 predicted proteins | sample VirMetDEL_Nov_18_FD_184517 | JGI IMG/M metagenome (GOLD analysis project Ga0208644, IMG submission 184517) | Aqueous microbial communities from the Delaware River and Bay under freshwater to marine salinity gradient to study organic matter... | ecosystem: Environmental > Aquatic > Marine >...
TCACCCAAGTATCATTAAATTGATTCCACATTTTCACAATACACTCAAAAGTGTTAGTGGGTAATTCATTTTTTACATCCTTGTACATAGTTTTTACTTCAATTGTTTTCATTTCTATTTTGTTTTAGTGTTCTATTAAAGACACAAAACCCTATTGTTCTGTATCATTATTGGTTTCTTTTTTAAACTCAGCTGAACTTGAATTCACATCGAAATGATCACCAAAAGGGTCTACACTGCTGATTTTTAAGCTAATGTTTTTAACTTTATCGTCTTTACTGATAGAGTCTCTAAACTTTCTAGCGTTTTCTACGTCATCAAACACTTCGTGTACCTCATAAATAATCTTATACTGCATCATGGTTAAGTAGTTTTAAAAGCAAGCTTCTAAGCTCGGACTCTATGTCTATACCCTTTAGCCTTGCGTTAATATATTCTTTCGACTGATCGATGTGCTCTTCAACTATTGTACTTACACTTAAATCCGAGTTGGTTTCAACATCATCGATCTTGTGTTCTAATATACTTAATTGGTCATTAAGTAATTCAAAGTCTGTAGAGGTGCAGAAATCAGTGTCTGCGTAGCGCTTGATTCGCTTGTAAGACTCTAGGTCGTCGATAGCGTGTATAGCAGCGTGGATTGTAACGGTAATAAACTCTTGCAACTCTTCGCGAACAACGCTTTTGTGATCACTGAACATGCTTTCTAAACGATCTTCAACGTCATACTCTGTTATGTATTCGTCAAGCTTAGACTGCAAGTCGTATTCACTTACAAACTCAGAATCCGATATTGCCTCTTCAAGATCTGATTGTGTTATAAATTCCGAATCAATCAGAGCGGTATCAATCATATCGGAAACAGCGTCATGCGTAGGGTGATCTCTTTCTACTAGTCTAGCAGTTTCTACTATTGCACTAGTATTTTTTGAGGTTTCGTCTATATTGTCATAGACAGATTCTTGTAGTCGTTGTAGAGCTTCTAGCTCGTCTTTGAACAACCAGGATTTGATTACTTTTTTCATTCTGAAGTTTCTATTAATTTAAGTATGTGTGCCCAAGCCTCCATGTATTTGTCTCTAAGCTTTGGGTTTGGTAGCTCAGACGACATGAGATATCTAGCATGAGCTAGGTTATAACATGTTTGCCTTAATTCTTCTTTATTCATCTTCATAAACCTTTGGTGGGTTTGACCATTGCTTTGCTTTAGACATGATGTCTTCGAAAACCGCTGGAAAGAAAGACGCTGTGTATATTAGTCTTCTACCTGCTTTTTCTTCGTTTTCGATTTCTTCAGCAGCTTTTTCACTGAATAGTTTGAACGCTTCTTCCATCCAGTACAACTCTGCACCGTTGAAGCCAAATCGTTCTCTGTACTCAATAGAGTACTTGTAGTCTTTTGACATAACTGTTTGATATTTAGATAATTATAAAATACTTGTCGTAAATAGTTTGTGTGGTTAGTACCATGCGAAGTAGAAGTATTCATCATCTTCTTCGTGATCTTGTTCTAACTCAGTGATCTTATCTACTGTTTTTTCTAAGTCTTCATAAAACCATTCATCATACTCAGTACCACCCCAAAAGAATCCTCTTGCTGTTTCTAGGTTTTTCTTGTGATCTGGATTATCTTTGTTGTCTATATCTTCTTGGCAATGCCGTTTAAGAACTTGTAGCTTTTCCATGTCACACTCTATGTATTCGAGGTTGTCATTTTCATAACCATAAGTAAACCATTGGTGTATAGCATTGGCTTTGCGCCAATACATTACTTCAAATCCATCTTCATCAACGCTGTAAGTTGGATTTTTCTTAGCTTCTTGTTTAAGCTTATATAGGTACATATCTAGTCCCATAATTCTACATTTATAGTGTTAAACTCATCTGTCTGAGAATCATAAGGGTGTCGATCGGTCTGCCAGTACTCTGCCCTTGCTAAAGCACCAGCTTCGTCTTCTAACTGCTCGAGCAAATCTGCATCTTCTAAACCGATACCGTAGTCTTCAGGTACTTCTATTTCTACTATAAAGTCGTAGAATTCTGTCTTAGTAACCTCAAGCTCTACTTGTGCTTTGATTGTTCTCATTGTTGTTCTTTTGATAGGTTAAAAACATAGTTAAACTTGAGCAGTTGTTCTTGTGTGAACAACCCACCTTTATGAGCGTCTAGTAACGCGTCTACAAATTTTTCTTGAAAAACGAATAACTCATCTTGAAATATACTGTCTTGGTATAAGATTTCAGTTTCGTTACAGATGTCTGTTAGCGACGTAACAAACTCGTTCATTACATCTTTATAAAGCTTTGCCATTTTATAAGTCTTTAGGATCTATCGTGTGTGACCACGCAATTATGTATCTGTTTTCTTGCTCAACTAATTTGTCCCATAGTTCACGAGACATGCCGATATCTTCGAGCTCTTTATCGCTCATAATATATTTACTGTCCATAGTAGTTACCGTAACCGTGTTTTTTATAGTGCTCGCGTAGCTCTTCATCTTTAGCTTCACGCTCAGCTTGTTGTTCTAATATTACTTTTCTTACTTCGTACTCTTCATCTTCGGTAAGAGACTTGTATGGTTTACCGAATAGCAAGCTTGACTGGAATATCAACCTTGAAGGCCATATCCATTTTTTCATTATTTCTTTACGTGTCATAACTAGTCTATAAGATCAAAGTATGCGTCTACACTGTGTTGTCTGAACCACGCGATGCCTTTTGCCATTTTTTTCTGCAAATCTGCAGTAGCTGGGTTAAAAGCACCGCCGTTTAGCGATACGTCTCGCTCAGTATTCACTATCATAGCGTAAATAGTAAACTCTACGTCGTTTAACTCGCGTTTAGCGCCTGAATAAGGGTTAGTAACTTCACGGCCTTCAAACTTTGGACCGTCGTACCATTTTGGAAAAGTTTCATTGCTCATAAGCATTTAATTTAATTACACTGTTATTATAAATTTCCTGTCGTATATAGATTGTGTGGTTAATCACCGCTGAACCTTTCACGCCAGGCGACCATTTGTTCCCAATGCTTCATTTCAGCATCAGCGCCTTCTTCCCACTCTTCGAAGTCAGCGTGCTCTTGACAGCAACTGCATATACCTAGCCCGTCCTCGAAGTAAAACCACTCATGTGGCTCTGCGCCACAACACACACTTAAGTAACTCATGATTTTAGATCTTTAAGTTGTTTATTGTAGATAAAACGGTCTCTGTTGCGGAGGTAGAACGCCAGTATGTATAGCAAGCGACTGTGCTTGTCTTCGATCATCTCGAAATGGCTGATCTCGTTTACAACTGCCTGTATTTTTCTTATGTTACCTTTAAAGTGTATAAGCTCTGCTGGCAACTCTTCTTTAACAAAGTACCTTGGGTTGATCTGGTATATAGCCGTGTGCTTTGTTGGGTAAAACTTAGGTACACTTTGCCTGCGGACATAACCCGTAGTGTACTCTGAGAATTCATAACCCGACTTGTCACACCGCCAAGCAGACGTGCCGTTCTTTTCCTGGCGCTCAGTGGTGATCTCACGAAGGCCAGCTTGTCTTAAAGCGTACTTAGCCGCTTTTATAAGCTTTATCTCTGTTGACTCTCTCATAGCGCTGGTGCTGGTACTGGTTCTTTATTAATGATAACGCCATCAAGTACCCAGTCAATTGTATCGTCACCATTGTGCTCGCGGTTACGCATACCTGCTTCTACAAGGTCTGAATATACCTTTGGCCAGTCACGTCTTGGCTTGTTATTAGCGATAGAATCTACTAGTGATATACCGGTTATAAACTCGTATATGTCAGAAAAGGTTGTAGTTTGCATAGCGCCCGTATTAGCTAGAATACTCTGTAATGGACCTAGTCTAACATCTGAAAGCACAAAATTCTTAGAAAACTCATTCCACATGTCTAAACCTGTGTGAGAGTATTTACTAGCAGATTCTAGTATAGATTCATACACTTCGTCGGAAACGTAGTATATGAGCGAAAGGCTGTGAGGCCTATGGATTGTAATTTGCTCCATGGTTATATAATTAAAGTTAGTGGGTGTACTAGGATTCGAACCTTGATTACTAACCTAACGAGAGAAAACCACCTCCCGGCCGCCACGGCAGTGTACACCCTACTGCAGAGAACCAAACCTATAATAGAGCTTTGTTGCTTTGTCTGCTGCAGTATATATTCATGATAATTATAAATTACCAGTCGTAATTAGATTGTGCGGTTATTTATTATGTAGTACACCATTAACCAAGTGGGATATTAAATAGATCTGTTGATCTTCACTACATGTGGCAAACCCAAACTCACCGAATATCTCTTCTGCCTGGGTATCTAACCACTCTTTAATCTGTGCCATTTGCTTTTCCATACTCTTCGTATAAACCATATTTAAGCCTCATTTCTGCTTCATCAAGATCTACGCATTGAGGCATTGTTACGTAGGTACCGTCTTCAAACCATAACTTATTCATCTCTGGGGCATAAGCGTGCCTTTCAAGACATCTAATCATCTTGTTCATGTTCTGCTTTTTCATTAAATAGTTTATATGCTTGTTCTCTGTTGCAGAAGTAAAGATCTTTTGTCCACAAAGCTGGCGTGTAATTGTGTACCATGTAGTGAACAATTTTTAGATCATGCTTGTTGTCTACAAAGTTTTTCGCACTGTACTTGTCTTGGTTGTAGTCGTACACATATACCTGACCATTAGTGTAGTCGAGTACCGTAATGTATTTGTACTGCTTGTTCATGCTACTTAATTTTTAGCAGGCTGCCCAGCCAATGAATACCCAACGATTAGCCTCTTCGTCTTTGTAGTAACGAACCTCGCGCTTGTCTATGCGATCGAGTAAGTCATCATACTCGTCTTCTGTTTGTGGTGCAATCATACTATTGCCTAATTCGCAAGTAGCGATAGTACCGGAATAAGGATCGCTACCGTAGTATGATAGTGCCTCGTCGACTAGTTGGTTGTATGCGTCCTTCGCGCTTACTTCTCTGCCGCCAGCGTCTACTAGCGGAAACTCATAATGGATGTTAGTTGCTCCCATTGCTTATAGTATTTGAAATTAATTCTTCGAGATAGTCAAGGTATGCTTGACCGTAGTAGTTTACTGGATCGACCACAAAGCGGCCGGTCTCGTCGTAGTGTGGGTTACTGATAATAGTACCCTGATAGATGAATGGCTTCATATGCATTATTTAATTTATTCATACTAGTTATAAATAACCCGTCGTATACGGATTGTATTTACCGTAAGCAAGTACCATAACCCTTGCGCCTTGAAGCTTTAGCAACTGCCGCTGCCGTAGCCTTATCGACCAACTGGATCGTATTGCCTGTTTTATGATTAGTTATTGGGATACAAGCAACCCGCTGAGTGGTAGAACAACCAACGCAGGATGTGTAGCCAAACTTGATTCTGACCGGATGCACCGGACTACCGCATTGACAAGTCATGAGTCGTAGTATTTATTCATTAATAGATGTAGCTCAGAGGCCGATAGGGATACTAACTTGCCTTGAGCCAAACGTGGATACTTCATTAATACAAAAGATGATAGGGAGGGGTTTAAAACCACACCTCTTGGTCTCTGTTGTAAACCGAAAACAGTTATTCTGTAATCAGGATTTAGTTGTAGTCTGAAATTTTTCATAATCACAGTAATTATAAATTTCTAGTCGTATACGGATTGTGAAGAAATTGAGGATCTTAAAAACTGTGACATTAGCCTATTAAGATATCCTAGTAGCAGGCTATTGTCATAGTACTTTATACCTATGTTTTCCATTTTTCCTGTGTATAGCAGAAACTAAAAAAAAGAAAAGTGAGGTATTACCCTCACTCTTTAAATGGTAGTACTCTAGGATCTTCAAGTTGTTCCCATAGAAGATCTGTTACTGCCTCGTAGTATTTTTCAGGACATTTATCAGGTGTGTACTCACCAAGTTCCTTGATAATGATGTTTACTATTTCTTGCATAATAAAAGAATAAAGGGACACCCGAAGGTGCCCCAGTTACTGTTAGCCTAAAAACTCGCGGACGAATTTAGGTAAGTTCTTCGAATTGGTATAATTACCGTATTTCTCAAAACAAGGCATACCATTGAACTTGTCTTGGAAGTGGGTATATACTACATCGTGGTCGTAGACACAAGTATCACCTTTCTCGTTAACAAACTCGATAATTTCACCTTTACCGATTAGACCTTTAGAGATGACGAATCTCTTTTTCTTTAACGTCTCGATTTTCTTTGTACTCATAGCACTATTATTATTTAATTCGTAGTAGTTATAAATAACCTGTCGTAGTTGGATTGTGTATAGCATGAATAACGGATCCTCAAGCTTTTCCACGTGTATAGCAAAATCCAAAAAAAATAAAAAAAGATCCCCAGGAATATATCCCGAGGATCTTCAGCCTATTCTATGTTACCCATAGAATCTAGGTGGTAATCATTGATCATAGTTACCACACCATCTTCAAGTACAATAGTATTACCAATTTCATCCTGATAGGTGAGATAGGTAGTATCAAGTAGTACTTCCTCATTAATTAATACTAACATAGTTACTCGATGGTTATATTTCCAAACATATCCACAAAGTCTTCCTGATTAATAAAGGTATAACCTTTGTAGTTAAACCAGTTATTAATAGGTCGCTCGTGCTTGATCGAGTTAAACCTGTTAGGCATTTTGCCTATTTTAAATCCAAACCACTTGGTGTGGTTAAACCAGATGTAAGGTCTCTTGGTAGTTGGGGATTTAAGGATCTTTAAGTTTTCCATGATTAATATAGTTTAAGTTAATAATCAGTTTAATTATAAATTATAAGTCGTATTTCCTTTGTGTATAGCAAACGGGTTTAAAAAATAAAGGGAGCCCGAAGGCCCCCAGTAGTTAGTTCCGCGATGCGATGTAGTAGCCTGTTACTTCTTAGTTAAGGCCTCTCGAACAAACTTAGGCAAGTTATCACTGTTCGTGTAGTTCCCGTACTTTTCGAAGCAAGGCATGCGATCGAATTTCTCTTGGAACAAGTTGTAGATTTGGTCGTGGTCGTAGGTAAACGTGTTACCCGTTCTCGTTTCCACTTCTACTTTGAGATTTTTGCCAATCATGGATTTAGCGATAATAAATCTCTTCTTTGCCACTTTGTCTTGCTTTGCCATCTTTATATAGTTTTAGCAGTTAATAATCAAAATAGTTATAAATAAACAGTCGTATTTCCTTCGTGTATAGCAAATACCATGAATAAAAAAAAAGACCCCGAAGGGTCTTAATTTATTGACGAGGTTCAAAGTAATCAATCAGCCGTTGCTCATCTATTTCGTGATCTGGCTCTTCAAAGACGTTGATTAACTCACTATCTGACTCGTCGCCCGCTGTGTAACATCTCCATATCTCACCTGAAACATGAGCATATAAGAACTCGTACGTTTTGCCATCTACTGGACTAGTAAATGTTTCGCGGCTCCATTTGTTGTTTTCCATAATGTATGGTTTTAGAATTAATAATCAGAAGGGTTATAAATTAAACGCCGTATTTCCATTGTGTATAGCATAAGCATCGAATAAAAAAAAGAGGCCCGAAGGCCTCTACTCTACTTCTTGGTCAGTGCTTCGCGCACGAACTTGGGTAGATTGTCTGAGTTAGTGTAGTTGCCATATTTATCGAAGCATGGCATACTGTCGAACTTATCTTTGAAGAGGTTGTAGATTTGATCATGGTCATACTTGAATGTATTACCTGTTCTTGTTTCTACTTCGACCTGTAATCCTTTACCGATCATACTCTTCGCGATGATGAATCGCTTCTTACTAACTGAATTAGATTTTCCCATGATATAAATTTTAGTGGGTTAATAATCAAAATAATTATAAACTATTTCCCGTAATTCCCTTGTGTATAGCATAGTTGTGTCGACACTTAGTCAGTCAGCAGGGGTAAAAGCCAAAAGCCTTAAAACGTAAAACGTAAACGCACCCGGACCCGGGTTTTAGAAATCACTTTTGGTTTTGTGGCGGCAAGTCATTTTTGTATATATTACACTCTACTCCCCTATATCTTAACACCATAAAAAAAGGCGTAATTTAGTAAGTATGGCAAAGCAAAAATTATCAGCGGCCGCGTTGCGGCGTAAGAGGGCTAGGGATCTAGCAGAAGCAAAATCTCCGCGTAGGACGCGAATGAGGGCGGAAAATCAGAGAAAGAGGCGTGCGGCAAAGAAAGCTGGGCGTGATATCGATGGTAAGGACTATGACCACAACACGAAAAAGTTTGTTAGTGTGAAAAAGAACCGCTCCGGCCACGGAAAAGGCACTAAGAAGTATAATACTAAGGGCTAAAAATAGAAAATCGACCCATAAATGGGTATATTTGGTGCTAGAACAACTAAAAAATAAGTTTTAGCATGGAATTTAATCAACCTAGTGAAATTGTAAAGGACCTTACGTTTGGTTCTAAGGCAGAAAGTGGCCTTTTAGCGGGTGTTACTAAGCTCGCAAGCGCAGTAAGAAGCACATTGGGTGCCTCGGGCAAGTGTGTAGTGTACGAAGATGCGATGGGTAGGCCTGTAATTACCAAAGATGGGGTTACAGTTGCTGAATCTGTAGTGCTTTCTGACCCATTAGAGAATATGGGTGCGACTTTGATCAAAGAAGCCGCTAGAAACACAGTAAAAGAGGCTGGTGACGGCACGACTACAGCGACTATTTTAGCCCACGAACTGCTCACACTGGCTATCGAAGCTAGAAAACACGCATCGAACCGCGAGATTCGCGACGGATTGGACAGTGCGATGTACAAAGTGCTCCAATACCTTGACGATATCGCCATAGAGGTTACAGATGACCGCCTTTACGATGTTGCGACTATCTCAACAAACAACGATTCCGACCTCGGGACGATCATAGGGGCCGCATTTTCACGAGTCGGCCGAAACGGCGTGGTTTTAATGGAGGAAAGTGACAGTGAACTCACTTATGTAGAAGTTGTAGACGGTGTACAGTTTGACTCTGGTTTAAAATCACCATACTTAATCACTGACAAGGACAAAGGGAGAGCGATTCTAGAGAACCCTCTTGTACTTATTGTTTCTTCGCCAATACCTAATATCCGTAAGATCCAAAACATCCTAGAATACGCTATTAAGAACAACGAGAGTTTACTCATTGTGTCTGAGCTAGAGCAGCAGCCTATGCAGACTTTGCTTATGAATAAGGTTAAGGGCAACATTAAAGTGAACATCGTTGACCTACCGGGCTTCGGACCTACGCGTCGGGATACAATTGAAGACCTCGCGGCAATTACAGGTGCACAGGTTATGAACGAGGAGCTTGGTGATGATCTTGACATGATTGACCCTAGTTGCTTGGGTAGAGCTACTAAATCAGTAACAGATGACAAAAACACTGTGATTACAGTAGAGAGCATGCCTGAACAAGCGACCGACCGCATAGAGGCAGTAGAAGAAAAGATTAAAAATGAAAAAAACCCATATCTCCGATCTAAACTTGAACAACGACTTGGTATGTTATCTGGCCATGTTGGAATTGTACGTGTGGGTGCATTATCAAAAGTTGAGCTTAAAGAAAAGAAAGACCGGGTCGAAGACGCCTTGTATGCAACAAAGGCAGCACTCAAGAACGGTATCGTACCTGGTGGGGGCGTTGCACTGCTTAACGCGGCAGAACGAATTAGTCCAAAGAACGTGGGAGAGGAAGTCCTTATCACCGCTATTAGACAGCCCTTTATAACAGTACTAGATAATGCCAGTTTAGACATACCTGAAAAGAAAATGCCAAAAGGCACGGGTATCAACGTAATGACTGGTAAAGTTACCAATATGGTAAAAGCAGGTGTTATTGACCCAGTGTTGGTTACTAAGACCGCGTTACAGAACGCTGTGAGCGTTGTCAAGACCATTATATCAGCAGATTGTGTAATATCAAATAAAAGAATAGAAGATGCGCGCGGTTAATCATTACGTACTTGTACAGAAGCACAAGATAGAAACAAAGAAAGTCGCAGGGCTTGAAATCACGGATAAGTTCGATAGTGACAATAGGTACTTAAAGGCCACTGTTATTAGCGTTGGCAACCAAGTCAAAGACGTGATCAAAGAAGGTGAAGTAGTTTACTACGACCGCCACGCCGGCCACGCTATGGACCACGAGGGTGAAAACTACCAGGTTATCACTATTGGAGACATCGTACTCGTTGATTGATGCGTTTAGGTGCGTCTGACATAAGAGATATGAAGCTGTTTATGTATTACAGGCTCGTTAGAAAATGGGCATGTAAGACATACAGTATCAATGATGCAGACCTTGAATTGTTGATCTATTTAGATTGCAAAAACCGATTTACGCGTAATGATTTTAAAGTAGGTACCAAGACATATTCTTGGGATAAACACAGATGGGAACGTTTACGTAGAGATGGTTGGATCGTGGTTTGGCGAGAGAGGAACAGGACCACCCGCAAATACACGGTTTATACTGTCAGCACTAAAGGTAAGCATTTGATAAGCAGGATATATAGAATATTACTCGGTGAAGAGGATATTCCTACATCAGATAGAAGTGTGTTCAGTAAACGCGATTCCTATTCTAGTAAAGTTTATTCCTCGGGTGTCGACGACATGATTAAAGACGCGGAGCGATAATGGCATACAAAATGAAAAATAACCTTAGCGGGCTGGACAGGATAGTTTCAGAAGAGTCCACGCCAGACACCCCGATATTTCTAAAGAAATTAGAAGAGGGTGTCGTTGCTGAGGCTAACAAAGATGGGTCTATATATGTGGATCCTGACACACCAGCTAAGTTGGTTAAAACAGCCATTAGCCACGAAAAGGTACATATCGACCAGATGAGACGCGGTGATCTAGACTATGATGATAAAAACGTTTACTGGAAAGGTAAGTTATATAAAAGATCAACAATGAATGAAGGCGCAAAGTCCCTTCCGTGGGAAAAGGAAGCCTACAAAAAACAATAATATGGGAAGTAAACCGATTACTCACAGAAGTAAATCACCACTAAAAGCCACTTTAGATGAAGGCTTGCTTGGTAAAAAGAAAGTAAGAGACGCTAATGGTAACCTGCTAAACGCTAACGACTCTGGCCAAACCACCGAAGGAACACCTGCTGTACCCGAGGTAAGAAAAACTGTTTTATATAGTGATTTACCTGAATCTCAAAGAGCAGCCGCCAGAGAGTATAATATGAAGAAGTTTGGCACTCACAACCCAACCGCTGAGGGTAAAGCAAATAACACCGTTGTAACACAAGCTGCTAAACCAGCAACCACTGGTTCTTTTGAAAGAGAGACAGAGTACGAGCCTATGGTAACAGAAGGCCGTGATGCTGACAAAGTAGATACTTTCTACCCTTGGGAGGCTCGTTTTGCTCGCAGGACGCAGCGCGCGTCTGTGAGAGACGAAAAACAACGCGGACGTAGAGCAGAGCGTGACTTAAATAAAGCATTAAACAGGGGTGTTATTAGCCAAGAAGATTACGATTCTAAGATCGAAAACGCTCGTCTTATGCGTTACGGTCAGGGTAACATCGCTCAAGGCCAGATCGGTATTGACGGGGGTATTGAGGGAACTGAAGCTTTTGATGCTATTACTTCTCAAGGTTACCAAGCTAATAGACGTAACACACTGAGAACAGATATGAACCGCAGACCTCAAGGTGAGCAAAAAGCGGGTATGCCTGTAAAAGCTGATGGAACTGAGGATATGACCCAAGCTGAATACGAAGCTGGAGGTAAAAAAGCTATGAGCTCAGGTGCTAATGCTGTTTTAGAAGCTGCTGAGCAGGCCACACCTAAAACTAGTAAAGCTGTTCAAGATGCTTCAGTTTCTGCTAGTGAATCAGCACCAGAGGTTTCTATGGAAGATGCTACGAATCAAGTACTTGCTAACTTTGATAATACAATGGCTGATAAAGAGTTTAGAAGCGCTGTTAGAGGTAGTGATGAGCCAGAGAAAGATTTACCATTTGATAGAGCGGAAACTCAGAAAACTCAGTTAAAGTCTAAGTCTATTCCTGATTTAGAGGTAAAACCAGGAGCTGGTTACAAAGCACCTGTTATTCAAAGAGAATCTTCACAAGACATGTTTGGAAGTTTAGGTGAGGCTATGGAGCTTAATCAAAACGCTCAAGATGTATTGAGAGAAGTCGATGGAACTAACGATATGATGAGAGATGTTTATTCTGGTATTGAAGCAAACGTAGGTACAGGTGATAGAGAGTCTACAAAAGGAGATGTTATTCAATTAACCGACGGTGTACCGGTTAGGTCAAATAGCGATAGATCTATAATCGCTGTCGATGAGTCCACACCAGCATTTAAAATGAAGTACAAGCACAGCCCAGCTATGATGTACAATCCATCTCCAGCAAAAATGTGGGGACCTAGTAAACAAGCAAACGCAGGTAAGTCAACAGGTGCAGGAAACATTGATAACAGCACTCCAGGACGTCCTGTAACGCAAAATATAACAAGAAGCGCAAAAGGTATCGTAACTGGTAAGTTAAGTCAATCTAGTGCGTTTAAAATGAAAGGATTCGGAAATGGCAAAAAGTAAATCAAGCCCTTGCTGGAAGGGTTACGAAATGGTAGGTATGAAGAAAAAGGGCGGTAAGAAAGTACCGAACTGCGTGCCTATCACTAAAAGCATGAGAAAGAAATAATGGCTTACGTTCAGGAATCACCTTTTAAAAAGGTTAGAAAAACTACCAAGGGTAAGGGAAGAAACTTCAGAACAACTGAAGAAGGCGCTGGTATGACCAAGAAAGGTGTAGAGCGTTATAGAAAAGAAAACCCTGGCAGCAAACTAAAGACAGCTGTTACGGGAGATGTTAAACCAGGCAGTAAAGCGGCTAAGCGTAGAAAATCATTCTGTGCTAGATCAAAAGGATGGACATCCGAAAGAGGCCGTGCAGCTCGCCGAAGATGGAAATGTTAATATGCTATACACATTAATAATTATACTATTACTCCTTGCGGTAATCGCTTTTTTAGTATTACTGTACAGTGAGAAAATACAGGACGAAAACAAGAACTACGTACCTGACAGTGTTGAGAAAAAATACTGGATTTTTGACGCTTACATTAAAAGAGTCGTTAAATCAACTAAACACCTTTATAAGGTAATTATAGGTAAAGATGTCTAACAAACTGAAAGACAGTAAGGTAGGTAAGCTACTTGCATCTAAAATACCAGGTGCCTTAGATATCGTTGGCGATTTGCTACCGGATCAAGGCGCTCTTGGTATTGTTAAGAACCTGATCAACTCTGCTGATATATCTGAAGAAGAAAAGCAGATGTTACACAATCAGGTTAAAGAGTTGTACGAGCTTGAGGTTGCAGATCGAGATAGTGCTAGAAAAAGAGAGATAGAGGTATCAAAGACTAGGAAGTTTGACTTAATGTTTAACCTAACTGGTTTGACCGGTTTAGGCGCTTTCTTATTCATTATTTACGCTATAGTGTATCTAGATATCCCTGAAAACAATAAAGAAGTCTGGATACATCTTATAGGTATCTGCGAAGGTATAGTACTTAGTATATTCGGCTACTTCTTCGGATCAGCCATAAAAAGTGATAATTAATGGCAAGGTTAGGTTCATATCAACAGGACACCCAGGTAGATGGTCAGGATAAACTGATAGGGACTTCTTCATCAGGTGGTCAGACAAGTAACTACTCAATCGATTCGGTTGGTAAGTACATGGCTGAAAACAACATTATAAAAGTAGCTGGGCAAATAAACTTTAAGTTTGTAAGTGCTGCAAGCGACGTTGGTAATGGAACTCTATTTGTAGTAGGTTTTGGATCAGACGGTGCTAGGATGGATTCTATAACTAGTATAGCTGTTTGTAAGAAAAACGGACAAAACGAGAACGTGGAGAAATTTATTAGAAAGATATTTTCTGATAAAGTATTAATAACATCTGTTAGTAATCAAAACTCTTTCTGCGAGTATTCCGTAAACAGCATATCAAATACACAGGGATACGAGGATTTTTTAACTATATCTCTTTCCGAAGCAACAGGTGATGGTGTTTTTAACAACGAGGAATACTTTTCACTTTCAATATCCGGAGGATCAGGTGATAAGACTTATGTGCACTCTCAAGAAGTTAATTCTACAACATGGGAGATAAACCACGGTTTGAATAAAAATCCTTCAGTAACTATAGTAAACTCTAGCGACGTTCAAGTTGTTGCTGAGGTTGAATACGTGGACACTGATAATTTAACTATAAGATTTGTAAACTCAACAAGCGGTAAAGCTTATTTAAACTAAAAAAAATATGGCAATTATTTACAAAAGTAATATTGACCTAGGAGGATTACAGCTGCAAAACGCCGCTATCCACCCAACGGATACCCAACCGTCATCGGGTACCGAAGGTCAAGTTTATTTCAACACTACATCTGGCAATAAAAAGCTCTATGTTTATGATGGAAGTGCATGGATCGATGTAACTGGTGATGTTCGTTCTATCTCAGCTGGCACTGGTATTTCCGTAACAAATGGCTCTGGCGGTGATGCTTCGGTATCTCTTTCACACTTAGGTCTTGAAAGTCTAACGGCTGTTGGTTCTGAGAGTGCCGATAAAATATTCATGTATGATACCAGTTTAGGTGGAGCCGCTTATTTATCGGTTAACACCGCTTCTGGTATTACCATTGATTCTACAAACAATGACTTGAAACTTTCAAGCATTCCTAACTCATCACTTTCTAACTCAAGTATTACTGTTGCTGGTGGAGCTGGTCTTACAGCTACAGCAGGTGCTACTTCTCTTGGTGGTACTACTACAATTGATGTAGGCGCTGGTACGGGTATCACGGTAAACACTGATGATGTAGCAATTAAAAACGCTGGAAACTTTACTGACAATACCATCTTAATGTGGGACGGTACTAACGGTCAGTTAGTAGACTCTGCAATTACTGATGATGGAACTACCATTGAACTTGGCTCTGATTCAAGCACTAGAAACGTTGTTGTATCTGGTAACTTAACGGTTTCTGGTACTACTACAACAGTTGACTCTACCACGGTTAACATTGGTGATAACATCATTGTTCTTAACACTGACGAAACCGGTACTCCTTCACAAGATGCTGGTATTGAAATTGAGCGTGGAACGGAAACTAACGCCTCTTTCTTATGGATCGAAGGTGATGATTACTGGAAAACTAGTGGCAATTTTGCTATTGGTGCAATGACTGAAATCACAAGCGTTCCCGCAGTAAGCAAGTTCTTGATAGCTACTGGATCCAACAATATTACTAAATACGCCACCCTAGGCAACGTAGCTTCTTCACTTGGTCTTGGTAATCATACTATCCTGCTTGACGCAGCGAATAGAGATAACGTACAGAAAAACGCTACTGGTGAAGTATACGAAGTTTACCATGGCTTAGGTACTAAGTTTGTAATGGTTACAATACTTGACGCTACAACTTTTGAAGAGATCATGGTAGAGACAACAAGACCTACCACAAACACTGTAAAGGTACACTTTGCCGTAGCTCCGAGCGATGGCGATTACATTTGTATGACCAGCAAGGTTGGTGTTGAAGACACTGCTAACGCAGGAGAAAACTTCGGTGATTTCGGAGGTGGTGGTACTGAAGCACCTTAATTAGGCTTTAAATAAGAACCAGGGTTAGGTGGCATGGCCCACCTTTCTCTGGTTTTAATTTATTACATTAGTTCCCAATACATTGATATTGCAATATGGCTATAAAATTTCTAAGTAAACCCAATTTAAGCACTGTTACAGCTGGATCAATATTAAAAGTAGATTCTAATGGGGACATAGTTGCGGCAACCGCTGGAACTGATTACGCCACATCATCAGGCCAATGGACAGGTGCAAATGGTGGCATCTACTACAGTGATAATGTACGTGTTGGTACATACAGCACTTCTGTTGCTCCTGAAGCAAAGCTTCACGTATTTGACTATCAGACCACAACACCCAAACTACTTATTCAAGACGGTAACACTGGTGATGCCAGTATGCAGTTTAAGATTAGTACCCAGCAATACACGATGGGTATTGACAACTCAGACTCTGATAAATTCATTCTTGCTGCCTCTTCTGCTTTAGGCACTACTAATGTACTTGAGGTCGCTACTAATGGTACAGCTGCTTTTCAAGAGCAAGTACTATTTAACAAGACTATAAATTTACCGGGTGACGGTACTAGCTCTAGAGAGGTTTTAATAAACGCTCACGGTACTAGAGGTAAGTTGATGAAAGAGGGCAATGCCACTTACTGGCAGGTAGCTCAAGGGGGTAATCAGTTTGAAATTACTGACGCTGCAAACGGCAACGACACCAAGGGTAATGTAATGCTTAGAGTCCACGGCAATGATGCTAATGACAATGAGATTTATCTTGCTGTAAATGGTGGTAAGGTAGGTATTGGCACTACAGATCCTTCCTCAGTACTACATATATCGGCATCATCTCCAATTCTGACTATATCCAACACAGATACAAGTATTGTAGACGAACAAGTTATAGGTCAGATTGACTTCAAATCATTAGATGGAAGTTCAAATATGACTGCCGTGTTCGGCTCTATTAGAACAGAAGCTGAAGGTACACTAGACAATGGAGCTAATGATGGCGGTAAGATGGTATTTAGCACCTTCAAACAATCCACTAGTCTTGTTGACCAAATGGTTATTGACAGAGATGGCAACGTAGGTGTAGGTACTGATAACCCATCTCAAAAGCTACACGTTGTAGGAGATATATACACTACTTCTGATTTTAGAGGTAACAGTATTATATCTGCAAGTGCTGCTCTTACTATTAGCAATACAGGCATACAACCAGACCAAGGAGAGGTTGAAGATATTGTAGCCTTTAATTTTTCTACTACAAAGGTATCACACATAGATACTGATGGTTATATACACGCAGCTGGATTTAAGACTAACACGGCTGCGACAGGCTTCTTGAAAGCAGATGGTACAGTTGATACTGGAGACTTCTTTAGTGGCGCATATAGTGATTTAAGTGGCACACCTACGCTAGGCACGATGGCTGCTGCGGCTACGTCTGACTATAAAACATCAGACGCTACTGAAACTTACGTTGGTCTAGAACTTGCATCTTACACGCCTACATCCTCGTTAGGTACTGCTGCCACTAGTGCAGCTACAGATTTTGTGGCAGTCACTGGCGATGAAATGACTGGTAATCTTACCCTAAAAAGAGGTCATGGTGATATAACTTTCTTGACACTAAAGCAAGAGAACACCAGTGGAGATTTAGTAGAGCAAAAATCGTTTATTGATTTTAAGTTTGTTGACGGTAACACTAACGAAACCCCTCAAGTAAGAATTGGTGCTGAGGTAGGTAACAACGATGGAAGTGCTTCTGATTTATATGAAGAAGGTAGTGGTGCTTTTGTTGTATACACTAATAATGCGGATACAGAATCTGGTGAAGCTGGCACTTCACTTGCTGAAAGATTACGTGTAGATTATAGCGGTAATGTTGGTATCGGTACCGCCTCGCCAGCAGCCAAGTTGCATGTAGACGGTTCAGTACGGTTTGAAGACTTTACAAGCGGTATACTTAAAGTTGATGCTGAAGGAGATTTAAGTGTAGATACAAACACGTATTCTACAGCCACTGGCGTTGCCGATAATGCTGATAATTATGGTTCATGGACAGTTAGTGACGGTACTAATACTGAATCTGTAACTTCTGGAACTACAGTTGCTTGGCGAGGTTCTGGAGCCACTAGTGTTTCTTATGATGCTAGTACGAATGAGTTTAACATTAGCTCAACGGATACCCAGTATAACGCAGCTACAACAAGTACGGCTGGTCTTATGTCTTCTACAGATAAGACTAAATTAGACGGCATTGCTAGTGGCGCTGAAGTTAATGTTCAATCAGATTGGAACGCTACTACTGGCGATGCTTTCATAAAGAATAAGCCGACATTAGGTACAGCATCTGCTTCTGCTGCTACAGACTTTGTAGCGGTGTCTGGTGATACGATGACTGGTACTCTAGCGCTTGATAACGCAGACTCTCTTTCTTTTGAATCTGGTACGCACTGGATCACTTATAATGATGGAGAGGGAAATTTCAATATTAGAGTTGGTCATAAATCAGACAGCTCTACAAATGAGGTTTCTACAGAAACTGGATACGCGTTTCATGATGAGTGGTCTCAAAGTTCTGGTTGGAGGGAGTTTAATGTTTCTGGCACAAGTATAACAGCAGGGAATGATGTTGGTACATGGCGTAGACAAATGTACTACGACTACAATGATGTTAGACTTTCTTATCAAGGTGGTCTAAAGTTTCAAACCACCAACACCGGTATTACAGTTACTGGTGAGATTGTAACAACTGGAGGTAACTCCACTAATTGGACTACTGCTTATACTTATTCTCAAGTAGGTCACTTGCCACTATCGGGAGGAACTCTGACTGGAGGTATAGTTGCAACTTCTGGTTATTTTGGTAGCACTTCTTCTTCTCCACAAGTTCAAATAACAACTGAAGGAAGCACAGCGTCAATAGCGGATACATTTACTGATACTACTACAGATAAATCCTATATCTATTTTACGGCAGGTACTAGCAGCAGCGACCCAGGATACATTATGCACGAGACATCTAACGGAACGTCTCCAGATGAGCGTAATGAGGGAGTTCTTCACCTTGTTCCAAGTGATGATAATAGTACTGGTGATTATGTAAGTATTCACGGTACTAACGATGCTGACGTACTCAAACTACATACAAGCGGTTTAATTGAAACCGCTACTGGATATCAATTAGTATTAAAGTCTGGTAATGCTTCGGCAAAAGTTGATGATACACTACACGTAACTGGAAGGCTGTATGTGGACACACTTGATGCTAATACAACATCTACATCTGCATTAGTTGAAGGGGCGAGTGGAGAGATTGAAAAACGCACATTAGGTTCAGCGGCATTCTCTACTGCCACAGATTTCGTAGCTGTCGCCGGGGACACTATTACGGGTCAAGTTATATTTCCATCAGCATCAACAACAAAACCAGTTCTGCCAAACGGCTATATAGCAAGAAACGACAGTTCTGATACGGACGGCACTCATGATATTTGGGGTATCTCTGAAAGATATTATCCATCAAACTCAACTGATGCTGATGCTTGGGGTATTCAGTGGTCTGGCACTCCAAACGAAATAAACTTTATTGGTGCTGGTCAGAAAAAGCTAAGTATTGATTTAGATACTGCGGGTACTGTAAAAATAGATGGCAATGTCGTTGCTACAGAATCATATGTAACCACACAAATTTCAAACCTTGTAGACTCTGCTCCAGCTGCGTTAGATACTCTGAATGAGCTTGCAGCAGCCTTGGGTGACGATGCTAGCTTTAGCACTACGATGTCTACTGCTCTAGGCAACAGACTACGTATTGATGTAAACAATCAGAGCCTTAGCTCTACGGAGCTTGCTAACGCAAGAACTAACCTCGGCTTAGGTACTGCTGCAACGGCAGCATCTACAGCTTTTGTAGCGGTTAGTGGAGACACTATGACGGGTAATTTAACCATGTCATCTGCAACCCCAACATTGAAGTTTAGTATTAATGGTGCGGAGAATAATGCAGGTATTGTATGGGAAGATGGTGATGCTGGAGATCCTTCTGCACAAGCAGCGGCGATCAAGTGGGATGCTAGTTCTAATCATATGCGCTTCTACAATAATGATGAAGCTGCGGAAAGAATGCGTATTAACTCTGATGGTACAACCACTTTTTTAGGCACTATAAACGCTAGTGCAGGTATATCTGGTTTGACATTAGCAAATGGAGGTATATCTGGAACTAATTACAATATCACTGGTGTTAATCAATTAGAGATCGCAGACCCAGGCGAAGGTATTGTATTTAAGTCTGGCTCAAGCGGTGACATGACACTTGCTATTGTAGATGACGCTAACGATAACATACTAAGATTTTCTGGTACTACAGCAAAGTTTGATGTTGATGGAGAATTAATTGCTACCTCTATCACTTCAGCAAACGGTATATATCATGAAGGTGATACCGACACAAGCATTACATTTAGCACTGATACTATAAATGTAAACACTGGAGGCGGTTCGAGAATTAGAATAACAGATTCTACTACAAACGTATATAATGATTTAATCATTGCTGGTGGCGAAACATTCTCTTTAGGTGAACGTGCTAATGGTGATGACAATGGTCGTACAGTTCTTATTGAGGGTGTTGCAGGTGATTCTAGCGGAGAAGGTTCTGGTCGTATATTCTTTAGTGAACACAATAGTTCGGATGCTGCTGCAGATAGCTATGGTTTGTCTTTGTATTACGAAGGTAACCCCAACGCACAACTTCCTTCTGGATTCCAACCAAACACTGGAAACGCTACTTGGTCTTTACGTAGACATGATAATAGCGTGAATGGCGCTGCAATTATGTCTGGTATAAGAACCAGTAACAATGTAACATTCTCTGGTACTGTTACTGTAGCAGGTAGAATGTATGTTTCCACGGTTGACGCAAATGCTACCTCAACAACAGCGTTAGTATTAGGAGCAAGTAATGAGATAGAAAAACGCACTCTTGGAACCAATGCATTCAACAGCATTGCTTACCTAGAAGATATTAGCCCTGCAACACCAAGTGTTGATTCTACTACTGTAGTCGGAGAAACTATTGAAATTACATTCTCTGAGTCCAGTACTCCTGGAGTAGATTACTATCAAGTATGGTCTGCAGTAGGCAGTTCTACCGGTTCTTATGGAATGATTGCTCATGTTCCGCAAGAAGATGTAGCTTCATCAATGACTGTTATTGATGCTACGTTCAGTGTATCGGATACAATGTACTACAGAGTATATGCTGTTAAGAGCGGTATATATTCTACAGCCGGAACCGCTAACAGAGCATTTAGCGCAGCTGCATTAGACGTTGCTAATATGTCTGTTGTAAACTTAAATACCGCTTACTATATTCAATACGAAATGCCGGACTCTCGTTTTGTAGACCACGTAGAAATCTACATGGACGCAGAAGCAACAGCTTCTAACTTAACAAGAACTGGAGCCACCTTAGTATACAGTGGTAACAACACGTCTTATATGTATAAGATTGGCGCAAATGATTTAGATAAATACCACCAGTTTTGGGTGGAAGTAGTTGAGTCGTAATATGATTGATGATTTAGAATACTGGCAAAAAGTTCTGGAAAACGCAGAGCGCTCACTTGAAATTATGGAGGCACGTGGTATAGATGATGTGCGTTCAAGAAAAGCTGCACAAATGACTATTGAGGAGGCTAAAACTGAAATTGAAAATTTATCATGATAAAGTTCGCTGAATTAGAAAGAGGCGATATCGTCAGCATAACCGGTGCGGTTGCTAATGCGTACGAAGAGCAGCGTGCCATTGTTCCTGCGTGGAAGCGTGGTATGAGCAATTATACTGGATACCTAAATGCAGGTAATGATGACCTTATTGGTTTTCCTCATGGATATGGAGTAGATGGGAATTTAGTTATTCATGCTTGTTGGTCTTCTGGTCTTGGTATTTTTCGTGTAAATAATGACGGAAGCTTTACTAAAATCTACGGTAACTCTGACCCTTCTGGTGCATATGGAGATGCAAACAACCAGTCTATTGTTCTTCATAAAGACCTACAGCTTTTTGTAATCATGTCTTATGATAACAATGGATATTCTATATGGGATTACTCTCCTTGCTTTAGCGGCAATGCTCCTACGCTTGAGGAATCTGGCGGTACGTTTATAAATGATGGCGCTGGACTTACTATTGAGGACGTTGGTTCTTCTTATTTTTCTGGTCTTACTATTGCAGGAGACTGGGTGTATGCAGCAGATGAAGGTGCAGAACATTATAAAGCTATTGGTAGAAGAAACTTACGTACTGGCGTTTCAGAAAAAGTAGATTTTGTTACAGATAAAAGAACTGGCAGCGCTACTATTGATAGAAACGGATATAGAGGCACACTTTTCTATGACTCTGTAAACGACAGAGTTTTTTATTGTACATATTACAACGCTAACATGACTGTTATATACGATGCCTCTACATCAGACCCTAAAGCTGTTTGGTGTGATATGGGTGACGCAGGTCTTGGAGATGATGCTTACGAGCAAGGCATATATATACCAGACCCTACAAATTACCCAAACAAATTAGTGGTTGGTTGTAATAGCCGTCATGCTCATGTAGATATAACAAACTGCTTGTCTGGTGGTGCTGTGTCTGTACTTGGTCAAATGTATACTGAAGATGGTGCAAATGGTTCAAGATTTGGTAACTACTTTAGAGCTGGCGTTCAAGAACAAGATGTAACCACAAACCACTCGGAAAGAAGTTCTAGTTATGATTTTTGTCCTACGGCTGCAGATAGAGGACGTAATATGTTAGACGGATGGCTAGACTTAGACAATTATAAAATTGTAGGTGTATACAGACATGATAACACTACTGAAGATACTACAACTGGAGGTCGTGGCAGAAGCTATCGTTCCAATTACGGCACTCCTATATTTAGAGTTAGGTCTACAGACGGAACATACTGGTGGGTTAAACTAGGATATGATTATGATGGTCACAGATACTATAGTTGGAGTGATGATATTGGCAATGGTCTTATAGGTAATTGGGAAATCATTTACGGAACGTATACGCTAGACAATAGTGCGAATGTAGACTTTGTACATATAGAAACTTTTGGTCACTATACGCCTTCGTCTTGTTCGCTAACTTACTATGTAAGTAATAACAATGGTTCTACATGGGAAACATATAATGCTGCTTCTGATGGTTATCATACGTTTAGTTCTTCTGGAACTCAGCTTAGAATCAAGTATAGCGCTACTGGACAAAGCAATAAAGCACCATACAAGATGAGTTCATCATATGATGTAATTTCATATGGTAGTTTATACGAGTCCGTAAAAGATGCAACAATACCTTACAAGGTAACACGTAAAAAAATTAGAGGTAAAAAATCATAATAATGGCAACAGTAACTGGTTCAAAAAGACACTTAGATATTACTAGCGACACGCTAACTACTTCTTCAAATGTTGATGTAGGTGCTAAGCTATTTATCACAACTACTGATACAAACACTACAAGTACATCAGCTTTGGTGCTTAATAGTACCGAAGTAGAAACTCGTACTTTAGGGTCTAATGCTTTTAATAGCACTGCGTTTCTTACGGAAGAAACATTTAGCTCTTCTGATGTAGCATTGTCGTTAGGCGGAAACGATATTATTGCTGGTACAAGTATTACTCTTGCAGGGGGTCTTAGTTACAATGATACTACGAATACACTTAGTCAAACAGATACTCAGTATAATGACGCAACTACCTCTACGGCTGGTCTTATGTCCACTACTGATAAATCTAAGTTAGACGGAATTGAGTCTGGTGCAGATGTAACCGACTCTACTAACGTGGCTACCGCAGGTGCTTTGATGGCAACTGGAGGAACTTTAAGCGGTACTGTCAAGGTAACGGGAAGTATCATCTATGAAAATGATGCAGATTCGGGTTACATACCATTTCCTAAAGGAGCTCAATATCAAACAAAAAGTAATTCCCATACTGGTGCAATTAAGATAACTCTTCCTACACACGGTGGTGATGATATGGTTAAATGGGTTGTTGATATATATGATTATAGCACTGGTGAGTCTGTGACCATGTTTATGGGTGGATATATATATCAAGCCACTGGTGGAAACGAATGGGTTAGCTGTACTGTAACAACACTAACGGAGCATTCTAATAAAGATTATACGGTTAGATTTGGAGCAGATGGTACAAATAGTTGTGTGTGGATTGGGGAAACTAATTCTACCTGGTCTTATCCTCAAGTTATTGTAAGAGATTTTGTTGGTGGTTTTATTACAGATATAGATGCATATGATGATGACTGGAGCATCAGTTTTGTTACATCTTTTGATACTGTAGACGAGACTATTTCTGACAATTTGCCAACGGCAGATTGGGACAGAATAGAAGGTAAACCTACAGAGTTTACTCCTGCTTCTCATACCCACTCCGCTGCAACAACATCAGCAAATGGCTTTATGTCCAGTACAGACAAGACAAAATTAGATGGTATAGAAACAAGTGCAGATGTTACAGATGCTACCAACGTAGCAGCTGCTGGAGCTTTGATGACAAGTGGCGGTACTATTAGCGGTGACTTAACTGTTAATGGTAAACTTGCGATTTCTGGGGTTGTAGACAGAGAAGAATGGGGAAGAAGTTATGTTGTAAGCAACACTAATATTAAAAATCTTTTAGATAGCGCAGGGAATGGTATTGCAGATGGTGGAGCTTATAGAGTTGTTGGTCACATAGACGGAACTGGTACAGACCAAGCTTCTTCTGCAGTTTTCTGGAACCAAAATGGAACTTGGTATGTAAATGTTACTGGACAAAGCGGAACAAGTAGTAATCATATTCAGTTTTTGGTTAATGGTGGGAAACCTGCAGTAAAAACATACCACTCTAATGACTACACTGTTAGAGTTTCTCATGAACGACTAGCTCTTGAAGAAGGAATTGGAACAGATAATGCTCGTTATTACTTTGGTGCAGATTCTTATATGTCTGATATTGCAGGAACATTGAAGTTTCAAGGAACGCATAATATATGGCATGCAGGAAATTCTGAAGCATTCACCACTGCTGACCACACTAAACTTGATGGTATTGCATCTGGGGCAGAGGTTAACGTACAAGCAAACTGGAATGAGACCACTACTACAAGTGATGCTTATATTAACAATAAACCTACACTTGGAACAGCAGCAGCTTCTGCAGCAACAGATTTCATTTCTGCTACAAATGCCGATACAGCTGCAGAGCTAATAAGATTTTCTAAGGGTATAAGTACTGACGGACACTCTAAGTTTTATAACTGGAGGGCTTTAAATAACAGTTCTAATTCCGGCAATTTTTATTGGAAAATAGCTGAAATATCTGGCGCTGACCAATCTTCAAGGTTTATTGTCACGCTTGCAGGTAGAAGCACATCTTATAGTGACAACGCCCTGCCTGCTATGGGTCATATTACAGGTCAGCTTAATAACGATAATAATTGGGATTTAGTTTTCTATAATCATTCTACCGCATCTTCTGAGGTTGTTACTGAAGTAGCTATAGTAGATGATGGTGCGCTCGGTGTTGAACTATGGATAAAAACTGGAAATTACGCAGAAATAACAGCTTCTGGTCATATTAGTGATGGCAGCTTTACAGTCGTATCCAATGCAAGTAGTGATGGTTTTACAGCATCTCCAGATGGATACACTGTTGTTACAGAATACACGGCTTACAATAGCGGTAACACCACGCTTGGAACAGCAGCTGCGGCAGCGACAACAGACTTTGCAGCCGCATCTCACACTCACTCAGCAGCTACTACTTCAGCATCGGGCTTCATGTCTTCTACCGACAAGACCAAATTGGATGGCGTTGCTACTGGAGCTAATGTAACTCCTTCATGGGTTCCGTCTAATGACCCGAGTTATTTAACAGCTCTACCAACCCACAACCATGACGATAGGTACTTTAGAAGATACTCTGGTCAAGCAACTGGCATTAGTAACACTGCATATAGAACAGCCTTTACTGTTGATGGTGGAAATCTTGCTTCAAGTATAAGATTCTCTGTACAAGGAACTACGAGCAATGTAGTTGTTTCAAATGTTATAGATGTAATCGCTAATCATAGCCAAGACATATTAATTGAGGCAACGTCTGGAGTATACACTAGACTATATGTTAAAGTTGTAAGTAACAGTAATGAAGATTTTGCTGTTGAGTTAAAAACAAACAGTGCTAATGCAGTAAACCTTGATATAGAAGTATTAGCGTATGGAAATGAGACTGTTACGTTTACTACAAGTCATTCTTTTACTGGGACTTCTTTAGAACTAGACTGTGAGCCTGGGAAGACATTTAAGGCTACTGGAGGTGACAGTGGAGATATAAAAACTTATGGTGTATTTAAAGGAGACGGCAGTGGATTAACAGGTATAACCAAAGCTGCTACCGTTAGTGACCAAGCATCTCCAACCGCAACAATACAAGTAGGTGCAGGTACTTCAAATACCAGCAATCGTTCTGGTGTTGCGCTTCTGGGGGATGCTAGTTCTGGGGGTGTTGTAAACGCTTTAGGGCTTATAAATACAGCAGCTGCTGCTAATAGCAATGGTGTTGCTTTGAACTTCCATAACGCAAACAACTATTCTCCAACTGGGCAGATTTTACTTCAGCAGAACTCTAGTGGTACAACCACCCACTCTGCAATGAAGTTCTTTACATATGGTAGTAATAACCTTACTCATCAGATGTCTATTAAATCTGATGGTACTATTAGATTCTTATCTTATGGCGCAGGTTTTATAAAATCTGATTCTAGTGGTAACTTGAGTGTAGATACAAGTACTTACTTAACTGGTATTGCGGCTAACTCTGTAGGTATTGGAGAGCTTAATGTATCTGACGGTTCAGCAGGGCAAGTTCTTACTACAGATGGTAATGGCACTCTTTCGTTTTCTACGGTAACTTCTGGAGGCAGCGACACAAATTATTACCTTGATGGTATTACACGAACAACTAATACAAACACTCTTGTGTTTAGTGTAAACGGTGCTACTAATCAAAGTTTTACATTTGGGGCTAACGCATTTAATAGCACTACAATTCCTGCCGCGGAACAATATACCGCGCATGAAGATACTTCTACTCTTAGTGGTACTTATGGTTCAATAGCCAACGGCACTAAGATTGATGAAATTACTGTTGATGCTAACGGACATGTTACGGCAATAACCACTGGGGCTACGGGTAACATGACTGGGTTCTTTGTAGAAGACGGTGATGGTACAGAAGTACAGATTAACAATGCTAATGAATGGAAGTTTGTTGAAGGTGGTGGTATAGACATTAACTGGACTGATACAACACCAGGCTCTGATACAGACCCTTATGATTTGACATTTACGCTAGACTCTGATTTACGTGGTGATGTTGTTTATATAGGTGGTAACTCTAGTAACTACATACAATTTGACACCACTAACAACCGCATAGATTTTTATGCTGGTGGTAATTTTGTAGCTCGTATGGAGTCTGATGGTGACTTACATATTAAAGGAGACGTTATTGCGTTCTCAAATATATTTGCATAATGGCGATTACATCTACGGGAGAAATTAAATTTTCTGATTTAAGAACAGAATTAAATCAGTCTGGCGAGTTAAGCATTACGGTAGCTGCTGAGGGTGGATATGAATCTATAAACACTAATAGTTCAAACCAGCCTGATGAAGATGTCCCTCATGCTATTAGCGAGTGGTACGGGTATGACCATAGCGCTGCACCAGCAGTTACTGACAGTGATTACTACTGGCTTGGTGATGGTGTTAATGATACATTGAGGTTTACTAACCACAGTAGCAATCTGTTTGGTAGTAATGATGACTTTAGCTATAGTGGTTGGTTTCGTATAGATGAAACTAGTAACCAAATGCAATGGCTAGGTTCATTTGCGGAAGCATCTCCAGATGGGGCTACTATGATTTTTGTTCAGTATAATCCAACTAGCGCTAGAATGCAGTTAAGATTCAGATATGGCGGTGGGGGTAATTTTCATCAAAGGTTTTGGTCTATTTCTTCTACTAATAATACTTCTATTACGGGGGTAAATAGTAACGGATGGTATTCTACAAACAGAGGCAATGTAAATAGTGAAGGATTTGTACACTTAGTATTCACACGTGATAATTCAGACACGACTTCTTCTGGTATGAATCTAT
>Ga0208644_1000812_pt1 | contig 27848 bp, 36 predicted proteins | sample VirMetDEL_Nov_18_FD_184517 | JGI IMG/M metagenome (GOLD analysis project Ga0208644, IMG submission 184517) | Aqueous microbial communities from the Delaware River and Bay under freshwater to marine salinity gradient to study organic matter... | ecosystem: Environmental > Aquatic > Marine >...
AGAGTTAATCAATGAGCTTACCGCGTTACGCTTTAAGATTTTGTCCTCTGGTAAGTTTAAGGCTGAAGGTAAGGATGAGATGAAAAAGCGTGGTTTGCGCTCTCCTGACTTAGCTGATGCGTTTATATTGACGTTTGCAAGCCAAGCGATGAAAGCGGCGGGTTCGGTAGATCATTATAGTTTTTCTGGTGATTTGGACTACGGCAACAGTAATTGGATTGTGTAATGGCATTAGCAAGTAAGGTTAAGCGGCTCCCAAGTGGGCGTGTGCAGTATAACGGCGAGACATTTCCTGGGTTTAACAAGGTTCAGCGTACCCCAGGAGGTTCTAAGAAGTTCAAGGTATTAGCCAAAAAGGGGCCAAACGTTAAGAAAGTTACTTTTGGCGATCCTAATATGAGCATTAAAAAGGGGAACAAGTCTAATAAGGCGAGTTATTGTGCTCGTTCTGGTGGGATTAAGGGTAAAAATGACAAGTTTTCTGCAAATTATTGGTCACGCAGAATGTGGGATTGTTGATGGCAAAAAAAGCTTATCAGGTAGCTCATATTACATTTGAGATAGACGTTGATGAGTGCACGTTTTCATTAATTCCTGGTGAGGCTGTTCACGCCAAAGATCGAAAGCCTTTGTTTTCTGGATGTATAGAGGGCGGCATGGGCTTTCAGTTACGCATGCTTGCCGACGAAATAGATAATATCCGAATAAAAAAGCTTGAAGATAAAGCGGAGAAAAAACATGCAATATATGAAGATGTATAGTAGGCCAAAAGTCAATAAAATGAAGGAAGTAGCAGACGCAGTTGACGCGATGGTGGATGAAGTTAAGACCGCTACAAAAGCAACTAAAAAGCGCAGACCTTCGTATAAATCGCGTATGGCGGGAACGCAAACAGGGAAGTATTCTTCAGATGCCTAAGAAAGCCCCTGTTCCAAAGAATAAGCAGCTTTATTCTCGTGTGAAGAGTGAGGCTAAGAAGAAGTTTAAGGTATACCCTAGTGCTTATGCAAATGCGTGGTTGGTGCGTGAGTATAAGAAGCGTGGAGGCACATACGCTTAATGGCTAAGTATCGCGGCGGTTTAACCAAATGGTTTGCGGAAGATTGGCGTGATGTAAAGACAGGTAAGCCGTGTGGGCGCAGCGGTAAGAAGGATAAGGGGCGTCCTTATCCGGCGTGTAGACCCGCGAGTAAAGCAAGGACAGCCAAGGCTAAAAAGGCTGCAAAACGTAAGACAAGTTCAACCAGAATTAGTTGGGATGTTTAGAAAGGAATTGTGATGCCAGGATATCATAAAGGTAAGAAAAAGGGCGGCAAGAAAAAGTAATGCCTAAAATGGATGATGAGCGTTTTCGCAGTGCCTTACAGCATGAGATACAAAGCGCGGTAAACTATTACGACAGTGAGTTCTCACAAGATCGTACAGATATACTTAGCTATTATCTTGGTGAGCCATTTGGAAACGAGGTAGAAAACCGTTCTCAAGTGGTTGCTACGGAAGTCTCAGACACGATTGAATACATCATGCCATCTTTGATGAAGATGTTTGCATCCTCACCGGAGTTCGCACGTTTTCACGCAAGAGGTCCAGAGGACGTTAAGGCAGCCGAGCAAGCCTCTGATTTAGTTAACTTTTCTATCAATAATGATAATCGTGGTTTTGCTGTTTTACACAATTGGTTCAAGGACGCTTTGTTATTCAAGCAAGGTTGCGTGAAGTTTTATTGGGAAGAGACTGACACGGTTGAGAATGAAACCTTGGAGGGTTTGACTGAGGATGAGTTGACCTTTCTGGTGCAAGATCCAAGCGTTGAGATTGTTTCTCAGGATGTGACTGAAGTTGGTATTATTGATGAGGCCACAGGTCAGGAAGTACCGCAAGAGGTGAGCTTTAGCGTTGAAATTAAGCGCAAGACTAAATCCGGTAAGGTTAAGATAGACAATGTACCCCCTGAAGAACTGATTTTTTCTCGTAGGGCTACTTCTTTAGAGGATTGTGCATTTATAGCCCACCGTACTCAAGTTCGGGCGGGTGATTTGATTGAGCAAGGTTATGACGCTGATGTGGTGTTAAACTATGCCGGATATGATGATCTTGATGATGAAGCAGAACGTCAGGCACGTTTTGAAGAGTTAGAGTCTGGTGATCGTCATGAAAGCCATGATCCGGCTATGCGTGAGGTCTTGGTGACTGAGGCGTATATTCGTGCAGATTATGATAGTGATAATATACCGGAGTTACGGCGTGTTGTGGCGTTGGGTGACGGTGTAGAGATCCTTGAAAATGAGCCGTTTGATCATGTGCCATTTGCGTTATTATCGCCAATTTTAATGCCGCATAGAATGGTTGGTAGATCTGTCGCTGAAATGGTGATGGATTTGCAGATGATAAAATCCACTATTTTGCGTCAAATGTTGGATAATCTGTATTTGACTAATAATAGCAGGGTTGCAGCGGTTGAGGGTCAGGTGAACTTTTCTGACTTGCTATCGTCACGTCCTGGTGGCGTTGTGCGTACAAGAGCACCAGGAATGGTACAGGCTTTACCTGTTCCACAGATCGGTTCAACTGGTTTTAACATGCTTGAGTATGTTGATCAGGTCAGGGATCAGCGCACAGGCTTCTCTAAGGCGTCTATGGGGCTTGATCCATCTACTTTGCAGTCCACCACTGCAAGCGCGGTAAACGCTACTATACAAGGCGCACAGCTAAAGATAGAAATGATTGCTCGTGTGTTTGCTGAAACCGGATGCCGTGATTTGGCTAAAGGTGTATTTACGGTTTTACAAAAGCACCAAGATAAAAAGCGTACTATTCGTATGCGTGGTGATTTTGTGGCGATTGATCCTTCCGCAATGGAAAACAACTTTGATTTATCTATTGAGGTTGGCCTTGGTAATGGGCGTGAGGATGAGAAAATGGCTATGTTGCTACAGATCCTTGGCAAGCAAGAACAGTTGTTACAGCAATTAGGGCCGAATAACCCTGTTGTGAAGCCAAGCCAATATGTGAATACGTTGAAGAAAATCGCAGAAATGGCGGGATTTAAGGACACAGATCAGTTCTTTAACTCTGGTGAGCAAGTCGATCAAATGGTTGCTCAGATGGGTCAACAGGAAGGTCCAAGTCCGGAACAGGCAAAAGCTGAAGCTGAATTGCAGTTGAAACGTGAGAAAATGCAAGCTGAGTTGCAGCTAGAGCGTGAGAAAATGCAAGCTGAAATTGAGCTACGTAGGCAAGAGCTACAAGCTGAACTTCAGTTACGTCAACAGAAACTGGCCTTTGGTGGTCAGGTATCGGATAATTTACCAAGAGCATGACAGATTTTATTAGTGAGCAAGACAGAGGCGCAAAGGCCGCTGATGTTTTGCGAAACCCATTAGTTGTAGAAGCATTTGAAGAATTACGAAAAACGTATGTCTTAGGGTGGTCAGGTAGTGATCCGCAAGACACCGCTTTTCGTGAGCAATGTTTCCACTTGTTGAAAGCGCTTGAAGCTTTCGAAGGGCATTTTGAAAGTGTTGTAACAACTGGAAAGATGGCCTCTCAACAAATGGAAGAATTGCGAAGATAACTTAACAATTTGGAGATTTTTATATGTCTGGTACTCAATCTGAATCCAGTCTTTCGCAGCATGATGCTGTAAATTTACTTTTGGATACCCAAGCCCCTGAAGAGGCAAGCGAGGAAGTTCAAGAGCCTAGTGCCGAAACTGAAGTAGAGGCAACCGATGAGGAAACCGTAGAAGCTGAAGCCGCTGAAGAAAGCCAAGCTGAAGCCGAAGAGGTAGAAACTGAGGAAAGTGATGAGGAATACGAGGAAGAAATCGTAGACACTTATCGCGTCAAGGTTGATGGTGATGAATATGATGTAACTCAGGAAGAGTTGATCAAAAACTATCAGCTTGAGCAAACTGCTCAAAAAAGGCTTATGAAGGCGTCTGAAGAGCGTAAAGCTTTGGATGCTGAAAAAGCACAAACTGAGCAAGTTCGTACACAGTATGAACAGGCTTTAGGTCTTATGCAGCAACAATTACAAACGGCTAATCAACCAAAAGATCAGGCGTATTGGGATAGTCTGTATGAGAGTGATCCACTTGAATACGTTAGGCAGCGCGACACTGAGCGCGACAATCAAGCCAAGATGCAAGCTGTTCAGGCAGAACAATTGCGTTTGCAGCAAGAAAACTTGCAACGTGAGCAAGCTAAATTACTTGAAATGATACCGGAGTGGAAAAATTCTGAGGTGGAAGCCAAAGAAAAAGCTGCTTTGGTGAGCTACGCTAAAGAGCGTGGTTGGACAGATCAAGAATTAGCAAGCACAGTTGATAGTCGCTACATTGAGTTAATGCGTAAAGCGTACCTTTATGACAATTTGCAGTCGGGCAAACCCATTGCAAAGAAGAAAGTTAAGGCCGCACCTAAGATGGTTAAGAGTGGTCAACCGAAATCTAAGGCTGACTCTGCAAGTGATCGGAAGCGTAAGGCTTTTGAAAACCTGAAGAAAACAAACAGCCGTGATGCGGCTGTTCAATATCTTTTAACTCGTTAATCTAAAGGAGGCCAATTATGGCAACTTACACTAGCTCAACAGCTATTGGAGAACGAGAGGATCTATCTGACGTTATATACAGAATTGATCCCGATGAAACTCCACTAGTTTCAAACTCACAGAAAGAAACCACAAAGGGTATCTTTCACGAATGGCAGGTCCAAGAACTTGCAGCGGCTGCGGCGAACAATCACGCCAATGAAGGAGCTGACTATTCCTACGTCAATCCCGCTGTAACAACACGACTTGGCAACCACCACCAAATTGCGGTCCAAGCGGCTTCAGTATCCAATACTTTGGATGTTGTTGACAAAGCGGGGCGTGATAAGGAGACCGCATACGTTAAGGTGCTCAAAGGAATTGAGCAACGGCGCGATATAGAGAAATCTCTATTCGCCAATGAAGCTCGTTCAGGCTCAGATCCGCGTAAATGCGCGAAGCTTGTTACTTGGATTACCAATGGTGATAAGCCTAGTGATATGGCATTTGCTACTGGTGATGGGTCAGATGTGGCTGATTTAACTGGTACAGCTAGAGCGTTAACTTTGGCTCAGATAGATGCTGCTATGTTGGCTGCATATAATGACGGTGGAAGCCCGAATATGTTGCTTATGTCACCAACAAATAAGCAGAACTTTTCTGATTTATCATCAGGCTCAGTTGCTACGGCTCAGTTAAACTACACTGCACCACGCGATATTGCTATCGTCGGCTCAGTATCACTTTATTTGAGTGATTTTGGTGAGTTGGCTGTAACGATTGACCGTCAGGCTAACAACTCAGAGGTATATCTGATTGATACTGATTACGTTTGCATAGGCTCCCTCCCAGGCCGTATGTTTAGCGTAAGTGACGTTGCTGCTACAGGTGACGCCACAAAATTCGCTATTGTGAGCGAATACACTTTAATCGTCAAAGCGCCCAAGGCACATGCGGCGGTTATTGGTTTAGATGGAAGTTAATTTTTCTCCATATTCACAACACTAGGGGCGGCTAGTTCGCCCCTTTTTTATTTGAGGTTTTAATGAAAAAGTTACTGAATTTAGATCCAATCACAGGAAAGCGCACAGTTTTTGAAAGTGGCGCTGATGGCCACAGAGTTACAACAACTGTGAACGTTGATCCGGTGAAGGATTTAGCAAAAGAGAGTGCCAATGATTATCGCTACGGTGATATGATTGGGAATACTCAAAAGCATAAGCACAAAGTCGGTGAAATCCCTGCCATTCTTTATCATCATTTGGTGGAAAAGTTTGGTCAACCAAAGGACAATCCGAAAGCTTGGATGCAGTGGCTTGAAGAAAACAAAGGTTTTAAAGCAACAGGCGGTAGGCTTATCTAATGGCGATTACAACGTACACAGAGCTAAAGACAGCTATTGCTAACTTTTTGGCTCGTTCCGATTTAACTGATCGTATTCCTGAATTTATTTCTCTTGCTGAGTCAAGAATGAGTAGGGAGCTAGAAACGCGATCACAGGAAAAACGTGCGACAGCCCTAACGACTTCCGGTGATGAGTTTATATCACTGCCAACTGATTTACGGCGTATTAGGCTTGTTAAGAATAACACAAGTTCGGTTGAAGTTTTAGATTATGCAACACCAAAGGATTACTATGAAAAGTATGCTTCCTCTGGTGGCGGTAGGCCAAAGCTTTATACAATTATTGGCGCTGAGATTGCTATGCGTCCTATTCCAGATAGTGCGTATACAATAGAGATTATTTACGGTGAGGATATATCCGCATTATCAGATGCCAACCTTACCAACACAGTTTTAACACGTCACCCAGACGTATATTTATATGGTTCATTATCCGCTGCACATATCTTTTTAATGGATGAGGCAAGGGCCGCGCAGTACGACACACTTTTCTCAAGGGCAATAGAAGAGATTAACAAGGATAATGATAAAGCGTTCTTTGCGGGTTCGCTTTCAATGAAATCTGATTATTTAGGAGCGTAAAAATGAGTGCAATGTCAGACTACCTTGAGCTAAAGGTATTAGATCACGTTTTAGGAACAACGGCGTTTACAGCCCCTTCAGCGGTGTATTTGGGTTTATCAACTGAATCATTTGGTGATGATAACTCAGGCACAGAGTTGACAGGTAATAATTATTCAAGAAAAGCAATTACTTTTGCAAGTGCATCAAGTGGCACAACAAGCAATGACTCAACTATTGAGTTTAATGCGGCTACTGGTGCTTGGGGAACCGTGAGCCATTGGGCGTTATTTGATGCGGCGAGTTCTGGGAACCTTTTGATTCATGGTACGTTTAGTGCATCAAAAGTTATAGCGACAGGAGATATTGTAAGGGTTGCAACTGGCGATTTAGACATAACGGCGGCTTAATATGGCTGAAATTATTGGCCCCACTCTAGATCAGCTAGATACTTGGGGTACGCTTGATAGTTTAGACTCTTATGGCACGTTAGAATATCTTGATACTATCAATTTATTCGAGGTTGCAGCGGCTGAAAATATTGCTGTTACTGGCACAGGTAATGCTACTTTTAAGGCGGCGGTATCTGCGACTGCATTAATTACAATAAACGCGGCAACCACTGTTGTTTATGATGTAACCGTTGCGTCTGGTACTAACTCTTATGGCACAGGTAATAAATACTATATTGCGGGTTTATCTGGTGCGAGTCCGACATTAGAACTTGTAGTCGGGAACACATATAGGTTTGATCAGTCTGATAGTAGCAACTCAGGCCACCCGCTACGGTTTTCCACTACTGCAAATGGCTCTCATAATAGTGGTTCAGAATATACCACAGGCGTTACCACAACTGGCACACCTGGAACGGCTAACGCTTATACTGAGATAACTGTTTCTGCGAGTACACCAAGCACATTACATTATTGGTGCACAAATCACTCAGGCATGGGTGGTACGGCAAATATTACGTCTTTTGAATTTGGATTAATTAAGTCTTTTGCGGCATCAGCAACAATAACAATTACTGGTACGGCGGTTGCGTCCTCACGAGTTGTGGAGACATCAGGAAGTACTAATATTGCGATAACAGCCACAGGCAATGTTTTGGGAACATTTGCATTAGCGGCGGCTGACACAATTGCAATAACCGGAAGCACTACTACTGGTGTGAATTACAAAGCCGCGTGTGCAGCGTCTGTTGAGCTAAGTATAGAGGGTGTGGCGATTGCGGAAGAGATGGGTGAGGCTTGGACTGATATAGTTCCGGCTACAGCGGTATTTAACACTCGCACAGCGGGTACAGATAGGTGGTTAAATCAATGATACCTTTCGGTGAGTGGCTCCCTGATCAGTCGGATTTTCAAAATCCTGGGTCTACGGTTGCTACAAATGTTATTCCCGCTGCTAGAGGCTACAGACCTTTCTTTGGCCTTTCTGAAGTTAGTCAAGCGGCTGATAATCGCATTAGAGGCATTTACGCCACGAAAGATACAAACGATACGATTTTTATTTTTGTCGGTGACTCCGGCAAGCTTTACAAAATGAATAACGGCACATTTGCGTTAGCTGATGTAAAAAGCGGCTCTTATAGCCTTTCAGCCGATGAGCAATGGAAGTTTGTCCGTTTTGGCAATGACGTTATTGCAAGTGGCAGTGATAGCGATGTTTTGCAAAAGTTTACAATTGGTTCAAGTTCAGCGTTTTCTGCAATTTCTGGTGCTCCGGCTGCAAAATATTTAGCGGTTGTTCGAGACTTTGTGGTTACAGCAAACGTTACATATTCTTCAGCTACATATCGCTCAAGGGTGCGATGGTCACAGATCAATGATGCTAATTCTTGGACGCTAGGAACGGCACAAGCTGACTTTCAGGATATTGCTGATGCAGGGCATATTACTGGATTAGTTGGCGGTGAGTTTGGCGTTGTTTTATTAGAAAAAGCGATTGCTCGTATGCAGTATGTTGGTTCACCTTTGATCTTTACTTTTGAAAAAGTAGAGACAGGGCATGGGTGTAATTATCCAAATTCTGTGACTTCACTTGGCCCAACTCAGGTCTTTTACTTAGCTGATGATGGGTTTTTCTTTTTCGATGGTTCTAAGTCAATTCCTATTGGCGCGGAGAAAGTAGACAAGTTTTTCTTTGATAGCATAAATTTTAAATATGCAGATCGTCTTAGCTCTACTATTGATCCTGAAAACCAGATTGTCATGTGGTCTTATGCTGATAGAGAAAGCACCGGAGAGCCTAATAAAATACTAGTTTACAATTATGCGGTTCAAAAGTGGTCCTTGATAAACCTTGATCATGAATTTTTAGGTAATTCACTTACGCCAGGAATGACTGTTGAGGGGCTAGACAATTTAAGCTCAAGTTTAGACTCTTTAACAACATCGTTAGACTCAAACTTTTACACAGGTGGTTTTTTCCAATTATCCGCGAGTAAAGACAAAAAGCTACAGACGCTTACTGGTGCTCAGTTAGATGCTGTTTTGGAAACGTCAGAATTTGAAACTGCACCAATGCGGCAATCATTAATTAAAGGTGTAACGCCATATGTAACGGCAAGGGATGTGGCTCCTACGCTCAACGTACAAGTTGGCTCTAGAAGCAGACAGATAGACAAGGCAACCTTTACAACGGCATCAAGCATTAATGATGATAATAGTTGTCCGGTTAGAACACATGGGCGCTACCACAGGGTTAGAGTAAACGCTAGTGGCACTTGGAGATATGCGCTTGGCGTGGATGTTGACGCGGTGACGCTTGGCAGACGATGACAGAGATAAATTATGTAAAGCTTCCGGCAAGCGGTGGCTCACCTAGAGAAACAGCAAATGTTGTTAATCTCGTGGTGGATGGAAAGATAAATGCAGCGGGTGAGGTTACACTTGGCGCGAGCGCAACAAGCACGACTATAACAGATTATAGAGTGGGTAGTGAAAGCGTTATTGTTTTTACCCCGACAACAGCAAATGCGGCGGCTGAACAAGGCGGCGGCACAATGTACCTATCAGCGAGAGCAAAGCAGAGTTTTACAATAACTCACGCTAACAACTCTCAGACGGACAGAACGTTTATATACATAGTCATTGGATAAAAATGAAAATAGTACCAATTGGTGCTCCGTTACTGCCTCAAGTTTGGCAGCATGTAGCTCCGTTGTTGAATAAGGCAGTACGCCTTTCACCAGAATTAATACGAATAAATGATGTTTATGAAGCCTGTCTAAAAGGCGTTTATGTCGTTTGGGTGGCGCTTGATGAGGACAGCGGTGAGTTTGTCGGCGTTATTTCCACACGAATAATTGATTATCCGCGAAGGAAAGCTCTCGCAATGGATTTTGTGGGCGGCTCAAGAATGAAGGAATGGTTAGGAATGGCACAAGAGGCAGTTGAGGAACATGCAAAGCGTAATGGTTGCTCTCATTTAGAGGCATATGGACGTAGAGCATGGTCAAAATACTTAGAGCCTCTTGATTGGAAGCAAGCCTATATAACTTTTAAGAAGGATCTTAGGGATGAGTAAGGGTAGTAGAAATTCAACAATTACAAATGTTCAAAAGCTACCAGAACCAATCGAGGCGGCTTTAACTGAAGCTTACGAGGATTTTAATCCATTTGCAGCTTCTTTTGACGCTGTTTCTAACTTTAATCCGAGAGCATATGATGGGCCGACTATGGCTCCATTTTCCCCTTTACAACAGTCTGCACTTACGGCGGCTGAAGGTCTTATGGAGCGTCCGGCGTATATTGATCAAATGGAGCAAACGCTTACTGGATTTGCTCAAGGTGACACAGGTATTACCTTTGATGATACAAATTTAAGTAGGCTTGCAAATCAAGTTGCTGATGCTTCTCGTTTAGAAAGTTTATTTGGCAGTACAGATCCGGCAATTGCTCAGTTGCAGGGTTTATCTCGTCAATCAACAAGTCTTGATCCTCTCACAGCGCAACAAAACCGTGAGAACCTAGCGACAGGTCTTTTAGGCACTATGGCGATGGATGGCGGCACTAATCCATACCTTCAACAGCAATTAGATAGTGCCATTTCTGGTGCGGTAGATAAGGCAACGTCACAGTATGCTCTTGGCGGTAGGCTTGGTTCTGACTCCTTTGCGGGAGCATTGGGCGCGGGTATATCAAATGCGGCTGCACCAATATTGGCGCAAAACCTACAACAAGACCGAGCTAACAGATTAGCGGCTGCACAGGCGTTGGGTAACGTATCAGGGCAAGATCTTTCAAGAGAAGCAACCCTTGGACAAAACATTGTTGGTGCAGGGCAAACTAATTTGGCTAATCAAGTCGATGCTACAAGAGCATTATCAGCGGCATTTGGTCAAAATCTTGGACAGAATACAGATATTGCAAATAACTTGTTGAGAGCACAGCAAGCCGACTTATCACGTCAGTTAGGTGCTTCTCAGTCACTTGCGTCTAACCAGTTAGATCAAACCAAATCTTCCGCTGCAATGCAGCTACAAGCGGCTCAAGCATTACCCGCGATATTGGCGGCTGAACAAAGCCGTATTGGTACACTTCAGGATCTTGGCGCAATGCAGCAAGCCCCTGCACAAGCCGCGCTTGACGCTGAAAGAGCTAGGGTTGCAGAGCAAAATGTTCTTGATCAAAACCGTATTAACGCGCTACTTGGTGCGTCTGGTATGGGCCAAGGTATGTTTGGCACGACTACCACACAGACAGGTGGCGGTCCGAGTGCCTTACAATCAGGTTTAGGCGGTGCTCTAGCGGGTGCTAGTTTAATAAATACGTTAGGACCAATGGGGCTTGGCCTTACTCCCGCTATGGGTGCAATAGGGGGCGGTGCATTAGGATTGCTTGCCTCAGATACTAGGCTGAAAGAAGATGTAGAGTTGCTAGGCAAGCACCCTAACGGATTGAATGTGTACCGTTGGAAGTGGAATGAAGCGGCTAGAAAAAACCGCTTTGAGACTTATCCAACTGAAGGATTTATGGCTCAAGAGGCTCAGAAACTTTACCCAGAACACGTTTATAGACACCCAACTGGCTACTTAATGCTCGACTATGCAGCATTGAATAATGAAGTGATGGGGGCGATATAATGAGTATTTTTGACAACTTTAACAATAGGTTTGGTCAGTTTGGCATGCCCGCAAATCTTGGGTTGCTTACTACTGGTATCGGGTTGTTAGATGGTCAAAACCCTTTGCAAGCCATACAAGCCGGGATAGGCACATATGGCAGCTTTCAGGATATGGAAGAGGATCGGCGGCGTAAGGCGGCTTTGTTGCAGTTGTCTGAGCAATATGGTGATGATCCAAGAATACAACAGTTAATAAACGCTAACCCTGAAGCGGCGGTCAGTTTAATCGCTAATCTAGAAATGCAGAAAAGAAAGCCAACTGCTAAGTTCAGAAACCTTACTTCTGATGAGTTGGTTGCTAGAGGGTTTCCGAAGGGAACAGTAGCGCAGATTAATGACACAAGTGGTCAGGTAAATGTGCTTGCTAATCCTCTCAGAAAGACAAAGCCTAATACAGCTAAAGCGGCTGATGGATATTTATATTTTACGGACGGTGAAAACCAAGGCCAAAGAGTTTTTCCTGATGTGGTGAAAACACCAACTTTATCTAATCTCAAAGAGAAAGCTAATCTGTTAGCAGATGCAGGGATTAATCCTGGGTCCGTACAATATAATAAAGCTATGTTTGGGATTACTCCTGAAAAAGATTCTACTTTTGTTGAAAAACAGAAAGCATTGATTGATGCGGGTATACAGGAAGGTAGCCCACAATATTTACAAGCGTTGTTTAACATTAGTCCTGAAAAGCAATCTGCTTTTGCAGAAAAACAACAAGCACTTATCTCAAGTGGTTTTACTGAGGGAACCGACGAATACAACCAAGCCTTGTTCGGTATTAAAGATCAGCCTTTAAGTGCATTTCAAGAAAAGCGTAAGGCTTTGATTGATGATGGAATTTCAGAGGGATCAACACAGTGGAATAAAGCGCTTTATGGCATTACACCAAAAGATCCAAAATCCGCAAGTTTAGTAAACTTAATTTCCGACAATGATATTACTGTTGGTGGCATTACTTACAAAGCCGGACAGCGTTTTTCATTAGATCAAAACACACAGCAAGATTTAATCGTTGAAGCGGCAGGGCAAGGTGCAATAAAAGCTCCACAGAAAATCGAAGAGGTAAAAGCGCCTACAGTCGATACTTCCAAAGTAGATGCGGTTGTAAAAGAGTTAGAAGATACAACTTCAAATACATCACTGAACGTAGATGTTGGAACCGCCGCCGGAGGGGATATTCCTGGTGTTGTTACTGACCTTGCAAACACTGTTTTCGGTGCGTTTACTGGAACATTTAGCCCTAATAGAGCCGATCAAGTAGCTCTTATAAATGAGGCAAATAACACTATCAAAGTTCCTTTGGTGAAAGCTCTTAACAGGGCAGGGTCTAAATTTGCAATTGAACAGGTAGATAGCATTTTACCGTTACCCAACAATACAAACCAAACATTTATGTCAAGATTTGAGGCGCTCAAGCCGCGACTTGATATAGCAATTAAACAACTTGCCGCTGAGTCTGTTGATACAGAGAAATCTGAAGGTGAACGTATCATAGCCAAAGAGGAAGCAAGGCAGTTAATTAATTACAAAGCCAACATGGAAAGGGCAATCGCAGTTTATCGCAAGAACACAGGCGGTAGTAAAACTGCTGCTCAGACAGCGGCTGATAAAATATTAGGAGTTGACTAATGGCTACAGCGGAACAATACGCTCAGTGGTTAGTTGATAACCAAGACAAAAAAGGTACGCCCGATTTTGAAACTGTTAAAAAAGCATACCTTGAGGTCAGACCATCTACAGCGTCAGAAAAAATCGAAGGGGCCGGAAGAGGGGTCAATGTCGGTTTGGCTGATGTTCTTGGTGCTCCTGTTGACGCAATAAATCAGTTACCAAGGTTATTAAATCTACTTCCTGGTGAGCAAGGTTTTGGCCCTATAACAGAAAGTCCAGTAGGCGGCTCTCAATCTATTAGAAACGCAATGACAAACCTGTTTGATTTGGGTTATCAAAACATTGAAGATTTGCCAAAAGATCAAAGGCCATTTGCTCAAGGCGGTGAGGTTTTTGGTCAAACAGTTGGAACGATACTTCCTGTCTTTGGCGCGGCAAGAAATGTATCGGCGTTAGACGCAACTGTTAAGGCTGCACCAAAATCAAATATAGTATCGCAAACTGTTGACGATATAGTGAAAACAACAGCGGCAAACCCAGGAACTACAGCGGCGGTGGAAACAGGTTTAGCACTTGCTCCTTCCGTTGGTGCAGGGTTAGCAGAGCAAGCAAGGCCAGGAGATCCGACAACTAGAATGTATGGCGAGTTAGCAGGGGCGTTTTCTCCTGTTGTTTTATCAACTGTACTGCCAACTCTTACAGCTAATATCACAAGAGCATTAGGCACTTTGACGCCAAGTGGTAGGGAAAGACAAGCGGCTAAGTTAGTACAAACAGATCAATTAGAGCGCGGTGCAGATCTTACCGCTGAAGCTAAAAAGTTAAGAGAAGCCAAAGGCAGTGGCACAGCCGGACAGGTTACAGGCAATCAAGGTTTTCTGGCTATTGAAAATGAGCTTGTTAAATCTGGTGGTCAAATAAGTGAGGACATAGCAAAACAAACGCAGCTTGCGATTAGTGAATTTAATGATGCTTACCGCGCAGCAATCACAAGTGGTGATCCGGAGTTAGTAAGACTAGCTGCACAGGCTAGACAAGACTACTTAGTACAATCTTTAGATGAGCGTGTAAAAACCGCTGCAAAAAGGGCGCAAGATTTACAGGCAACCAATATGCCTAATGTTGATCGTGCTCAGATAAACAAGCAAGCTAGAGACATAGTAGAAAGCGCACTTGTCACAGCAAGAAAAACGGAAAACCAACTTTGGTCCGGTGTGAAACGTGATTTAGTTGTGCAAGCTGATAATACGTTAAGTGCATTTAATGACGTAAAAGCTTCTCTTGCTTCTGGTGAGGATTTACCCGCACCACTTAAAGCAGTTATAAAAGATATTAAGAAAGACCAGAAAAAGAAAAAGCTTGGTAAGGGTGAGACTACAACTGGCAACCTGTTAAGGACTAGAAGCCGTTATTTAGAACTTGCTAGAGAAGCTAGGGCGCAAAGCAAATTTGGTGACGCAAGGATGTATTCCCAAGTTGCTGATGCAATGTTGAAAGACTTAGATCCGGTCACTGGTGATATAGCTAAAACAGCAAGAGAGTTTTCGAGAGAGCTAAACAAAAAGTTTACTCAAGGTTTTGTAGGAAAAACACTAGGTTTTGATCGTGATGGGGGTATAACTGTTGATCCTACTAGAACGCTAGACGTTGCGAGAAGTGGGCAAGATCAGCAAACTTTACTTAATCTGCAAGCGTTACGAAATGCAGCGGGTGATCAGTCTGGTGACATGATGCAGTTGCAGCAAAAATTTTTACAATCTTTTGCGAGTGACGCTACAAACTATGATGGGTCCGTAAACCCGCAAAAACTTGATAACTTCATTAGATCCAACGCTCAGACAATACAGGATCTAGGATTAACAGATACGTTTACGAGCACTGAGCAAGCGGCAAGATTAGCTGAAAGAGTGGCAGATCAGGCTTTACAGGGTACTAAGTTTGCAAGAACAAAGTCTACTACAGCCAAGGTATTAGGCACAAACAACGTAAATGAGTTTATTAATAGAGTTTTACGTTCTGGTGATGTTGCGGGTGGTATAAAAGACGTATCTAGACTTGCTAAGAAATCAGGTGATCCAAGTGTGTTAGATGGGTTGCGTTATGGCGTTTATGAAACGCTATTAGACAACGCAACAACTTCAAGCGGCATGATCTCCGGTACTAGACTTGATCAGTTGTTGAACGCGAAAACAGGTAATCAGACCGTAAGACAAACATTAATGGTCAATGGTTTGCTTAATTCACAGCAAATGAAAAATGTTGATCGTTTAATCGCCAAGACAAAAGAGTTTGAAAGTGCATTGGCGAACACAGATCAGTTTGAAAACCTATTAGGCAAAGAAGATATATTCTTTGATCTTTTATTAAGAATAGGTGGTGCAAACTTAGGCGGTTCTAGTGCGCTAGGACAGGCGGCGGGTGCTCCACTGGTATTGGCAGGGGCAGGGGTTCGTACTGCGAAAAATGCCTTTGAAAAAATGCCAAAGTTAAGAGTTAAAACCATTCTCGCTGAAGCAATAAAAGATCCAAAGTTAATGGCTGATTTATTGGAAAGACCCACTACTGCGAAACTAAAAGCTGCACGAAACAAAAGGCTAAACGCTGTTTTGGTGCAAGCGGGAATATTTGACGGTTCAGAATTACTAGAAGAGGAATTTGAATAATGGCTAAAAACAATATCACTCAGTTTGATGCTACAGCGGCAAACAATACTGATATTCAATCGGTGGACATAGACGAGGGTTGCGCTCCATCCGGTATAAATAACGCAATCAGGGAGCTTATGGCTGATCTGAAAGACGTGGACGCGGGTACAGTTGCGCTAACTAGCCCAGACTTCACAGCATTTAAGGTTGGTGGGGTAACTATCACAGCTACCGGAACAGAATTAAACTATGTTGATGGTGTTACATCGTCAATTCAAACGCAGTTAAACAATGCTGCAACAACTGGAAAAGCCATAGCTATGGCAATGGTATTTGGATAATAAAGGAGTTTTTCAATGGCAAATCCAAATGTAGTCGCAGTAAGCAGTATTTATGCTAATACAGCCGTAGATGCTGATGTTGCTGCAAGTGCGGTAAGTTTATTAACCGCTGCATCAAATAAATTATTAAAGATAAATTCATTAATTATAGCCAACATAGATGGCACTAATTCGGCTGATATATCGGTATGGATTACGCGATCTGGTGTGGATTATTACATTGCTAAAACAATCACAGTTTCGGCTGATAGCACATTACTACCGATAGATAAGAACATGGGACTGTACTTAGTTGAAGGTGACATACTGAAGATACAAGCAAGTGCGGCGGGAGATCTATCCGCTGTTTGTTCATATGAAGAGATTGATGACGCTTAATAGAAAGTAATCTAATGAAAGCTTTTGGTAATATTGCAAAAGATGGTCAGGTCAGGGCAGTAGCTTCTGGTGCTTTGACTGACGGTGCTAGTGTTATTATAAACTCTAATGGAACCGTGAGTGTTGTTAGCGGATCAGATGCGTCTGTTGGTAGTGAGACTGTATTTAATGCCGCACAGACAGCCACTATGTCAGTTCATTTTGATAGCAATAACAATAAAATTATTGTTGCTTATAGAGACTCAAGTAACTCAGGCTATGGAACTGCAAAAGTTGGTACGGTAAGTGGATCAAGTATTTCTTTTGGGACTGCCACTGTTTTTAATAGCGATAGTTCAAGTTGGATTGAAAGCGTTTTTGATACTTCTAATAATAAATCAGTAATTGCCTTTAGAGATAGCTCCGCAGGTAAGTGTATCGTAGGAACTGTTAGTGGAACTTCAATAAGCTTTGGGTCTAGTGCTACATTTTCGGGTACACAAAATACCAGTTATGTTGGTATGACATTTGATAGTAACAGTAATAAAGCTGTAGTTGTTTGGACAGATGATGGTGGCAGTTCTCATGGCAAAGCTATAGTCGGCACAGTTAGTGGAACAAGTATTTCTTTTGGTTCGGCTGTAACTTATAATAGCGTTGATCCTACTTCTCATAATTTTGTAACTTTTGACAGTAACAGTAATAAAGTTGTAGTTTTTTTTAGAGATTATGTAAGTTCATACACAAGTAAAGCCATTGTTGGCACTGTCTCAGGTACAAGTATAAGTTTTGGATCGGCTGTAACATATCAATCAGTGTCTGTTGAACAAGGTGCGGCAACTTTTGATAGTTCCAATAATAAAGTAGTTGTTGTTTATGAAGATCAAAACAATGGAAATATTGGCAAATCCAAGGTTGGCACAGTTAGTGGAACATCAATCAGTTTCGGTTCTGAAGTAACTTTTTTCAATGGCAATACATATATGCGAGACGTTGTATTTGACACAACTAATAACGAAGTTGTGATTGCATATATGGATTTTGAAGTAACTAAGGGGGCATTTGTTTCTGGTGCGGTAAGCGGAACATCTATAAGTTATGGATCACCTACGTTCTTTAACCCCTCTCGTTCTGATGCGATCAATGCAGCTTATGACTCTAATGCAAATAAAACGGTTATTATATATGGTGATTATGGTGCGTCCCCTGCCGAAAGTGCTACAGCAATTGTAGCTCAAGCAGGTTCCACCAACCTAACCTCAGAAAACTTTATAGGCTTTTCAGACGGTGCATTTGCAGACACCGATAGCGCAGTAATTAATACTACAAATACAATCGACAGAAACCAAAGCGGTCTAACCGCAGGGCAAACATATTTTGTGCAAACAGATGGCACAATAGGATTAACAGCGGCTGATCCTTCAGTAACCGCAGGGACCGCTATCTCAGCAACAGAACTCATAGTGAAAGGGTAAACAATGAAAACTATTGTAGAAACATCAAGCAATCTCAGCAAATACTTGCTTGCTGATGATGTAGATATAACAGCAACAGCAACAGAAATCACTGTAGGTGATCCTGCTCAGTTTATTATTGCTGACCTCAATAGCACCACAGTTACAATCACTGACAATGTAACCAACGCACCCGAAGATTGGACAGGCAACAAGTATTTCTTTGACGGCACAACGTGGACAGCTAACCCTGATTGGGTTGACCCTGATGCTGAAGAGGGTGGGGAGTAAAACATCATGCGTATCATCGGTAACGATCCAAGCGTACCAAGACAGGAACACGCTGTAGCTAGTGGTACGCTGACGGATGGTACTCCTGTAGTTGTAAACTCTGATGGAACTGTGAGTGTTGTTGTAGAAACGTCACAAACTCAAGCGGCAGGGACAGCAACCGTTTTTGAGTCACCTGCCAGTGGTGGTCTTTTTGTTATGGCTGTAGTTTATGATAGCACTAATAACAAAGTGGTGGTTGTTTACAAAGACGGAAATAATAACAGCTACGGTACAGCGGCGGTTGGAACAGTATCAGGAACAAGCATAAGCTTTGGTACTCCTGTTGTTTTTAGGTCTGCCCTTTTATATTCGGGAAGTAATGAAACGACACACGCCACTCATATTGGCGGTAAAATTGTAATTTGTTACGGAGATAGCGGAAACAGCGCTCACGGTTATGCTATTGTTGGAACTGTGTCTGGGACATCAATTTCATTTGGAACTCAAGTTGTATTTAACTCTGCGGCTACTACTGAAGGGGCAGTAGTTTGCACAGATACTACTAATAACAAAGTTATTGTGGCTTATCGTGATGAAGGTGACAGCAATAAAGGCAAAGCTATTGTTGGAACTGTGTCTGGGACTAGCATCTCGTTTGGAAGTGCTACTACTTTTAGAAGTGCTACGGTACAAGCTCTTAGCATAGGCTTTAATCCAAGCGCAGGGGTAGCAGTAGTTGGTTATAGGCAGCCACCTTGGGGCGGCGCTGATGCCAATGTTTTAACTGTTTCTGGAACAAGCATTTCTGCCGGAAGTAACTCTACTTTTAATGCAGGTTCTACTACTAACATCAATGTATTATATGACAGCAACGCACAGAAAACTGTTATAATTTATGTTGACAATAATAACTCTACCAAAGGTACTGGAATAGTCGGAACAATCAGTGGAACAGATATAACCTTTGGCAGTGAAGTTATTTTTAATGATGCAATTACGTCTCAACTGGGTGCTACTTTTGACAGTAACGTAAACAGAATTGTAATTGCTTACGCTGACAGTAATTCGCAGAGCAACTTTACTACTGGAATAGTCAGTGGAACTTCCATAACTTTTGGTCAGACAGAGACACAATTTTATAACGATGGCAGCGGTCTTATTCATTTTTATGCCCGTATGTGTTTTGATACCTCTACTAATAAATGTATCATAGCATTTAGAGATGATGGGGGTACTGGCTACGGCGCTGTTCTTACAGCAGGGGCAACTAGCACTAACATCACCTCAGAAAACTTTATAGGCATAGCTCGTTCTGGCGCAGCAGACACCGCAGGGGCTATCATAGATACGCAAGGTGCAATAGCCGACAACCTATCAGGGCTAACGGCAGGGCAAAGCTACTACGTTCAGACTGATGGTACATTAGGTACAACGGCTGCTGATCCTAGCGTCTTTGCAGGGACGGCTGTATCGGCAACTAAACTTATCGTGAAAGGGTAACTATGTTAAAGCGTATAGGGGCTGAAGAAAGTGGCGAGTTTAAAGCGGTAGCTAGTGGCACATTGCCAAGCGGTAAGCCAGTGGTGGTTAATGCTGATGGGACTGTGAGTGCGGCTGCAATTACAGGAACAGCAGGATCTTCTGGAACTAAAGTTGCTTTTGATGGTGACCCTGCGGAGGGATTATCTGCTGTTTATGATAGCAGTAATAACAAAGTTGTCGTAATCTATTCAGATAATGATAATTCAAAATATGGTACTGCTGCTGTTGGAACAGTAGACAACTCTGACAACTCTATAAGTTTTGGTACTCCTGTTGTTTTTAACAGTGGCAATAGTCAAAAAGTTGGGTGTACCTTTGATAGCAACTCAAATAAAGTTATTGCTCTTTGGCATCAGGTTATAGGGACAACTGGTAGGGCGGCTGTTGGGACTGTATCAGGCACGTCTATCAGTTTTGGTTCTGCCGCAGATTTTACACAAAACTCAATTGACTATGAAATAAACGCTACATTTGATAGTAACTTAAATAAAGTGGCAGTAGTATATCACGATAGTGGCGACAGTGGTAAAGGTAAATGCGCTATTGGAACAGTAAGTGGCCCAAGTATATCTTTTGGAACGCCTGTTACTTTTCGTAATGCAGCAACATACTTTGCAGATGTGTGTTTTGATAGTAATTTAAATTGTATTTTAGTATTTTATCAATCATCAGGTGATAATGGTTTTGTATCTGTCGGAGATATTTCTGGAACGTCTGTTACATTTAGTACTGAGGTAAATTTAAACCATGACGCTGAAAAAACTTTTTGTGAGTTTGATCCAGACACTAATAAAGTAGTACTAGCTTACACAGACAGGCCAGATGGAGAATCGGCCGCTGCAAAAGTTGCAACTATTAGTGGAAGTTCTGGAAGTAGGACAGTTTCCTTTGGCACTGAAGTAAATTTTGCAACGGGTGTTAGTCAAAACTGTGTAATTAAAGGTATTACTTACGATCCTGATTCAAATAGAATGTTAATTTCTTATTTTGAAGAAAGTGGTGGTAATTTAAAACTTGCGTCAGGAACAGTAAGTGGTACTGACATTTCGTTTGGGACACCTCAAACAGTTGTTAATGAAAACACAAGTGCCGTATTTGCCCCTGTTGTGTATGATACTAGTCAAGATAGAGCCGTAGTAGTTTACGAGGATGGTCAAAACTCTGATGCGGCAACGGCTATTGTTGCGACAGTAGATACAGTTAGCACAAACCTTACCTCAGAAAACTACATTGGTATGTCCAAAGGTGGCGCTGTAGCTGACACCAAAGGTGCAACTGTAGATATTATTGGTGCAGTAAATGATGAGCAATCTGGCCTCACCGCAGGGCAGCAGTATTATGTACAGACAGATGGAACGATAGGCACAACAGCGGATAGCCCAAGTGTACTGGCAGGGACTGCTATTTCAGCAACTGAGTTATTAGTAAAGACATAGGTGAAACATGAGCAAGCCAACATTAGCGTCCTTAGATAAAAGGGTGGTCAAAGTGGAAACCCAACTGGAAGAAAGATGGAAAGAGACCATACTTAGAATTAAGAGGCTAGAAAATATACTTATCGGATCAGCGGGTGCTATGATCCTATTGCTGATTACCATAATCACCAGAATGTAAATGGACCCTGTAAGTTGCGTTGCCCTAGCAACAGGAGCGTATAAAACGCTTAAAGCTGCAATTAGCACGGGCAAAGACCTTCAAGAAATGTCGGGAACTTTATCGCAATGGGGAAAAGCATTTTCTGATTTTACCAACTTAGAAGAGCGTGAAAAAAACCCACCTTTTTGGAAAAAAACGTTCAGAGGAAGCGATGAAGAAACCGCATTAGAAATCTTTGCCAACAAGAAAAAAATGGAACAAATGAGGGCTGAGATAAAAGACCATATCAGCTTTAACTATGGGCCAAGTGCTTGGAAAGAGGTTCTACAGATTGAGGCTCAAATGCGGCGCAGACGAAAACAAGAGTTATACAAAAAGCAAGAGCGTATAGATGCAGCAATAAACTTTGCGATTGGTGCATTTATTTTTGTGCTCAGTGGCGGTGTTTTGTTTGTTTTGTTTTACTTCTTAGGCAAGTGGCAGGGGCGTTGGTGAATGTGGGTTCTGTTGTGGGTTCAGTTATCAACGTCTGGGTTCGAACACTACCACATTGGAAGCTACACCAAGCAAGAGGTTTGCGAGATAGCCAAAGAGGACGCAAGCGTTCTTGTGACAAGCGATAAAGCAAAAGTTGTGTGCATTAAACTAGAGCTTTGAAACTCAGAGAATGTAAGGGAAAGTTTGTTGTTTATGACAGCAAAGGGCGAGTGGTGGTTATCACTCGTGAGCGCAAGATTGCGATTAAAATAGCAAGGAAAGCAAATGGTAAAAATAACGTCAAGCGTAATAGACGAACTTAAAATACTACCCAGGTTGATGATGTTAGCCATTACAATCATGTGCTTCCAAGTCACAAACTGGATGATCAGTTTAGAAGATCCAACCCTCAATCAATCAGGATTTTGCAGCGTGATATTTGGCTGTTTCTCAGCCTGTTTCGCGGTGTGGTTGGGTAAGGAAGCTAAAACAGACAGAGGGGTGAGCACACATGCTCCAAGCACTGATAGGGCCGATTACTGAGCTTGCAGGGGGTTGGCTCAAGGGCAAAGCCAATGCACAAGCGGCAGCGGCTAATTTAAAGTTAGTTGAGGCTGAAGCCAAAGCAACCATTATGAAGTCTGCCGCTACAAGCGAGGCTGAGTGGGAAAAGCTAATGGCAGAGGGGACACAGAACTCGTGGAAGGACGAATATTTGGTTCTGCTTTTCAGTATTCCTCTCATCCTTTCATTCTTGCCATTCGAATGGGCCAAGCAAGCGGTGACTGATGGGTTTGCAGCGTTGGATACCATGCCTCAGTGGTACAGCTACACCTTGGGTGTAATCGTAGCCAGTAGCTTTGCGGTAAGATCAGCAACTAAATTTTTTGGGAGAAAATAATGGAAATGTGGCAATGGATTATGTTGTTTAGCGCCGTGTCGCTGAACACTCTAGTAAATTGTTTAAGGCTATATTTGGAGAGCAAAAAGTGAGCGATTTAAAGCTTCCTCTTGGCCTTGTGCTTGCCATGTTGGTGCAATTGGTGGGTGGCGTCTGGTGGGTCAGTAAACAGGCTCACCGAATAGAACATCTAGAGACTGAGGTTGAAGAAAATTCTGAGTGGATTGACCAACTTTATCAAGAGAATGAAATGCTAATCCGGTTTGCAACATTTACCGAAAATAAGTGGGCTGAGAGCTATGAAGCAGATGGATACCAAAGGCAGTGGGGCCGCAAACCAGTGGAGACAGATAATGAATGAGGGATTTCGCAACCTACAAACTAAGGTTGGATGTATGAGCGATGGGCAGTTTGGCCCTAAGACAGCAAAAGGCATTATGAACTATTATGAAATGTCACCTGAAAGGGCCGCACATTTTTTAGGACAGGTTTGCATTGAAAGCATGAACTTCCAAGCTGTTGAGGAAAACTTAAATTATTCAGTCGATGCTTTGATGAAAGTTTTTGGCAGATATTTTGAAACTCCGGCTGATGCAAAGCCATATTCAAGAAACCCGCAAGCACTAGCAAACTATGTGTATATGGACAAAAACCGTAGTAAAAAATCTCAACTCGGAAATACTCGTCCTGGTGATGGATGGGCATTTCGTGGGCGCGGATTTTTACAAATTACTGGCAGAGCAAATACACGTAAGTTTGCGTCTGATATGCGCTTGCCGGAAGTCATGGATGAGCCACACCTAATCGCTACGCATTACCCTATGGAGAGTGCCTTGTGGTATTTTAACAAGCGGCGAGGACTATGGAAGATCTGTGATGAGGGTGTAAAAAAAGATACCTGTAAACGTGTCACCAAAGCAGTAAATGGCGGCTATAACCATTTAGATGAGCGTACTCATCAAACCTTTCGAATCTACGATTGGCTGAAGTAATGGTCACGAAAAGTAAATGCAATCCAGTGACCAAGCTGTTTTGGTCACGAGTATTCTAATTTTACCGCAAAAATATTCAAAAATAACTAGGCGTAAGTTATTGTTTTTATTGAGGAAATATTGGAGCGGGCGATGAGATTCGAACTCACGACATTTACCTTGGCAAAAGAATATTACCTATATCGTGAATATTACATGAATTAAAATAATTTATATTGTTATCAATAAGTTAGGCGTATCTCATGTGGGGTGCGCCTCTTTTTTTATGGACATTTCCATTCATACATGAATAAAATGGCATTATAAATGGGTAAAACAGTCTTTACCTTATACAATAATGAATGGAGAAAATATGGCACTTTGGGAAGGTAAACACCTTAAATTACATTTGCGAGAGCGCAGGGGTGAGCAATCTTACGTAATCCGATATATGGATAAGAAAACCAACACTGAGAAAATGCGACAAGTTCCAAAAGGTAGGGAGCCGATAGCTTGGGCGAAGAAGCAAGACATAAAGCTAAAATATCATGGCACGTTAGATGAAGAGCGATCTTTCCTTCTGGTGGATCTTATTACGTCCTACAAAGCTGAGATTGATGAAAGAGTTGAGAACTATAAGAACGAGTCAAAATATGGGCGTAAACTAAGACCTAAAAGGCGCACAACTCTTTTGGTGCATATTAACAAACATATCCTACCGCATTTCGGCAATATGGATGTGCATGACATAACCACACCAAACGTAATTAACTTTCAGGAGGAATTGCAAAAACGTATGTCACCACAATACGCCAATACCATCATTGGAACTTTACGGCGTATTTTTAAATTTTTTAAACAAAAAAGCTTAGTTGAGCATAATCCATGCGTAGAAGTGGACGCACTGCCATGTAAGGAGGCTGATCCAAGATACACACCAACGGAAGAGGAAGTTATCGGCATACTGAACGTGACAAGGGTGCACTGGAAGAAAGTGTTAATCAAACTTGCCGCTGCTAACGGCATGAGGATCAGCGAGATTTTAGCTTTACGGTGGGACGCTATCGACGGTGATAAGATCCATATCAGATTAAGTACAGACAGGGGTGAGCTAGGCGATACCAAGACCGCCGGAAGCAATCGTATAGTAAGAATGAGCAAAGATCTTAAAGATGATTTGGCACAACTTAAAGCGGTGAGCGACAGTCAATGGCTGTTTACCAATGCTAAAGGTAATCTATTCGCAGCAAGCGATGTATTAAAATCGGTCCTACACAAAGCCTGTGTTAAGGCAAATGTGCAAAAGTTTGGTTTTCATGGATTACGTAGGTTTTACATAAACAAGCTTTTAAATGAAAACAAAAGCAAGGACCATGTTCAGGTGCTTGTCGGGCATAAAGTTGGCTCTGATGTGACTGATAAGCATTACCGCCAAATACGCCCTGAAGAGGTATATGGTGACGAGTACATCATAACTTTACACTGAGGTTTTCGTGAGGCTAGTTTGTGAAAACTGGCCTCAGAAAACAATAACATTTCCAGGCCAGTTATACAATTTTATTTTACTGATTTGCGCGGTATTTTTGTGATCCAACCACGACATGCACAGCGTATAGATCATTAAGAGAAAACTCTTTTGTCTGACCAGTTTCCAAGTCTTTAAATGTGATATTATTGGCGTTCATATTTACCACTTCTCTGACTACACCCACAAAAGCACCATCCACTTTAAACGATATAACTACATCGTCCTCATCTTGTGGAATTAGCTGTGGATCTGCATATATTATATCACCTTCCCTATAACGCGGCTGCATAGCGGTTCCATAGACCGTCATGGCGTAGGCAGTATCAGAATACTCCAAAAAGCTTGGTTTGCGTATTTGTTGGTGAGCTAACCTATTAAACCCTAGTCGGGCTGCATAGGCATCGTCCAATTCTCTCACTTTAGTCTTTCCCTGATATAAAGGGACGAATACGGCTGATGTGGTTTGTTTTATCGGTGAAAAGTCTTGCTCTTCAGTTTGGGTTCTTAGATCATCAACAGTTACACTTAAAGCTTCAGCTATACGCACTAGCTTGTCGAAACTTGGATTGGTAACTTCCCCCTTTTCATATTTACTAATTTGACTTTGACTAACACCGGACAGCTTTGCTAATTCGTCCTGTTTTACTTTTAACTTAGTCCTAACATCGTAAATTCTTGTGAACACAATGTCCCCCACTCTTTGTTACTCATGGCGGTGGGGTATATAATAGCCCACCGAAATTCATCTGTCTTTATACCGAAATACTGGTCTGCACCTATGTTGAGGCCAAGACGAGCATCACGCTTTCTTCCAAAGTATTTACTTGGTGGAGCAAGAGCAACAATTGGACTTCCCCAACTATTCCCACTTACCCAATCTGATCCAAAAACTCCAGTTCGCGTGTGCTGTTTTAATTTAGCAATTTTCGCAGAACTCGAATTATACAAATACCGCCACGTATACTTTGCTAGTTTACCCTTATTAACTTTTGAACAACACATATTCATTTTTCATTCCTTATTCACGAACTTATTTTATTCACATATGAATTAATATGTCAAGCAGTTTAAAGAATATTCTTTTATCTTCATAAAATATGAATATTTATTTTATACGAATAATCATATTATATTCATATAGTTAACAGAGTTATCACGATAAATTTAAATAGATAAAATGATTATTTTACCTTTATCCTAGTTGACACTATGCATGTTTAAGCATTATGCATAAAATAAATCGACAAAATTTAGGCAGAAATCGTGCAGTTATTTGAATATATGATCACAAAAGAGGTATCGCAAGCCTCACTCGCCAAGAGAATCGGCGTATCCCAACCCACCTTATCTCGTTATATCAGCGGTGACGTTCTACCAAATGTTGTGACTGCCTTGGAAATTCAAAAGGCCACACAAGGTGACGTTCCAGTTGAAGCATGGCTCACAATTAAAGACGATATTCAAGACGCCATAAGACTTGTCCAAGCCGCGCAACGAGGTGAGGTGGTGTACGATGGTGAATAGTCGGGTCAAAGGTGCGCAATACGAATCAGAAATAAAGAAAGCTTTGTTTGATAATCTTGGGATTGTCTTTAAACGTGAGCTTAACCAATACAGAGAAGCAGATCATGGCGATCTGATTTGTGATGAAGAAAACTTCCCATTTGTCATAGAATGTAAGCGGCGTATGTCAGGTAGTTTCAGTCAAACCTGGATGGACCAAGCCCAACGTGCGGCAGATAGAGTAGGCAAATATCCTTGCGTTATATATCGTTTTGACCGTCAACCAAGCATAGCAGTCATAAGGATAAATGCGTTTGCAAGGGCAGTCGGTGGTTCTTGGGACGAAAACACAGATCTTGTCAGTATGACAGTAGATGCGTTCTGTTCACTGGCGCGTGAGCTAATGGCAGTCACACCGCTGAGAAACGAACCTGATCCTGTTATTAAGGTGGAACCGATTGATTGCCGTGAGTGTAACGGTTTTGGCGTTCTCGCAAGAACTAAATATATCGACTACGGACGTGGACCAGAACCCACCGATATGGGTGATGTAGTCTGTATTGAATGTGACGGACACGGCAAGATTTATCCTGAAGATGAGGATGAATGATGCACGAAACTAAAGACAAATGGCTAAGAGAATATAAGCAAAAGACAGGCATATTCCACAATCTCACCAATAAAGAATATCACGACAGCGAGGGAATATCCTCAAGCTTTGTTAAAAAATGGCTAACCACTACGCCGTATCATGCAAGCCAACCGAGTGACGATCTAAGCCCAAGCGTTGTCGATATTGGTTCTGGTGTGCATGCTATGTTTGAGGGCAAAAACCGAAAACAAGCGGTGATTGGCAAACACAAAACAAGGGCAGGGAAACAATGGGCTGAAGATTATCAGCAAGCCAAAGAAGATGGCGTAATATTATTACCGGAAGGTGAATACGCCAAAGCCCTGCAAATGACAAAGGCGCTGTGGAAGCATAAAGATATTCGCAAGATAGGCAGAAACAAAACCGCTGTTAAGG
>Ga0208644_1000814_pt1 | contig 27822 bp, 26 predicted proteins | sample VirMetDEL_Nov_18_FD_184517 | JGI IMG/M metagenome (GOLD analysis project Ga0208644, IMG submission 184517) | Aqueous microbial communities from the Delaware River and Bay under freshwater to marine salinity gradient to study organic matter... | ecosystem: Environmental > Aquatic > Marine >...
ACCTGCGAACGTCACGTCTGTGACGGTCTTCTATGGCTAAGTCAGCGGCATGGACGAGGAAAGAGGGCAAGGACCCCAAAGGCGGTCTAAACGCCAAAGGGCGAGCCTCCTACAACAAGGCGAACCCCGGGAAACCGGGTTTGAAGGCCCCCGCTCCAAGCCCAAAGACAGAGAAAGACGCAGCACGGCGAAAGTCCTTCTGCGCCAGAATGTCTGGGATGAAGTCCAAATTGACGAGTTCAAAGACAGCCAAAGACCCGAACAGTCGTATAAACAAGAGCCTTAGAGCGTGGAACTGCTAAAAATGGACATGATGTTGTGGAACGGAGGGTTATCCCTTATCGTTGCTTTAATTCTTCTGTGGGTTAAAACGTCCCAAGATGAAGTTAAGCGCATCGGTATCTTACTTAGCAAGACTCGCGAAGAGAATGCTGAGAAGTATGTGACTCGTTCCGAACTCCACACAGACATCAACCGCGTTATCGACAGGCTTGATCGGCTAGATACGAAGTTAGATACGTTTATCCGGGAGCAGAAGAGTGCCCTCAACTAGCAAAAAACAGGCTAAATTGATGGCGGCTGTGGCGCACAACCCAGCTTTTGCTAAGAAAGTAGGCATCCCACAGTCCGTGGGTAAAGAGTTCAACAAGGCCGATAAAGGCCGTAAATTTGGAACAGGTGGTGATAACATGAAATCCAGCAAGAAAGACATGTCCTTTGACGAAAAAGTCGAAGCTGACAACAAGGTAAAAGAAAAGGATGCCGAGGAACGCGCGACAAAATATCGCACGGATGCCATGATGGAAGAAGGCAAGAAGAAGGGTGGCATGATTGGCGAGTACGGCGGTGCCGAGAAATACAAGTCCAAAGCAGCTAAGAAGAAGCATGAGGCTAAGGAATCTCCGTCAGAGGAGAAACTGGAAGCCAAAATGGGCAAGAACATGGCTCGTGCAACCATGCAAAAAGTCGCGTCTCGTGCCGTTAAATCCCACGAAAAGCGTATGCACAAAGGCATGTCTGGCGGTGGTTCAGTCAAGGGTTATGGTATGGCCCGTGGTGGTCGCGCCTGCAAAATGGTCTAAGGAGTATTACAATGGCATTTATACGTAAAACATACACTGGCCCCGTCAAGAATCGCGGCACTGTAGCGCGTGGGGGTAAAGAGCTGGCGGATGTGTCTAAAGAAGAGTTGGACGCTTTCCGCAAAAAAGCTGGAAACGAAGACTTGAGCTACAAAGAAGCACTGCGTAAGTTACTTAATGCAGATCGCAATGCTAAGCCCAAGGCTAAAAAGCCTGACGTTCCTAAAGCTAAAGAAGCTCCTCGAATGGACAGTTTTACCGATGCGCCAGAGATAATCAAGCCAGTGGATAGAAGCCCCAAAAAGATTGGTGAAGATGGCAAACTCAAAAACGTAAACCCTGTGGATATGCCTGAACGTCGTAGGCTTGGTCCAAGAACTGAGGCTCCAGAAATGATTAAAACGTCTGATAAGAAGGACGACACTAGCTTATCTGTGAGTGAGCGTATTAAAAACGCCCGCGAGCGTGTTCGTACTAGCGATACTGGTACAGACAAACGTTCTGTTAGCGACCGATTAAAGGCCGCTTTTGGCATGAAAAAGGGCGGCATGGTCAAAAAAGCCTCTGCCAAAAAGGGTTCAGTAGCCCGAGGCGGCGGTGCTGCTACGCGTGGGACTATTTTTAGAGGAGTGCGGTAATGGCTTTTAATCCAAGAACTCGTAGCAGCGGCGGACGTGGTGGTTTCGGCAGCAACCGTTCCTCACGCCCACAACCTGCGCCCCGCCCCGCTCAACGCGGGCCCATGGCACCAATGGATGCAGCTCGTCAAGCCGTTTCACAAGGTCAGATGCGGCCTACTGCCCAAAGCGGACCCAACCCGGCAATGGCTGCGGCTCGGGCTCGTCAAGCCGTTTCACAAGGTCAGATGCGGCCTAGTGCCCAAAGCGGACCCAACCCGGCAATGGCTGCGGCTCGGGCTCGTCAAGCTGCTGCCATCCAGCAGGGGCAACGTCTATCCAACACGGCAATGACTCCTCAAGCCGCAATGACTCCTCACGCCGCAATGAACCCGGGTCCTAGTTTTAGTCCCGGAAATGTGAACTCGCCTGGAGTACCGGATCGCGGCAGCATGGATGGCGGAGTTAGTTTTGCTACTGCTCCTTCCGCCGGGCCAATGCCCCTGCCTTCTTCTTATTCTGGTATGGCGAAGATGAAAAAAGGCGGTAGTGTTAAGACATCAGCTAAATCCGCTGGTAAGAGCCGTGATGGTATTGCCCAGCGCGGTAAAACAAAAGGAAGGATGTGCTGAAATGGTACTACCAATATTAGCCAGAGTAGCAGCGGCTGGCGCTGCCGGGTATGGTATGAAAAAAATTGACGAAGAAGAAAAAGCCCATCGTAAAGCGCGAGAGGACCGTAAAGCCGAGCGCAGCGGTAAATCTGGCGACCCTAGGTCTCGTGGTCGGCGTATGCCTGAGAGCTACACGGAAATTGACCCTGTAACAGGTTTCGATGGCCCTAGTCGCACTTTAGAAGATGCTCGTGATAGAGCACGATACCGGTTACAGGGGGAGGCAAAAGCCGCATATGCCTACAAGAGAGGTGAGCCTTACTCTGAACAGGAGATTGATCTTGCTAACACAATCTATGGAAACGAAAAAGCTAAAGCGGAGCGTAAAAAGAAAGAAGTAAAAGCAGCTAAAGAAGCTGTTGAAGGCATGAAAAAAGGCGGCGTCGTAAAAAGAAGTCGTGGCGATGGTATTGCTCAGCGTGGTAAAACCAAAGGTCGGATGTGCTGAAATGCCAGATGTAGCCAAGAAAACATCGCCTGATAAGTGGGAGAAGGCCAAAGCCGACGCCAAAGCGCGTATGGGTGGCAAACATTCCGCTCGGGCGATGCAACTGGCTACTAAGCTCTACAAAGAGCGTGGCGGTGGGTATTCTGGGGCTAAGGGCAGCGATAACAAGCTGTCCAAGTGGACTAAGGAAGATTGGGGCACGAAGTCAGGGAAGAACTCAACGGTTGGGCCAAAAGCCACTGGCGAGCGGTATCTACCCAAGAAAGCCCGTGAGAGTCTGAGCAGTAAGGAATACGCAGCTACCACCCGTGCTAAACGGGAAGGAACGGCTAAAGGCAAGCAGTTTGTGGCACAGCCAAAGAAAATTGCGGCTAAAACAGCGAGATACAGATAATGGCAACATCAGGAACTACTGCGTTTAACATGGACCTCACCGAGCTGGTCGAGGAGGCGTTCGAACGCGCCGGTGTCGAAATGCGTACTGGTTACGATTTACGGACCGCTCGCCGATCCCTAAACTTGATGTTTACAGATTGGGCCAACCGTGGCATCAACATGTGGACTATCGAGCAGGGTACCATTCCTATGGTGGCTGGTACAGGTACATACAACCTGCCGTCAGATACAGTTGATCTTATTGAGCATGTGATTCGTACAGGTTCTGGTACAAATCAGGCTGATTTGTCTGTTTCTCGTATCAGTGTTTCTACCTACGCGTCTATTCCTAATAAGCTAACTACTGGTCGCCCTATTCAGGTTTATATAGATAGGGTTTCCCCTACCCCCACAGTTAATATGTGGCCCGTACCTGATACTGCCCAGACTTATACGTTGGTTTACTGGCGTTTACGTCGTATCCAAGATGCTGGTGGCGGTGTTAATACGATGGATGTCCCATTCCGATTCTTGAACTGTATGGTTGCCGGGCTGGCTTATATGCTATCCATGAAAGTGCCCGGCGGTATGGATCGTGTTGGACTATTAAAGCAACAGTATGACGAGGCATGGGAATTGGCTGCGACCGAAGATAGAGACAAGTCTTCAAGTCGTTTTGTCCCACGTTACATGGCGATTAATTAATGAGCAATAAGTTCACTTCGGGTAAATATGCCATATCGGAGTGTGACCGGTGTGGACAGCGGTATAAGCTGACCGTCTTGAAGGAACTTATCGTTCGTACCCGTAAGACTAATATCATGGTCTGCCCAGAGTGCTGGGAGCCAGACCACCCACAAAACATGCAGGGTATGTACCCTGTTGAGGACCCACAGGCGTTACGTAACCCAAGGCCTGATAAGTCTTTGTCTTCTACTGGTGGCGATTACACGTCTCGGGATATTCAGTGGGGTTGGAATCCTGTTGGTGGTCCTAGAGGGTTTGATGGCTCATTAACTCCGAATGATTTGGTCGCAACAGGTATTACTGGTACAGTTACGGTATTAATTGCGTAGGAGCAACCATGAAGATACTTGTCGAAGCGCGTGAGATTTCTGCCGATGTTGTGGAGCCAAAGCACGAGGTTGAAGTAGTCTGCGCTCATTGCCAAGACCCTGTCAGTGAAGTCGAAGAGTCTACTGGGGTTTGTATTAATTGTGGTGAAACGTGGGCGGCTAAACAGAGCGTTAAGATTTGGGCTACGTCTGTCCCTTCGGCTAGTGGCGGAGTAATGTAATGAACTATTCAGAGCTTTCGGCTGCTATTCAGTCATACACTGAAAACTACGAAACTGGGTTTGTCGCTAGTATTCCGACGTTTGTCAAGCAGGCTGAGCAGCGAATTTATAATACCATTCAGTTCCCAGTACTACGTAAAAACGTTACTGGTAACACAACCATCAATATTAAGTACGTTGATTGCCCTTCAGATTTTCTGTCTGTTCATTCACTTGCTGTTGTAGATGGGAGTGGTAACTATGAGTATTTATTGGATAAAGATGTTAACTTTATTCGACAGGCTTATCCGAGCCCGACAGCTACGGGCGCCCCTAAATACTATGCTTTGTTTGGCCCGCAATCAAACGATACCAAAGAGCTAGCTTTCATTTTGGGGCCGACACCAAATGCTAACTATGTAATCGAGCTTCACTATTACTACTACCCAGAATCTATTGTGACCGCCGGAACTTCTTGGCTTGGGGATAACGTGGATTCTGTGCTTTTATACGGGTCGCTTGTTGAGGCGTACACCTACATGAAGGGTGAGCAGGATTTGATTGCTTTGTACAATACCAAGTATGGCGAGGCATTATCAATGGCTAAACGCCTTGGGGATGGGCTTGAGCGTCAGGATTCTTACCGCTCAGGACAAGTGCGGACACCAGTAAACTAATTTTTTGACAGGAGCTAAATATGGCTATCACTCAGGCAATGTGTACAAGTTTTAAAGTTGATTTACTCGACGCGGAGCATGATTTTGGTGTTGACACATTCAAAATCGCTCTTTATACCTCTTCGGCGACGTTAGACGCAACAACCACTGCGTACAGCGCAACAAACGAAGTCGTTGGTACGGGGTATAGCGCCGGGGGTAATACATTAACGGTTTCCCCTACACCGGCTTCGTCCGGTACAACTGCGTTTTTGAGCTTTTCAAATACGACATGGTCAACGGCAACAATTACCGCTCGCGGTGCTTTGATCTATAACAGTACAAACGCTAATAAAGCCGTAGCTGTACTTGATTTTGGAAGCGACAAAACGTCAACCGCAGGCGATTTCACAATCAACTTCCCCACCGCTGACGCTTCCAACGCTATTATTCGGATCGCTTAAGACATGGCTTCTAACATCGTTAACTTTTTCGGCAAGGATTACGAAATGGCGGATATGCCGTTTGAGCTGCAGGAAAAGATTCAGAAGACAGGGCTGCTGGAGCTGGAGATTAATCGGACAAAGATGGTCCTTGAGGCGTTATCCATGTCGTATGACATACGGGTAGGGGAGATTGCTCGGGGGCTAGAGGGCGTTAAACCCGTAGATGTTGAGTAAAAGACTGTCCAATTTTAAGGAAAGGACCCTGCGGCTGTAGATTTCGTTTTACACGGTTTATTTTTAAAGTCTCAGGGTAAATTTTATGACTCTTGTTGTTGCAGACAGAGTAAAGGAAACCACCACAACGACTGGGACGGGGACCGTTACTTTAGCAGGCGCCGTTGTTGGATTTCAGTCGTTTGCCGTAGTTGGTGACGGTAACACCACGTATTACACCATTACCAGCACCGCTGATTGGGAAGTAGGTGTTGGCACGTACACTGCGAGCGGTACGACATTATCCCGTGATACGGTGCTCGCTTCATCAAACAGCGGATCGCTGGTCAACTTTGGCTCGGGGGAAAAGGAAGTTTTTGTAACGTACCCTGCGGGCAAGTCGGTGTATTTAGACGGCCCGTATGTGGAGATGACGCAGGACACGGCGTCCCCAAACAATACCGTTAATACATCCATCATCAGCGCTTTGGCACCCTCTGCTAACGCGGACTTGGTGTTGCGACCAAAGGGTACGGGTTCGTTGCTATTAGCTAACCCGGACAATACTACGACAGGGGGCAATAAGCGCGGAATCTACAACATTGATTTACAGACTTATCGCACAAACGCCGACAATATTACACATAGCGATAATAGTTATGCGTTTGGTGCGGATAACCACATTGATTACTATGGTGTGGCGTTGGGTATTGGGGGCTACAATTCGAGATCAACGAGTAGCACCACACTCATAGGGCTGTATGCGCGGAATTCGTTGTCGGCAACCGCAATTAAATTTGGTGCGGGTAATGGTGTCGGGACAGCAGGCTTCCCCTACGCTGCCGGGGGTGGTACCTATTCGGAGATGATACAGACAGTCGATGCTACCCAAACAAGATTGAAGAATGGAACAGGTAGTAGCTTTTCTAATTACTACAGCGCCCCAATAGGTGGAGGAGCGTTGTGCCGTGTGTTGGTGGTAGCAGCAGAACAAATTCCGTATGTAGGCGGTTCATCTACACAGCCAGAAAGCAAGGCGTGGGAGGCGTTACTACACATAACCGCAGAAAACTCCAGTAATATTAGCCTCACTAACGTAGACTGTTTTCTCGTTTCTCCTCCAATCATTAACGTGATTTCACAAACTGCGGGGGCAGCGGCGTGGGACATTACTTTTCAGAAAATAACAGGCCTAAGGCCTATCATAGGCACCTACGTTACAGGGGACCCAACATTAACCGTGAATTGGTGTGCAACGTGGTTCTTTGCCGAAGTGGCCTCCAGCAATTAATTTTGAGGAAATAAAATGGCATTACTAAAACCATTCGAAGAAGTGACAGGCGTCGAAACCGTCTACTGGAAACTATCGTCATTTGTGTGTAAAGGGTTTGAAAGCCCCGGGCACGAAACGGTGGAGTTTTTCTTGGCGGGCTATTTAACGCAGGAAAAACGGTTGAATGACTACATGCCTACCAAAACTATTAGGTACAGTGCTCCGTTGTCCGTGGTCTGTGATGAGAATGGGCGTATTGATCGGGCCCTGATTTATGCCCATATAAAAAACATGCCCGAGTTCGATGGTGCGTTAGACGTTTAAGGGAAAGCTATGAGCATCCAGATTGACCACACAGTAAGTCAGATCACGCAAGATACCGGTAGTGGTTTGACACAGGCCAATGGTACAAACTCTCGTACAGGTTTACGGGACATCAAGCTGATTCGTAACGTTGAAATAACGTATGCGGAGCTGACATCCCAGTGTGCTGACCTGCTTAACATTTACTCAATGTGCTACAACAATGATGGCACGATTTTGTATTTGGTTGAGGGCAGCACGTCTACGGCGAGCACCGACGCGCGTAAAACAATTCGCATCCACTACACAACGTTGAGCACAGCCTACGATGTATCGACTAAGGATACGTGGAGCTATTTGGATATTGTTTTAAACACGGCCCCCAATACCAGCTACAACGCTGTCCATACCAGCATGCAGTTCGGGGACAGTGGGAATTATCTGTATATTTATACTTGCTATCGTTATTTCGGAGCGCCGGACGGTATTACTTGGTATTACTGGTACCCCTACATTGAGCGCCATACGTTGAGTACGCCATACGACATCACGACGGCGTCATATGATAGTTACTACAACATTTGGAGTTATACCAATAGTGGTTTTACCGATCAGCGCTACGGGCACATGACGCCCAGTTTCGCGATGAACGCGGATTACTTAACTTGGGGCATCGCATACAATTTTGCGTATAGTCTACCCACCCCATCAAGTTGGGCGCTTCCAACATCTTCCGCAGGAGCGCAGAGTCAAGGCTATGGCTATCCCGAAAACGGCTACACCCCGTATAGCTGGTGGTATGAAAACAGCGGAACGGAAGCGTTCGCTTATGCTAGTGAGCCTCCTGCAGATGGGCGGGCGTATCTATACGGCACAACTATTGGTCGATTCACTTCCTTGCCTACCACTAACCGGGTAACGAGTGCAAGTAGTTACGCCTATAATAATAGTTATTTAACGGACCATGTGCATGGCAATAGCTATAATTCGCAAGAGGGATCCGTATATAGCGCTAGTGCAAGCTTTAAAATGGCGCTTGAGGGGGTCGATGAACTTTTAAATCCGCGTTTTAGAAACTACCGTCCAGCTGATAGTTCCACGGATGTGAGTAGTTACGCCCTGTCGTCTATTACTCGATACAACTATTGGTCAGGAAACATGGTGCCGCACGGCGACACATACACCAATGGCATATCCCGCTTAAACCTTTATACCCCTGCAAACGCCACCTATAACGTTAATGTTGGGCAGGAACTCAGCATTGATCAATACGGCTTTGGCATCGGTACGCTGAAGACTTCGGGGGTTGAAGAACTAAAAACGTACTCAAAGAAATTCCAAGTCAATGCGCCTGTTGTAGTGATTGGGGGCAGCTCTATTAACGCAGAGACAGACCAGTCTTTACGGGCGCTGCAGTTCCAGAAAATATTTATTGGTACGGCTTCCGATTACTACAGTAACTATTATCTAGCCTCCCGTGTCTACATCGGGTATAAATATGCTTCAGGAACCCCGGACAGTAAGATATGGATAGGGGAACCGAATGGGACTACCAATATTGGCGGGTCCGTGTACCTAGGCGGGCGAGCTCATTACGGTGCGGTTAACCCATCCTTAGTCGTTAGCACGTTGGACACATTATCTGCATATGGCTATCTTACTATTTCCGGTTCTTCTATTTCGAATCCGACTACGCCAAATGCGCCAAGTATAAATGCTACTGGATTTGCTACGAACATAGACATTGAGCTTAACCCTAAAGGCACGGGGCGCGTTGCTTTTGGTACATACACGGCTGGCGCAGTATCCCAGACAGGGTATATTTCTATTAGAGATTCGTCAGGCAATTCTCGCAGATTACTCGTAGGATAAAGGAAACAAAATGGCTTTAGCACAAGATTTGGAAACCCCCGCAGGTATTGTTTGTCAGTATTGGCGGATTGGAGAGTATCGTGCGGTCTTCTCCCATGTCGGGTGGAGCCGCGTTTATGTCAGTCTGCTGGGCTTTTTAACCGCTGAGAAACGAGCAGCAGGCAAGGACCCGTTTGACAGCAGAACAATTGAGATTGAGGTGGGAGAGGTATCCGATGAAAACGGCGGTATTTCTAGGGCCTCGATCTACGCGTGGATCAAAACCAACGGCGATTTTTTAGACGCTGCTGACGTTTAAGAAAGTAGGCAATGTTTTCCGCTTCGCCTTTTAGTACTGCTCCTTTCTCGGCGCAGAGTCTTGTAGCGGGAAGCGTTGTAGTTTCTGTTGTTGGTGTTGAGGCCAGCACACAAACCGGCACTGTTTTTGTTAGTACACAGCAGGTTCTTACACCAACCGGGGTAGCGGCGACAGGTGTTGTTGGTACCGTTGTCGTATCCGCGAACGCAGATATTTCCGTAAGTGGCGTATCCGGCAGCACCGCGCTAGGTAATGCTGCGGTTCGCGGCGGCGCTACACTTTCCCTTACAGGAGTAGAAGGCACTGCTACTCTTGGAACTGTTGCTATTAGCGGGGAAGCAAATACATACCCAACAGGGGTAGAAGCCACCACTGCGGTTGGCGTTCCCAGCGTTGTAATAGACGTAGCGGTTACTGTTACAGGTGTTTTTGGTACTACCGCGTTAGGAAACGCCGCCGTCCGGGCCGCAGCTAACGTATACCCCACAGGAGTGGCGGCAAATGCCGTATTGAACTCTGTGGTTGTTAGTGGCGCCGCAAATGCGTACCCAACCGGATTAGCTGCTACTGGAGCTATCGGCACTCCAAGTATCGTAATAGATGTAGCGATTGCTGTTGTCGGTACTTTAGGGACTACTGCACTAGGAAACGCTTCCGTTCGGGCAGCAGCTAATGTATATCCAACAGGGGTCGCAGCAACTACAACTGTAGGGTCCGTTACTGTAACCGCGACAGCGAATGTATTCCCAGTAGGTGTTTACGCGGTTGGTGAGCTTGGTTATACTAACGTATGGGGGCTTGTTCCTACTAACAACACCGTGTTGTGGGGTGTGGTTGACACGGGGGCTTCGGGCTCTTGGGCACTGGTTGATACTACAGTTACGACAGATTGGGCGGCGGTAGACACAACTTCTTCTGGTTCGTGGGTACCTGTAAATACGAACTCTAGTACTAATTGGAATTCCATAGCAACATAGGGCAGATATATGAGCACTTATTCAAGTAACCTGCGTATTGAACTCATCGACACGGGCACTCAAGCGGGTATATGGGGTATTACAACCAATAACAATCTCGGCACACTGCTGGAAAACTCTATTTCCGGTTATGAAGCTGTAAGCGTAACGTCAGCTAACCAAGCCCTGACCGCGATAAACGGTGCCGACGACCAAGCGCGTAACATGATTTTAGAGGTCACAACGACCACTGGAGCCAACTTTGCTGTTTACGCCCCACCAACCCCAAAAGTATATGTAGTCAAAAATTCAAGTGCTTTTGTTGCTACTGTTTACAACTCCACCGTACTAGGTAACACAACCGCCGCCGGTACTGGTGTAGCTATCCCTGCCGGTCGATCGACAACTATCTGGTCAGATGGCACTAATATGGTAGTTGCGTATAACACTTATACGCTTGATTCAAAGGCAGGGACGATTGACGGTGTAGTTATTGGTGCGACTACCCCGGCGGTGGCGACCGTTTCAAACTTTGAGACAACTGGCTCGGTTACTGAAGCCGTGTACGCCATGGGAGCAGGAGTTGATCTTGACCCTGCAAACGGCACTATACAGACCAAAGCGCTGAGTGCTAATGTTACATTCACCGAATCTCTAGCAAGCGGTCAAAGCCTCGTACTCCAGTTTACCGGAGGTGCAACTTATACAGTCACATGGCCTACGGTTACATGGGTGGGGGCCGCAGGTAATGTTGCGCCGACACTGTCTGGATCAGACGCAGTTATTTTCTGGAAAATTTCTTCCACTCTTTATGCTGCTTACGCAGGAAGCTATATCTAATGTTAAGCAAAGCGTTGATACTTGCGGCAAATTCTGGTTATGGACAGCCGTGGAACATAGATAATTTCACCTATGACGGGACCCCGATGAACACCCGTAAGTTATCAGGGCTGTACAGTTACAACCCTCGCGGATTATTCTTTAGGGCGGACGGTACTGAGTTATATGCTATATCAAATGGCGGTACGATAAACACTTATTCACTATCTACCGCTTGGGACATTAGTACGGCGTCTTATGTTACATACCATTCTCCGGGCTCTATTACTACTGCAGGGGGTCTGTTTTTTAGCTCTGATGGGCTTCGAATGTATGTCATGCGGGTAGACAATAGTACGGTACGACAATACAGCTTATCTTCTGCATGGGATGTAAGTAGTGAGACATTTGTTCAGAGCTTTTCTGTAATTGATCCTTTCATAGACATCAACGACGTATTTTTCAGTTCTGATGGACTTAACATGTATGTAGTTGGTAAAGGGTCCAGTACAGGCAATCCAAACTATGTACATCAATATTCCCTGTCAACCGCTTGGGACATTAGTACGGCATCTTCCTATAATTTCTTTTCATTATCTGGAACAAAAGCGCTTGCGCTTTTCTTTAGTTCAAACGGTGATACGCTGTATGCCTTAACCGATGGAAATAACACCATTTATCAGTACGCGCTATCTACCGCTTGGGATACTAAGACGGCCTCGACGAATCCATCGACCTTTTACGTACCGTTTGATGGTAATAAGGAACAAGTTAGTTTTTTCTTTAGGCCCAATGGTAGCACTTTGTATGTGCTTGATTGGTTTATGGGCGCTGTTTCGCAGTACAGTTTAGGGACAGTGTGGGACATAACTACGGCGTCGTATCAAAAGCCAACTACCCGGTATTTCGGGCTTAGTAGCGCACAAGTTGGTAGCCCACAAGGATCATTTTTTAAGTCGGATGGCACGAAGATGTACCTCGTCGTGGCAAATGCTGGTGTACCCGACAGCACTAAAGCGATTTTCGAATACTCATTGTCCACCGCTTGGGACATTAGCTCGGCTTCTTATGTTCAGAACTTTTCTGTAGCCGCTCAAGATATAAGTCCCACTGGTGTATTTATTAGTCCTGACGGATTTAATATGTACGTCGTTGGTACTACCGGAGACGATGTAAATCAATATGAACTGTCTACCGCTTGGGATATTAGTACGGCTTCTTTCATTCAGAACTTTTCTGTAGCTGCTCAAACGACTTACCCAAGGAGTTTATTTTTTAAACCAGACGGCACTAAGATGTACGTGGCGGGGAGCGACACTGACACGGTTAACGAATACGCGCTATCTACCGCTTGGAATATTAGCTCGGCGTCTTATACCCAAACCTTTTCTGTAGCTGCTACCGTGAGCGCTATATCATCAATTGTATTTAAACCGGACGGCACTAAAATGTACGCCTCCAACGATGGCAATACTGTAATTAAAGTAACAGAATTCTCGCTGTCTACCGGTTGGGATATTAGTACAGCAGCTTTTGTCCGGTCGTTTTACCCCAACTCTCTAGTCCCGCAACAGCGGTTTCTAAAGTCAGTGTCATTTAACACATTAGGTAGTAGGATGTACATTTCTGACAGTGAAACGAATGCTTTTTGGCAGTACGACCTTACATAAAGCGTTGAAATAATGGACCCAATTAGCATCTTCATGGCAGCCACTGCTGCCTTCAATACCGTCAAGAAGCTGGTGGAAGCGGGCCGTGAGGTCGAAGATGTTTTGGGTCAAATCGGCACTTGGATGGGTAAAGCCTCTGAGCTTGCTGAAATCGACAACAAAAAGCCGGGCCTATTCCAGCGTATTGGTAGCGGTAAGTCTGTCGAGCAAGAGGCAATGGAACAACTCCAGCGCCGGGAGGCCATACGCAAACAACACCTTGAGATGATGTCCATGGTGAAGCTGGCCTACGGACCGCAGGCGTTTGAAGACTTGATGCACATGCAGCGCCAGATTAAACTTAAGCGCGAGCGTGAAATTATCTTTCAACAACAGCGCCGTCGGGATGCGGTAGGGTATACCCTAGCTGCAATTATTATTGCTCTTGCAGTATGGGCGTTATGGGGCATGATTGCTACGGCTATTGAGTGGAAACTAAACGGAGTAAATTGATGGATGACCTTATTTCAATGGTTAAGGGCTTTGCGCCCGGTATCGCTACTGCGCTTGGCGGTCCTCTGGCTGGTGTGGCAGTTAGTGCGCTTTCTAAACAACTTGGCGTCAAGGATGAAGTGAACGCTGTGATGAAAGCCATCACAAACGATCCAGAGGCTGAGGCAAAAATTAAACAGTTAGAACATGACAAATTTAAAGCAATTCTTGCGGATAAAGCAAACGCTCGTGAGCGCGAAATGGCTGTCGTTTCAAGCGAACACGCGCCTTTCATTAACAAAATTGTTACACCGGCTCTTGCGCTGGGGGTCACAGGCTTATCGTTTGTGCTCTTTGCTGTACTCATGTTTGTTGAAGTCAAGCCGGAAGCTAAAGACATTCTTATCTACATCCTTGGCGTCCTTTCTGCGGCGGTGACACAGATTTTGTCTTATTACTTTGGTAGTAGTATTGGCAGTAAAGACAAGGATGAACAACTCAAGTCTGTGGTTCGGTAATGCTATGGATACCCACCGCTTTCGTTTGTTTGGTGAGCGGTGAATGCGCTTTTCACTATTCTTATGTCGAACGGTATCTACATGAATGCGAAGTGGTCAACCGCAAAGCCGTTCATAAAATGCAAGCTGACCCTGATGTAAGAGCGTACGATGTGACCTGTATTCAGGTCTTGTTAAAGGAAACCGGCAATGCAAATAACGAGGAACTTCAGCCTAGCGGAAATGGTCAAGAGCGATACAGCCTTACGCCTAGATATGGACAATACTCCCGGTGAAGAAGAGATTGCAAACCTAACCGCCCTGTGCGAAAATGTGCTCCAACCTGTGCGTGAGCATTTTGGGATGGGGGTCAAAGTAAATTCTGGCTTCCGTCACCCTGATGTAAATGCAAAAGTTGGAGGGTCAAAGACCTCAGATCACTGCAAAGGTATGGCTGCGGATATTGAGATTCCCGGCATTGCCAACGCAGACTTAGCTAAATGGATTGTAGACCACATGCAATTCCGTCAAGTTATTCTGGAGTTCTACACCCCCGGCGTCCCCGATTCAGGCTGGGTGCATGTAAGTTTTAACCCTGCGGATAACAAGAAGCAGGTCTTGACCGCCACAAAGCGGGATGGGAAAACAGTTTATTTGCCCGGACTCGTAGCCTAATCATGCCACTGCAACCACTCAATTTTAAACCCGGTATTTACCGCGATAACACGTCCCTTGCAAATGAAGGTGGGTGGTTTGAGTGCGATAAAGTTCGTTTTCGTTCTGGCTACCCAGAAAAAATAGGTGGTTGGACAAACGATGGCGGTGTTCAAGAAAGTGGCTTAACCCCAACAGAAGCTAATGCCTACCTACCGTCAAAAGCGCCCGCTGGTTCTTTTTGGGGTGTCTGTCGTTCTTTTTGGAATTGGATTTCTAACGCAGGGCGTACGTACTTATCTTTAGGGACACACAGAAAACTATATATTCAGGATTCTCCCGGGGGCGCTCTCAATGACGTTACTCCCCTACGCAATACTACTACGGGCACAGCGTCTTTTTCATCTACTTTTAGTAATCAACTAACAGTTACTGAAGTGAGTCATGGCGCAGTAGCAGAAGATTTTGTTACATTTAGCGGCGCTACATCGCTTGGAGGTAACATAACCGACTCCGTACTAAATCAAGAACATGTAATAACTTCGGTTGTTGATATTGATACGTATGTAGTCACACTACCCGTATACCGAACAGCCGCTGATACTGGGAATGGCGGGGCCGGTATCACTGCAGCGTACCAGATAAACAACGGTAATGCTGTTTCTAGCTACGCGTACGGCTTTGGTACGGGTGGTTTTGGGGGTGTTACTTCAGGATCGTATAGTAATACGGGCTGGGGTTTTAGCTCTACCGCCGGTATTGTGTCTACTGCTAGAATCTGGAGCCAAGCAAACTACGGAGACTATCTATTAGCGGCATATCGTGGTGGTCCTATGTACATGTGGGTGCCTTCTGCTTCAATTACTACATTTTATAGAGCGCAGCAACTTTCATCTTCAAACCTAAATACTCAGGATGGTACCGCATATTGGACAACGGACGCTAATTGTCCAAGCGTTTGCAATATTGTCTTTGTGTCTGATTCTTCGCGTTTTGTCTTTGCTTTTGGCTGTAATGATTATGGCAGCGCGAGCCTAAACCCGCTATTGATTCGCTGGTCCGATCAAGAAGACTACTCCACATGGACTCCTGCAGTCACAAACCAAGCGGGTAGTCTCACACTTAGTGCCGGTTCAGAGATTGTTGCGGTAACGAGCCAACGCCAAGAAATTTTGGTGTTTACGGATACTACGTTGTATTCGTTGCAATACCTTGGGCCTCCGTATGTTTGGGGCGTACAACAGTTGGGCGTTAACATATCCATCATAAGCCAGAATGCGGTTGTCACCACAAACAACACTACGTTCTGGATGGGTGTTGATAAGTTTTACATGTATGACGGGCGTTTACAGACACTACCATGTACTGTGTGGCAGCACGTTTTTAATAATATCGACCCCCTTCACAATCCAGATACTTTTTCCGGTTCCAATGAAGGGTTTAACGAAGTTTGGTGGTTCTACACATCTCGTACAGCGTCTTACAGTTTGGCGGATAGCTATGTTGTTTACAACTATGTGGAAAATATTTGGTACTACGGTACCATGAGCCGTACAGCATGGTTTGATACGTCACTACGAACTAAGCCGATAGCGGCTGGTACCACACGAACTCCGGGAATATCCGCGCAGTATGCTAACGGGTTTTTGTACAACCACGAAGATACCATGGATGATGGGTCAACAAACCCAGCTAGCCCTATCGAGGCGTATATACAGTCGTCTGATTTTGATATTGGGGATGGGCATAACTACGGTTTCGTATGGCGTCTTATTCCGGATGTTAACTTTAACGGCACCATTATTTACTCTACCGCAACTGCCCCGCCTGAAGTTACCATCACACTGCTACCGCGTCAGAATCCCGGCGCACCGTATGGCACCGTACAAGGTGAAAACGTAACGAGTGTTAACTCATATCAGTCCCGACGCGAGTATTCGGTGCAGCAGTTTACCGAAATAGTTTATACAAGAGTGCGCGGGCGCGAGATGTCGTTTAAGATTAGCTCTTCTACACTCGGCACCGCTTGGCAGTTAGGTGTCCCCCGCATGGATATACGACCAGACGGACGTAGATAATGCAGAACGCCTTACGCATACCCGCCCCACCACGGTTGCCCACAGCAAACGAGGAGTATCTACGTCAGGATCAAGAAGTATTTAACAACACATTACGTTTGTACTTCAACCAGCTTTCAAACGGTTTGCAGAACATTGCTGGGACCAATGGTGGGAAGTATGTAGAATGCCCTTATGGGTTGTTTTTTAACACGGCAGATCAGACATTTCCGGTGGCTAATACAGACTATCCTGTGGTGTACAACCAAACATATTTAGATAATGCAGTTGTATTGCAGTCGGGGAGCACGTCACGGATTGAAGTTTCTGTTGGAGGCATTTATAACTTCCAGTACAGCGGGCAGCTTGAAAGCACAAATAGCAGCTCAAAAAACTTCTTTTTATGGATTCGCCGTGACGGAGTGGACATCGGGTATTCCACTCGTGCGTACAGCATTTCCGGCAGCAACGAGTACCGCTTGATTTCATACTCGTTCGACATTGACATGCAGGTTGGGCAGTACCTTGAGCTTATAGCAGCGGCGTCCGATACCTCGTTGGACATAAATGCTGAAACAGCAACCGCTCCCCATCCCGGCATCCCATCGTCGGTTATGACGGTAAATTACATATCGCCATTGCCAGATACATTGCCCACGCCCCCTTAACTTTGTAAAATACAGCTATGAATAACCTACGCCCAATTGCACAAGCTGTCCGGTCACAAGGACGTAACCAAGATACACAGCTTGTCCACATGACGCCCCGTGAAGTTGCGGGATTGCAGGCGCTTGCTATGGCGCACGGTGGCTCACTAAGTATTAACCCTAGTACGGGTTTACCCGAAGCTGGCTTCCTAGATAAACTTCTACCCGCCGTTGCTGGTTTTGCTCTTGGCCCAGCAGGTTTTGGGTTGATGAGCTCTCTTGGCGCTGGCTTGACTGTTGGTGGTATAGCTGCTCTGACCTCTGGAGATTTGGGCAAAGGACTGCAGGCTGGTTTGGGTGCTTGGGGCGGCTCGTCTCTTGGCGAAGGTATTCTCGGCGCAGGCAACGCTGCTCTTGGGGCGGCTAACGCGCCTACTACTGCCGCAGCAGCGCAAAGCGAGGCAGCTAAACAATACGTAACTCAGGGAGCGCAGCAAGCAGCGGCTGCAAACGCTGCCGCAGAAGTCTCAAAAGCAGAGGCGTTAAAAGCTGGTTTAATGAACCCATCAGGTGTTATTGACCAGATGGGTGGTTTTGGAAAGACTGCTACGGCACTTGGCGCGGCGGCGTCTCCGTTACTACTCTCTCAGCAAACCACAACTAAAATGCCGGATGTGAAACGTAATCCCGTTACAGTGGCGCAGCTTGAGTACCGCAAACAGGTAGCGCAGCCCCGCCGTGACCCTAACGACACAAGTGAGCAAAATTGGTTTACTGGCCCCGGCTATGTGAAAGTAGGGGAAACTACCTACGGCGCTGAAGGCGGCGCTATTGGTTATGCTCAAGGCGGTGCCCCTGTTACAGGCGGCAGACGTGCTATTTTGTCGAATGAAGAGTACCTCAATCAGTATTTTTCTCCTGTTCAAACCGCAACTCAAATGCCCGGAGTTCGCAAGGCTTCTGGCGGTATCGTTTCATTAGCTGATGGTGGGCTATCCAACTATACCCCTTATGGCGCCGGTTACAAACCTATGACGCCGGAAGAATTCTCCAAAATGTATTTCGGACAGTCTGCGACACCGACCGGTTTGCCCGGCGGAGTTTCTGGCTATGAGGGACGTAGAAACTACACGCCACCGACCGGTACACAGACGCCGTCAACCCCCGGCACTGGTGGTCAGAGCGACATTCTTGTAGACGCCGAAGGTAAGAAGTACCGACTTGAGTTCGACTCCGCCACCGGTACATACCGCAAGATTTACGAAGCTGAAACCCCCGGTGCCGGTGCTGCTGGTGGTGCTGCTGGTGGTGCTGGTGTTGCTGGTGCTGGTGGTGTTGGTGGTGCGGGTATTATGGGTGGCGGAGATAGCGCCGGTTCCACTCGCAACGCATATCAAGAGATGGAAGACAAAGCCTATCAAGAGTACAAATCGTACGGCTACGATGATGAAGCGGCTAGAATAGCCGCAGAAAGAGACACGCTTGCTAAACAATATGCCAGCAACCAAGAACTCGCTGATGTTTTAAAAAGTATTTCTAATTTCTCAATTCTTGGCACTGCGGCTAAACTTTTAACTAGCGGCGATCCCTCTAATCGCGAAGGGCCTCCAGCTGGCGCTGAAAAAATCAACATAAATACTGGGCAAAAAACGACTGTTTCACCCCCCGGTTCTGGTCCTGTTGGTCCTATTGGTTTAGAAGGTATTGGGTACGTGCCATCAGATAGCGGGGGGTATTCTTATCCCGGCATGCCGACAATTGATACTACGGGTGTTGTCGCATACCCCTCATCAGGAACCCCTGCTCTCCCTGCAGATTTGGTAGATTTCGGTGGCGCAGGCCCGGTAGTAACACCTAATACCGAATACACAATTGACTATAACCCACCCACTCCAATATTTGACTGGTCCTACAACGACTCCGGTAGTAGTGGTGATAGTTCCGGCGGTGGGAGTACTACAACTACGGGCGACACGTCGATGGGAACGACCAGCTCTTTTGAGAGCGCTTACGCCTGGGCCAATGGTGGTCTCCTATCTCTTGCTGCTGGCGGCATGGCTAAGGGTGGCTTTGTTGTCCCCGCCGACGTTGTTAGTGCATTGGGTAATGGTAGTACTGATGCAGGTCTGCGTGCGCTACAAGCTAAACTGGGCGCAATCAAACCAATTAAAGGCAAAGGCGACGGGTTGAGCGACTCTATCCCAACACACATTGATGGTGTGCAACCTGCGCGGGTAGCCGACGGTGAGGCGTACATTGACCCTAGGACTGTTGCTAAAATAGGCGGTGGAGATATGAAAAAAGGAGCTAGCAAGCTCTACGCCATGATGGACAAAATCCGTAAGGCGGCACACGGTAAAACTTCTCAGCAGCGTAAAGTCAATCCTGCTAAAGTCGTAAAGGCGTAAGGACAAATCATGGCAGATCAAACTATTACCCAAACAACAAGTTCGATCCCGGACTGGGCGCAAAGCTACTTTACTGGTGATAAAGGGATTTTTTCCCAAGCGCAGGCGCTGGCTGAAACGGAATATAAGCCCTATACCGACCAGCGTATTGCGGATTTTAGCGGGCTAACTACACAGGCTATTAAGGGTGCTGGGGCTATGGCGCCTTCTGGCTTTACCACATTAGGTGGCGGTATTGCTGGGTCGGCAGCGCTAAATGCTGGGAACATGAACTACCAAGGTTTCCAGCCCGGTCAGTTTACAGGACAAGCGGCAAGTCAATACATGAACCCGTTCATGCAGAACGTGGTGGATATTCAGCAGCGCGAAGCGCAACGTCAAGCTGATATTGCAGGTACGCAACGCGGCGCACAAGCAGTTAAAGCCGGTGCGTTTGGTGGGTCTCGTCAAGCAATTATGGATGCTGAAGCCCAGCGTAACTTAGCTCTCCAAATGGGCGACATTCAAGCGCAGGGTCTGAACCAAGCGTTTACTCAAGCCCAAAATCAGTTTAATACTGAGCAGCAACTAGCTGAACAAGCTCGTCAATACGGTGCCGGTTTAGGGTTGCAAGGACTGCAAACCGCCATTCAAGGTGCTGGGCAGTTGGGGACTTTGGGTCAGCAGAGCTTTACTCAGGGTATGGATATTAACAAGTTGCAGGGCCAATACGGTGCTCAGCAACAGGCTCTGGAGCAGTCCAAGCTGGATCGGGATTATCAAGACTTTTTGACGCAAAAGCAGTACCCGTACCAACAATTAGGCTTCTACACCGACATTCTTGGTACCGGCCTGCGCGGCGCATCAGGCGTTACATCAGAGGCAAGTCAGATATATGCGCCTCCCCCAAGCACTATATCGCAGCTAGCCGGTTTAGGTACAGCGGCTATTGGGTTGGGTGGTTTGTTTACTAATAAAGCTAAAGGTGGCTCAGTCGGCTACGCAGAAGGTGGATCAGTTGGGGGGTATGCTACAGGTGGTATTTCTGGGTTAAACCCTATGGAACTTGATGCGGCTACCGACCGTATGAGCGACCAGCAGATGCAGGGTGTTATGGGTCTGGCTAGTGTTACGGACTTAGCTAAACTGCAAATTGCGCAAAAGCTAGCTCAAAATAACATGATCCGTCAGGCAGCGCAGCAGGCACAAGCCGCAGCTCAACCACAACCACAAGGTACGATTGCCGACGAAGCGCTTGCTGAGATGGGTATTGGTGGTTTAGACGTACCTGATGAAACATTTAGTGCAGCGGGCGGTGGTATTGTGGCTTTTGGTGTTGGTGGGACCACACTACGAGACATAGAAAGCCGTGCAGGTATTCCTTATGGTACTGAATCTCGCTTTGAGCTGGATCGACGTAAGGTTGAAGAGGCGAATAGAGAACAAAAAGAAAAAGAAGAAGAGCAGGCTATGCTCCGGCCACTTACTAGGTCACTTACTACGGCTCCGAAAAAACAGAACGCCGTGCCTGACGCTAGTACTGAACTTAAAGGCATTATGGGGCTTATGGATACTCCAGAGGCCAAAGCTGCGCGTAAAAACTACACTAGCCAAAAGAAAGAAGCTGCTGAACTACTAGCAGATACGGCTTACGAAGACATGGCTGATTACGACGTAGATCAAGCAAAACTTGGTAAGCGAGGCGTCAAACGTGAAGAGTCTATCAATAAACAGTTGGAAGAGTTGACTGGACAAAAAGATCAAAACTTTAACATGGCTCTACTTGAAACAGGTTTAGCCATGATGGCTGGTACCTCAGCTAATCCGTTTGAAAATATCGGTAAGGCCGGTTTGATCGGCAAAAAATCGTACGAAGCAAGCCAAGAAAAGTTGCAAGCGCGTAAGGACAAACTTGAAGAGGCGATGAACGATTTGGAGGACGCTCGCTTCACTGATACTAAAGAAGGTATGGCTGAGCAGCGCCGTCTTAAAGGTGTGTACAACAAGGCTAAAGCTGATGTTACAAACGTCATGGCTGAAGTTTACGGTAAGCTGGAAGTAGAGCAGCCACAAAAAATGGCTGAAACGGCTCTCAATATTTGGGCTGCGGATAGACGCCAAGCACTTTCCGACGCCCGTGCTGATGCTAGGGCTATTAGAACGGAAGACCCAGTAAACGCACTAAAGCGGCGAATTGACGAAGCCTACACCGCAGGGGATGTGGCGCTAGCTGAAAAACTTACAGAGCAGATGAAGTCTACGCAAATGGCTGCGTATGCTCCTATGACTACGCAACAAGGGCGGCTGACTGTTGAGCAGGTTAAAGCACTTAATGAAATAGTATCAAAAGAAGCGCACGCTTTATCTATTGCTAGAATGTCTGGGAACCCAGAAAAAATAGCGCAAGCAAAAACAGACTACGATAATGCGTTTACTAAGGCTCAAGTAGCGTTAGGGCTTATACCTAGCGCAGGAGCTGGTAACTCTCCACCACCTCCCGACGGATATAAACGAGATCAATAATAATGGCCCTTCAAACAGCTACTAATCCAAAAACCGGTGAACGTGTAGCTCTTGTAGGTGGTCAGTGGGTTCCTATAACTCAAACTGCTACTAATCCAGAGACCGGGGCGCGAGTCGGTTTAGTTAACGGACAGTGGCTACCACTGCCTACTAGTGCGGGTATGAGTAAACCAACTCAAGCGCAGCCTACGGATGAGACTCCAGAAGATCAGTCATTCCTCCGTGAGATTGCTGACGTTCCGTTGAAGTTAGCTGGCGGTGTCACCACTGGTGTTCGTCTTATCGCCGACGCGCTAGGTGCAGATAACGCTATTTCTCAAAATCTGCGTGGGGTCGAAGACTGGATCGGCGCGTTGTATAGCGCCCAGTCAAAACAAGACAGCCAAGAAATCGCTCGGATTATGAAGGAGGCCGAGAACAAGGGCGTAGCCGATCAGGTTGTCGCCGGTCTTAAAGCCTTCTCCGTTGCTCCAATTGACATGGTTGTCAACGCGCTTGGTACATCTGCCCCTGCAATCGTTGCTGGCTTGGCGGGCGTTCCAGCTATGCTCGGTGTCGGTGCTGTGATGGGTGCTGGTACGGCTAAGAGTGCTATTTATGACGCTACCAAAGAAATACTAAAAGAAAAAACACAAATGTCACCCCAGCAGATTGAAGCTGCTGCGGTTAAAGCACAGGAATATGGCGGCGAAAACCTAGACCAAATTCTGCTTTCTTCTGGCATAGGCGCGTTTGCTTCTAGGACCGGTGCAGAAGCTAGTATTGTCAAGCAAATTGCTAAAAGCATAGAAGAGCGCGCTGCAATTAAGAAAGTTCAGTCTGCGGCGGCAGAAGCGGCTGCTAAAAAAGTGGCTGAGCGCGGTGCGATAAGACAAGGGGCGCTCACCGCTGGTAAAGAATCCGCTACCGAGGCAGTTCAGGGTGGACAAGAACAGTTTGCCGCCAACCTAGCGCAGCAACGCCAAGGTTTCGATACCCCACTTATGCAGGGTGTTGCCGGTCAAGCCACTCTTGAAGGCGTAGCTGGTGCAGGGCTTGGCGCTATCTCAGGCGCACGAGAGTCCATGGTAGAGCAGAGGGCGCAGCAAGCTAAACTTCCTTCTGGAGAACCCGATACAGATTTTCTGTTCACCAGCGAAGAAGGTGATGTACCTTCTACACAAAGAGGCTTTACGGCTGAAGATGCTGATTTGCTCTTGCCGTCCTCTACACAGGCAGGTGCGGCTACGGTAGAAGGTGTTACTCGTCCCGAAGTAACTGAAGAGACTATTACACCAGAAACAGTAGCGCAAAAATATTTGGATGATATTGCTAGCGGAGCAGTGAAACCAAGTTGGCCTAAGCTTAAAAAACTTGCTTCTGATTTAGGTATTGAAGTAGAAACAGGAGAAGGGTCTAGCCAACGTGCCCAAGAAGCTATCGCCGCCCGTCTTAAAGGACAACAAGATGTTACAGGAACTATCGACCAAACAGCTGGAGAAGGCGCTGGAGTGGCTGGAGAGCCCGGAGCAGCGGGTGCCGAAGGACTTGGAACAACTGTCGACGGTGGAGTGGATACTACTGGAGCAGATACTGCGGACGTTACAGGAGGAGAAGGAACTCAACTCCCTACACTAGCCACTCTAAAACCCGGGCAGCAAGTAGCTTTGTACCGTGGTGAAAGTGAAGAAAATGATGCCAACGGTCAGTGGTGGACTTCTGATCCGGCTAAAGCCGCTAAATACGGCGCAGTAACTCAACGAACGTTGCCCGCTGAAGTAATTGGCGCAAACGCTGCGCAAGGAGCTGGCGGTGCGGATGAGTTTGTATTCCCAAACAAAAGACCTAACGAACTTCTACTAGAACAGTTTGAAGATGTAATAGACTTAGGTGGACCAGTAGACCTGACTGCTAACGTTCCAGAAGTAGCACCGGGGCAACTTAGCCCGGGGTCTACAGCCACTACTACCATTGAACGCGACGGCGAGACTACTACAACCACAATCCCCGCTAAGGCTGAACCTATAGCAGAAAATAGGACAAAGGCACGTATTGCCGCAGATGAAGCGCAAAACGAATTTGAAGTACTTAACGAGCAAGTAAACGAACTAGAAAATGAGATAGCTGGACTACGACTAAAAGATGGTAAATTACCTGCCCCTAATTCCCCAGCCCGTAAGAAATACGATGAGCTTACTCAGCAGCTGGAAACTTTACGCTCTCAGAGCGACGCCGCTGAAGCAAGGGCAAACCGCCTATTTGACGACTATAAAGCGCTGTCAGACGAAAACAAATTATCCGCTAGAAAAGAAGAACCTACTTCTGCTCTCACGTTTCCACAGCGACGGAAGATTGACAACCCAGTCGTAAAGGCCGCGCTAGCCAAAACACCCTATGAACGTAAAGAAGGTGTCAGTGTACAAAATATACCACCAGACGCGGAACAGAAATATAACGCTGCTAGAGAAGAATTACTGCCGGGTATTAGGGACTACAACGAAAAACGTAAGCCTCTAATAAAAGCAGTAGAAGAGGCGGAAGAAAAACTAAAAAGACTCAAAAAGAACAACGCTTCTGAAGAAGAAATAGGCGCGGCTGAAGATGCGCTTAACGATGCAGAGTTTGACTTACAAGAATACGGTCCAGAGGTAACTGAGCCGGGGGAATGGTACAAACTAGATTCATGGGAAAAAGAGGTCCTTTTTGATTCTATTAAATCATCCAGTATTTCAGGGCCAGATGAAGCCGACATATTAGATTATCGTGATGGCGTAGCTGCAATTTCTGAAGTTAATACGCTATTAGGTGAAGAGAAAGTAACGGCAGACGCGGGTGAACGCCGCATCATGCTTGAGTACGACCGTAATCGTAACGCGGCTAAAAATCGTATAAAAAATCAAATAGAAGAAACCACTAACAAAGCTTTTGATTTTTCTTTACCACGCTGGAGTGATTTATCTGATAAAGCAAAGGATTTATTCCGTAACGCTGTACAGGTCGTTAATCCAAATACGAATAAGTTAGAGCCAACACTTACGCTTGAACAGCAAGATGCTGGATATGAAGCTGTGGTCGCTCAATTACTGGCTGAAGAGAACTCTCGTGGAGCCCTTAGCCCAGAAATTATAAAACAGCGGGAAGAGCAATTAAATAAGTTCCGCGCGCAACGTGAAAAAGACCTTGCTGAACTCAAGAAAGTTCAAGAAGACTACGAAAGACGTAATAAAGGTGCTAAAGCTGCTGGTGCTACCACACTACCAAATAATGTAATTGAACAGCTTCAGCGCGGCAACCTAAACGCCGCGTTAGACATTTTACTTGCTAGGTTAAATAATAAACAAAACAAGTCAACTGCTGAAAAACTTCAGATACAAGTGTTGACTCAGTTACGCAAGTTAAACCTCAAGACTAAGGTCACGGTTGCTGGCGATATGTTGCCTGACGGTGACTTGGCGCGCTACTACACTGACGATGACCATATAATTTTTAGCCCATCAGCAAACAGTTTTACAGCTCACACGTTAGCACACGAAGTAACCCATGCCGCTACAGTTACCGTTTTATACCGGTATCTAAATAAACAATACAACATGATTACCGCTCAGCAAAGAGCTGCGGCGGCGCAAATCGAAAAACTATTTAGAGCTACAAAACCATTCTTAGGTGACAAGTTTGCTAATGCGTATGAAAACCCATACGAGTTTGTTGCTTACGCAATGACAAATAAAGGGTTTGCTAACGCTCTTAAAAATTTAGGAGTGAAGAACCTGTATCCCGGCGTGAGCCCAGAGGAGGGGATTGAACTTACAACGGTCGGTAAAGAAGTAACGGTAGAGGAAGCCGGACGCCAAGTAAATCGTACTTTGGGTGGCCCCGAAATCATAAATAGACTGAAGAATATAGCTTCAATCTTACCCGCTGCACGTAATGCATGGTCAGTATTCAAACAAAGTGTTGCTGAGATATTGGGTATACCACCCGGTCGCATGTCTTCTGTTAACTACTTAATGGAGATGCACGCAGCGTTTGAAGACATTTTGGCAGCGCCAATAGAACCGATTTATCTGACCGGTAAGTCTACGCTTGCCGCTAAAGGTGCTAAACCTAAGCCTAAGCCTAAAAAAGTAAAAGAAGGAGAGACACCAAAAGAAAAAGGACTCTTTGAAGACGATGAGCGGTACACAGTACGTGACAAAATCTCGCCTAGTAGACTACGTCAGTTAATTAGAAGACTGACTACTAGAGAAGGTTGGCAAGATAATATCCGTGACTTCCAAGACAAGACTTATTTCACCCGTGTTTGGCAAAATACTAGGGCAAAAGCTGGTCAGATTACGCATGACCCATCAGGTGCGTTTACTAATATAGCCGACCAACAAGATGGGGCAATGGCTGATGCTAGGAATTTTGTAACATATTACGTCCAAGAGCCGGTAGATGCGCTACGCAAACTTGTCGCCAACTATGCTGAAAAATATAACAGAAACATAGATAAGCAAGTTTTGCCAATGATTGCTAAGTTGGCTGAAATGTTCCACGAACCAGAACGGCGCATAGTCTACTTCATTATGCGGGTACCTCTTAGTACAGAGTCTACAGGCCCCAAAGGGCTAATCCATAATGGTAAACCAATTAGCGCCGCAGACCGCAGAGTTCAACTTGTGGGTGATCCTGCTATAGGCAGGGAAGGACTTATCCATAGGATTGATTTAACAAAAGAACAACGCTTAGCTATCCGAAAAGAGCTTGAATTTTTAGCTGATAACTATGCCGATGCTAACGGCTATGGAATGGCTGCTTCTAGTGATATGTCACCAGCTGAAAAAGCAAAATTATTAGATAAAAACAATAGCGCGTATAACGCGGTTGGTATTAGTTTAGATACGGTTAAAGATCGAAGAGAAGAATTTAATCAGCTGTCCGAAGAAGAACGTAAAGACATCGAAGCTATTTTTGACCAAATCCGAAAAGTTGCTGAAGTTCAAAAAACTTTAGACAAGATCGGTAAATATTGGTCGCGCCCAGTGGATAACCTTGTCGGTATATACGACTATAAATACTATATGCCATTCCAAGGATTTAACGAAAGCGCAGCGGATAGGCAGTTGGACCCTGAATCATTGGCGGCGGTTGAATCTCAGGAAATACCAATGCCTGGTACAGGTCGTTCTGAGACTACAACAAGATCAAAGAACCCACTACTTGCTCTTTTGGCTAACACCTATCGCGCAGCTGGAAGAGCCGGACGGCGTAACTATACACAGTCAATTAAGAATGCAATAGAGCAAGGTTTGATACCTGAAGGAAAAATTGTTGCGAAATTTACTTTTGCTCAACGCGAAGCTGATCCAAAACTGATACAGCAGTTTAAAGGCGCTAAAGGTAAAAGCATCTTCCATTACGATTCCGATGGTACTCTGTACATTATGCAGATCAGGGGTAATGACAGACTATTGAACTCTATGCGCCCAGAATTAGCCCAGCCAAATTGGTTGCTTGATATGGCTAATGACATAACTGGTTTCTTTGGCGCTCAGCACACGCGCTATAACTACAACTTTGCGCCATTGAACTTTGTGCGCGATACGTTAACCAACGCATGGAACATTGGCGCTAGTGGTGATTTGGG
>Ga0208644_1000820_pt1 | contig 27708 bp, 39 predicted proteins | sample VirMetDEL_Nov_18_FD_184517 | JGI IMG/M metagenome (GOLD analysis project Ga0208644, IMG submission 184517) | Aqueous microbial communities from the Delaware River and Bay under freshwater to marine salinity gradient to study organic matter... | ecosystem: Environmental > Aquatic > Marine >...
CCTAGATTTATTTACACAACAAACAACAACGACAACACCACAAACTAATACAACTACTCAATCAACAACTTCAACTATTGCTCCGATCAATCCGATTAAACCTATCATACCTCTTCCACAAGATATTGGTGAAGGTGGTGGAGGAATAACTACTATTGATAAAGGATTAACAGTAGCAGATCAATATGGATTTGGTCCATACGGAAATAATTTTAATGACCCTGATGTGCAAGACGAAATAGATGCATTAAACCCAGGTGGTGTAAAAGGATTTATGCAAGGTATAGGTAATTTTTATACAAAAGTTTCTCCATTTTTAAATGCTAAAAAAGTTTTGGCAAAAGGACAAGACTTTGCTTTAGATATTATACAAAAAGCAAAAGAAGCAAGAGAAAAAGAATTACAAAGAAAAATAAATGAATCTATAGCAAGAGAGAGCGGTTCAAATTCTTATCAGTCTCAAGCTGCAGCGCATGAATCAAAAGTAGGTAGAAGTTCAGGTGAAAGAATGGGCAGAGTGTAATGGCCGACGAAACTTTATTCACAGATATACTTACGCGATTAAGACCGGGTTATGACAATGGTGGTTTAGCATTACCAAAATCTAATATAGCAGGAATTAATGTCGTAAGTCTTGGTGGAGGAAAGTATAATAGACCAAATAGATTTAAAGTTCAAATAAGAGAAACAACGGATGCAGAAGGAAATAGACCTGTTTTAGAAACTAAAGAATTTAATAAAAATAAACAAGGTATTAAAGCAGCAAAAGATTATATAGAAAAATCGAAAATTACATATAAAAAAGAACTTAAAAAAGTTGGAAGCCCAAAAGAAACTCTTGCAAAAACTATAGAAGATAGAAAAAGTACTAAACAACAAAATACACAAACTTTAATAGACAAAATTAAACAACTTGTAAATGACCCTAAATATAAAACAGTAAAACAAATAGAACAACAACTTTACAAAGATTTTAATAAACCTGAATATACACAAAAAAAACAAGGTGATATTTTTTTTGATAACAAAACAAAAACTTTTCAATTACAAAGAGATTATGAAATTGAAGGAAATAAAATAGGAAAGAAAAAACTTTCAGAAAGAGCACCTGTGTTAAGACAAATAATAGGTGTTGAAGCTTTTAAGAGTAATAATCCTAATTTTAAAAATGTATCTACTTTGTTGACTAAATTTTTTACTCAAGATCCTAAAAATCCTACATTTGATCCTAGTGAAGCAGAGAGAAAAATAATGAGAAAGTTTTTACAAGACACCACTTTAAATCAAGGTAAAAAAGGAGGAGTATCAAAATCTTTTTTTGAAAAAAATTTATTTAATTTAAAAAATGAATTAAAATCATATATGTTTATTCAATCCACGGAAGATAAAATAACAAAAGCTTTATTAGATCCTAAACTTGATTCAAAAACTAGAGTGGTTTATCAAGAAACTTTAACTAGGATAAAGGATAATAAAAATAGAATTTTGCAACAAGTTAAATTAAAAGTTCCCAACTTATTTACTAAATATTCTAAATCAGGTCCTCTTCAATTGGAACATAGGCTAGCACAAGGGTTACAATACTCTGATGGTTTTAATTATGATTTAAAAAATTTAGGAAGAGCCACATATGTTCCAGGAAGATTTAATCAAGTTAAGTTTTATAATTATGATGCTCCATTAATGAAACTTGTTGATGGTTATAATTTAGGAACTTTAGAAGAAAAAAAACTATATAAAAAAGATATAGAAAAACTTAATAAAGATTTTAATAAAAGAACAAAAGGTTATTTAAATCCTGTTAAATTTAAATTTGGAAATATAATTAGTATTACCGACACCACTCCTTTTATAAAAGATATAAAAACAGATGTAGATTTATTAAAAGATATAGATAAAAATATTAAACACAGTAATGCTTATTTTAAAAGTTTTGGAAAAAATAAAATTAAAGGTTTAGGAAACGTAAAACCAGAAACTGCAATTATATCTGGAAAAAATTATGATAATTTTAAAAGGTTTGTAAACAACAAAAGTAAAGGGATAACTGTACCTAGTTTTGCAGGAGCAATTGATTTTTCAGCTTTAGATATTCAAATACCAGAAAGTGTTAAAAAAGTTTTTGGTGCTGTAGCAAAAGGTGCTAAAGGATTAGGAGTTGCTACAGCTCCATTGGTAGCTTTAGATGCCTCCGAACAATTTGGAAAAGGACTATCAGGTAAAGATGTAGCCACAACAACGGCAGCTAAAGTTGTTCAAGATACTTTAAATTTACCAGGTATTTTATATGGAGCTGGAAAATATGGTGTCGATAAATTAAGAGGGACAGAGGATAGAAAGTTTGAAACTCCATATACTTTAGATTTTGCAGATAAATTTTCAGAAGAGAGAGTAGAAGCAACACCAAAAGAGGTTAGAGATTACAATATAGCAAACATACAATTTGATCAAAGAATGCCAACATTTACTGATGATGTAGAGATACCAAGAACTAAAGAAGATATTGAAAGAGAAAGAGAAGAATTTTTTAGACAAAGAGGAATAACTAAACCTGTTAAACCCGACTTTACATCTGACGGAATTATGGGTATAGTCCCACCAAAAGGTGTAATTTAATAATAGGATAGAGAATATGGTAGATAGTATAGATAAGTCATTACCCAATACAGTTGAGGAAGTTAAAGATACAGAGTTTCAAGAAAAAGAAGTAGCTGTTCCCGGTTCAGAAGAAGTTATTACAACAGACACAAGTGAAGTTGTTATGGATGAAACTGGAGGAGCAGAAGTTACTTTTGATCCTACAACTAGTACAGATAGAAGCACAGAAGGTCACTTTGCAAATTTAGCAGAAGACATGTCTGATGGTGAGTTAGAATCTTTAGGTTCAACTCTTTTTGATCAATACACAGAGTACAAAGAATCAAGAGCAGATTGGGAACAATCTTATAGAGAAGGTTTAGAATTATTAGGTTTCAAATACGAGAGAAGAACAGAACCCTTCAAAGGTGCGTCAGGTGTTAATCACCCTGTACTAGCTGAAGCGGTTACACAATTTCAAGCAACAGCTTACAAAGAATTATTACCAAGTGATGGTCCAGTAAGAACACAAATTTTAGGTGCTATCAATGTTGAAAAAGAAGAACAATCTAAACGTGTTAAAAATTTTATGAATTATCAACTTATGGATAAGATGAAAGAATACGAACCAGAGTTTGATCAAATGCTTTTCTATCTACCCCTGTCCGGTTCTACTTTTAAGAAAGTTTATTATGACGATCTTTTAGGTAGAGCCGTATCTAAATTTGTACCGGCAGAAGATTTAATTGTACCTTATTCAGCAACATCATTAGATGACACAGATGCTATCGTACATGTTATTAAAATTTCTGCTAACGAATTAAGAAAACAACAAGTTGCAGGTTTTTATAGAGATGTAGAATTAGGAGAACCTCCTGTAACATCAAATGAATTATCAGATAAAAAATTAGAACTAGAAGGTATTACAAAAGATGGTCAAGAAGATCAGTATACACTTTTTGAAATGCACACTAATTTAGATTTAGAAGGTTATGAAGATGTTAATCAAGATGGTGAACCTACAGGAATTAAATTACCTTACATTGTAACGTTTGCAGAAAACAATCAAACTGTTTTATCAATTAGAAGAAACTATCAAGCAACAGATCCAATGAAAAAGAAAATAGATTACTTTGTGCAATTTAAATTTTTACCTGGAACTGGTTTTTATGGTTTTGGTTTAATTCACATGATTGGTGGTTTAACTAGAACTGCAACTGCAGCTTTAAGACAATTATTAGATGCAGGTACATTAGCTAACTTACCAGCTGGTTTTAAAACTAGAGGATTAAGAATTAGAGATGATGCACAACCTTTACAACCTGGAGAGTTTAGAGATGTTGATGCACCTGGTGGAAACATCAGAGATCAGTTTATGCAATTACCATTTAAAGGACCAGATCAAACATTACTTTCATTAATGGGTATAGTTGTTCAAGCAGGCCAACGCTTCGCGTCTATCGCAGACTCACAAGTAGGCGATATGAATCAACAAGCTGCCGTGGGAACCACAGTAGCATTATTGGAACGTGGTTCACGTGTAATGTCAGCGATTCACAAAAGATTATACGTTGGTCTAAAACAAGAATTTAAATTATTAGCAGAAGTTTTTAAAACTTATTTACCAGCTGTATATCCATACGATGTTGTTGGAGCTACAAGAAATATTAAAGTTCAAGACTTTGATGATAGAATAGATATTATTCCAGTTGCTGATCCAAACATATTTTCTCAAACACAAAGAATATCTATGGCTCAAACACAATTACAACTAGCTCAAACTAATCCACAAATACACGATCTATATCAAGCATACAGATCTATGTATGATGCAATCGGTGTTAAAAATATAAATGCAATTTTACCACCACCAGCACAACCAACGCCTTTAGATCCATCGTTAGAAGAAATTGCTGCAATGGGTATGAAACCTTTTCAAGCTTTTCCAGGTCAAGATCACAAAGCACACATTGATTCACACTTAAATTTTATGCAATCTAATATGGTACAAAATTCACCATCTGTTATGGCTGCACTACAGAAAAATATTCTAGAGAGAATTAGTTTAATGGCTCAAGAACAGATTCAATTAGAATTTTCTCAAGAATTAATGCAAGCACAACAAATGCAAATGATGTTACAACAAAATCCACAGAACCCACAGTTGATTGCGCAAGCTCAAGCACTAACAAATAAGATTAATGCAAGAAAAGCACAATTGATTGCTGAAATGACTAAAGAATATATGGATGAAGAACAAAAAATTATGGGTGAGTACAGTGGTGATCCATTAATTAAGTTAAAAGCAAGAGAAGTTGACTTAAGAGCTAAAGAAAATGAGAGAAAAGCTAAAGATGATCAAGAGAGAATTGATTTAGACACTGCAAAAGCACTTATGAATCAAGAAAATCAAGAAGATAAGCTTGTTCAAAATGAAAAACTAGCAAAATTAAGAGCAAGTGTGTCATTAGCTAAACAAGGCATGGCAGACAAGAGTAAAATTCACGATTTTGGTAGAAATTTCGGAAAAAAATAGATATAATTAATACAAGGAGATAAATATGAGTAAAGATTGGCAAAGAGGTTCAACATTCATGAACAAAGACGTTAAGATCGAAAAAGAACTTGGCGTTGGCAAAGATGGTTACCAAACAGGTGGTGTTACTATCGAAGCTACTGATCCATCAACATCACAAACAGTAGATGTTAAAGGAACAAGAAGAATGAGAGCTGATAAGAAACCAGTAAAAGCTACTTGGTACTAATATGTGGTTCTCGGCAATTAAATTAGCCGTTTCTGCGGGAAGTAAAATTTACGCAAACCGACAGAAGGCAAAAGTAGCAATGTCTGATGCACAATTATTGCATGCAGAAAAACAAGCTCGTGGTGAAGAAGCTTACCAAGGTAAACTTTTAGAAGCGAGACAAAACGATTATAAAGACGAATTCGTGCTCGGAATATTGAGCGCACCGATTATTGTTCTGGCATGGGCAGTGATATCGGACGACCCAACTGCGATGGACAAGGTAAATACATTCTTTGAACATTTTAGTAACCTGCCAAAATGGTTCACTAATTTATGGATACTTGTAGTTGCAAGTATTTTTGGTATTAAGGGAACTCAAATATTTAAAGGAGGAAAAAAATAATGGCAAATAGAAGATATAACACACAAGTTGCTCAACCAAGAGGAGCAGATAGAGTAAAAAGAGCTGGCGGCGGTATGGGCGGCAGATCTGGAGAAATGATGTATTCACGTGGACAAGGTGTAAACATGAGATCTAAAAGAGTACCTACTGAACTTATGGACAGAGGCGCTATGAAAAAAGGTGGTAAAGTAATCAAACCTAAAGGTCCAGGTGTTTTAAGACCTAAACCTACAGATAGATATGGTCAACAAATGAAACCTAAACCAATGAAACCTGGTAAAAAAGATGGTGGTATGCTTAAAGCTGTACCCGCTGATAAAAAAGGTTTAAAAAAACTACCAACTAAAGTTAGAAACAAAATGGGTTACATGAAAAAAGGTGGTCATGTTAACACTAAAAGAATGAACAGACTTGAAGAACTTGGTAGAGTTGATGCTGAAAAAGCAAAAACTTCAAAAGGTAAAAAAAATCTTAAACAAGAAAAAAAAAGAATAGTTAGAGAACTTAAAAAATAATGGCTAAACTTTGTCCAAAAGGTAAAGCTGCGGCGAAGAGAAAATTCGATGTTTATCCTTCAGCATACGCAAACATGTATGCATCTAAAGTTTGTAAAGGAAAAGTAAAAGCTAAAGATGGTGGCTTCATCGCTAGAGGTTGTGGCAAAGTAATGTCCGACAAGCGTAAAAAAACTAGAATGGTCTAATGGGCGATTTAAAAAAATGGGTAGATCAAAAATGGGTAGATATTGGAGCTCCAAAGAAGGATGGCAAATATCAACCTTGTGGAAGAAAATCTGCCAAAGGTTCAAAAAGAAAATACCCGAAATGCGTACCACTTGCAAAAGCCACACGGATGACAAAAGGTCAAAAGGCATCTGCTGTCAGCAGAAAAAGAGCAGCCGGTAATCCAGGTGGAAAACCTACAAACGTTGCAACATTTGCAAAAAGAAAAAAAATGAGTATGGGAGGTTTAGTATAATGAGAAAACAGGATAATATGCCTGCAAGAAATAAAAAGAATTTCAGACCTACAAAGTCTGGAGCAGGAATGACTCGAGCCGGTGTCGCTTCCTATAGAAGAAAAAATCCCGGTTCTAAACTAAAAACAGCCGTGACTGGTAAAGTGAAAAAAGGGTCAAAAGCTGCAAACCGACGTAAGTCGTACTGTGCAAGAAGCGCAGGTCAAATGAAAAAATTCCCAAATGCAGCGAAAGATCCTAATTCTAGACTACGTCAGGCTAGAAAAAGGTGGAAATGTTAATTGAAGCACTAGTAAAAAGATACGAAGCCCAAATCGCAGAAGCAGAAGCAACATTAGAAATATATCTAGATCATTCAGTAGGTATTGGAGAACATCCTCAACACCTTGATGAAATGGATAAACTATTTGAAAAAATAGCAACTGCTAAAGAAAAATTAGAAACACTAGAACCTTACAAAGGAGAAGAATAATGGACGATCTATTAATAATTGACAAGTTAAAAAAAATTACAAAAAACACGCTTGAAAATATATCAACGGCGATGATGTCGGGAAATGTTGACAGCATGGAAAAATACAAGTATATGTTAGGACAGGCACATGCCTACAGATTAATGCTACAGGAAATCTCTAACCTGCTAAACCATAAGGAGCAAAAAGATGAGCAAGGAAACGTTATCGACATCGGAACCAAAAAAGACGGAAACTCCGAAACACATTAATGCTTTAGAAGAAAAGTATAAAGAAGAAGCAAAACAAGAACCCCACGCAAAAAGACTACACTCTGATAATATCAGAGAGACAGTTAAAGAATTACCTAAACCTGTTGGGTTTAGAATTTTAGTTTTACCTTTTACACCAAAAGAAAAAACTAAAGGTGGTATTTTATTTTCACAAGAACAATTAGATAAAGCTAGAATTTCAACAACATGTGGTTATGTTTTGGAACTAGGAGATTTAGCATACAAGGATAAAGATAAGTATAATGAACCTTGGTGCAAAAAAGGAGATTGGGTTATCTTTGCTCGTTATGCGGGTTCAAGATTACCAATTGAAGGCGGAGAAGTGCGACTACTAAACGATGATGAAGTTTTGGGTACGATAAGTGATCCAGAATCGATTCTTCATTACATTTAACATAGGAAGGAACTATGCAAGAAGAAAACAAAAAAGTGTCTGATGATTTAATTGACGTTGGTGAAACAACTGGCGCAGAAATTAATTTAGATGATAAAGGTGAACCGGAAAAAGTCGAAGCACCTGCAGAAGAACAAGTTGAAGTTGAACAGGTAGAACAACCTGTTGAAACTAAAACAGAAGAAAAAAAAGATGAGTTAAAAGAATATAGTGATGGAGTTCAAAAAAGAATTTCTAAACTTACTCGTAAAATGAGAGAAGCTGAAAGACAAAGAGAAGAAGCTTTGACATTTGCTGAATCAGTAAAAAGAGATAAAGAAGCTTTAGAAACTAGATTTTCTAAACTTGATAAATCTTATGTTTCAGAGTTTGAAAGTAGAGTCACAACAAATATGACTGCTGCAAGACAAGCTTTAAAAACATCTATTGAAGCAGGAGATGTTGATGGTCAAGTAGCTGCACAGGAACAAATCGCAAGATTAAATGCTGATGCAATTAGACTATCTTCACTTAAAGCTATGGAAGAAGAAGCACCTAAAAAGGTTAATATCACACCTCAAAGACAAGCTTATCAACCAAACGTACGTCCACAAACTGATGAAAAAGCAGAAGATTGGGCAGCTAGTAATAGTTGGTTTGGTAATGATTCAGCTATGACTTATACGGCTTTTGATATCCATAAAACATTGGTAGAAAAAGAAGGATATGATCCTAAATCTGACGAATACTACGCAGAAGTTGATAAAAGAATAAGACTTGAATTTCCGCAGAAATTTGATAAGATGGATGGTACAACTACAGAAAGAGCAAAACCTGCTCAAAATGTAGCTTCGGCCAAACGTTCAGCCCCACAAGGACGCAAAAAGACTGTGAAACTCTCGCCATCACAGGTAGCAATTGCTAAAAGATTAGGCGTGCCATTAGAAGATTATGCAAAACAATTAAAAATCACGGAAGGAGTATAAGCATATGGAAAACGATAAAATAAAAACTTCACGTGCGAGTCAAACTAGAGAAAAAACTTCTCATAAAAAAGTATGGACTCCACCCTCATCACTTGATGCACCCCCTGCGCCAGACGGTTATAGGCACAGATGGATAAGAGCTGAAACATTAGGATACAATGATACAAAAAATGTAGCAGCATCATTAAGAGAAGGATATGAATTAGTTAGATCTGATGAATATCCGGATTCTGATTATCCAACGTCTAACGACGGTAAATACGCAGGAGTTATACAAGTAGGAGGCCTTTTGCTCGCAAGGATACCAGAAGAGATCGCGCTTCAAATAGAAGCTTATTATAATAAGCAAACTAGAGATAAAGATGAAGCAATCAATAACGATCTTATGAAGGAAAAGCAATCAGGAATGAGTTTCAGCAGTGATTCTCAATCCCGTGTAACTTTTGGTGGTACAAAGAAAAGCTAATTATTTAGTAATTCCTACCCAACAAATTAACAATAAACCGTACCGGAAGCCTTCACAGGCAGGTACATAAAAAGGAAACAAATACTATGGCAAATGCAAGTACAGTAGGTTTTGGTTTAAGAACGACTATGGTTGTTGGAAATACTCCAGCGACTTCAGGTCAATCTGAATACAAAATCAAATCAGGCCTAGGTGTTGGTATCTTCAAAAATAATCCAGTATCACTTCAAGATGGAAGTGGTGACCAAGGTTATTTACAAGATGCAAGTTTCGCAACTACTGACGATGGTGGAAATGGTGGAGCAACGTATGCAAACGATAATCACGCTCCTCTAATTGGTTCTTTCAACGGCTGTTTCTTCGTAAACAGTACAACGAAAAAACCAACGTTCGCAAATTCAGTAGCAGCAAGCACAACATTTGGAACTGACTATAATACGGGCAGCAACGACGGTCTAGGTTTTGTAAATGACAATCCGTTTCAAGAATACGTAATCAAAGCGGATGCGGCAGTTACTCAAGCTATGTACGGCGATGCTGGCTATAACACTAACAGCTTTACAGCAAGTGATGCTAAAGACGGTCAATCGACTGTAACTTTAGACATCGGAGGCGGGGCAGCTTCTACTAAAATGTTCAAATTAGTAAGATCAGCTAACGACCCAGAAAACAAAGATAACACAGCGGTTGGATCAAACCAAATCGTAGTTATTTCTGGCGCTTCAAACTTGTATAATGGCGATAACTAATAGAGAATAGGAGTATAAAACTATGGCAATATCAAGAGCACAACTAGTTAAAGAACTAGAGCCTGGTCTGAATGCACTATTCGGACTAGAGTATAAAAACTATGCTAACGAGCATGCAGAAATATTCGACACAGAAACATCTGACAGAGCTTTCGAAGAGGAAGTAATGTTAAGTGGTTTTGCGAATGCAGCTGTAAAACCTGAAGGTCAAGGCGTAACATTCGATGATGCGCAAGAGACTTACACAGCTCGTTACACAAACGAAACAATTGCGTTAGCGTTTGCAATCACAGAAGAAGCTATCGAAGATAACTTGTATGACAGACTTGCGTCTAGATATACAAAAGCGTTAGCAAGATCTATGGCAAACACGAAGCAAGTAAAAGCAGCAGCGGTATTAAATAATGCGTTTGATGCGAACTTTGCTGGTGGCGATGGAGTTGAATTATGTTCAACTGTTCACCCAACACTAGCTGGTACGTTTTCAAATGAATTAGCAGTCGCTTCTGACTTAAACGAAACATCATTAGAACAGGCGTTAATCGACGTCGCTGCGTTTACTGATGAAAGAGGCCTAAAAATTGCGGCACAAGGAACTAAATTAATTATTCCTTCTGCGCTTCAATTTACTGCTGACAGACTTATGAATTCTGCAGGCAGAGTTGGCACAGCTGATAACGATATCAATGCTGTTAGAAATATGGGAATGGTTCCTCAAGGATACACAGTGAACCACTACTTAACATCTAACAAAAAATGGTTTCTTAAAACAGATGTACCTAATGGTCTTAAACACTTTGTTAGAGCACCTATCAAAACTTCAATGGAAGGTGACTTTGACACAGGAAACGTAAGATACAAAGCTAGAGAGAGATACGTATTCGGATTCTCTGACCCTAGAGGTATCTTTGGTTCTAACGCTGTATAATCGTTAAAACTAATATTTAAAAAGGGGCTTTCGGGCCCCTTTTTTTTGTGGTATAAGGAGAGCAATCATGAAAAATTTTCTAGTTAATATAAGAGCATATGGATATCATGCGCGTTTTACAGTAGCGTGTGAGGATAGTGCTGAAGCTATTGAAAATTCAATAGTTGACAAACTAGGAGAAAAAGGTGTAAAATGGGAAAAAGACGGATTTACAAGTTCGTCTAAAAAATGGATAACTTATGAGGAGATCCACGATGCAAAACTTATCAGACCTTTACAAAGCGAAAAGGTCACTGGAGTTGAACTGGGAGCAGGAGCATCTTAAAGAGGGTAGATATACTCTCGACATGGTCAAGATAGACCATAAAATAAGAGAGGTCATAAGCGATATAAAAATGGCCGAAGCTATGAGAGCTCACCAGACAAATAAAATTGAGGGTGCAGCACCCGAAGTATCAGTAGCTACGTAAATAAAAGCTACATCGTTGAAATACGCACATTCACTACGCAATCTCTTGCACTCTATATAAAAATCATATATATTTTAGCCACTATACATTAATAACAAACAAGTAAATATAGACGCGTATAGTCGACAGCCCTAGAGGACTATATTTACATATTCTAGGAGGAATATAATATGGCAAACACAACATTTTCGGGACCAATAAGAGCGGGAACGATTTCAAACACTACAGGCACAACACTTGGTGATAACGTTGCAAACGTTGGTCAAGTTGTAATGTCTCAATCAATTATGATTGATGCAGCAGTCGCAGCTGGAACAACTACTTACAACGTAGGTGTAATACCAAAAAACTCACAACTACTTACAACTACAATTAGAGTTGCAGTAGTCAGTAACTCTGGTACTTCAGCAACTGTTTCAGTTGGAAAAACAGGAACAGCTACATATTTTATCGGTAATACTGACGTTAAAACTTTAGGAGAAACTTCTTCAATAGCTAACGGCGCTTTAGATGAAGCTGATAGATTTGATGCTGATACACAAATTACAGCGACTCTTATAGCTGCAGGAAGTACTGCAACTACAGGTCAAGTAAGTGTTACTTTTACGTATGTTCAAGCTAACAACTTATCAGACGCAACAGCAGTATAATAATTAATTAAGTGTGGGCTTCGGCCCACACAAAATTTAACAGGAGAAAATATGTCATCATACTCAAGTGATCAAACAACCCTTAACTTGGCAACAATAGGTGCTGATACTTTATCAAGAGCAGGTAGAGCTAGAGTTACTTCTATTCAAGGAAAAGGAATAGCAAGTTCTACTTTACTTTTATATAATGTAGCAACTCCAGGAGCAGCTGCAGCAGGTAATTTAGTAGCAACTTATAATTTTGGAACAGAAGGTTTAGAAGTTTATGTACCAGGTTCTGGAATTCTTTTTGATAAAGGAATTGTTTACAATTTAGCAGGTTCAGGTGGAAGTGTTACATTAACAATAACTGGCGGCTAATAGGAGCAACTTGTGGCTACAATTACTTACACAGTCACCGTAGCGACGGGGACTACTCAATATGGTACCGGTAATAGATTTTATATTAACGGAGAGTTAGCTCCTGTACTTTATTTACAAGAAGGTAATACTTACATTTTTGATCAATCGGATGCTTCTAATGCAACTCACATTCTTGCATTTTCTACAAATCCAAATAATTCACCCGCAGCAACTTATACTACAGGTGTAACTACAGTAGGAACTCCAGGAAATGCTGGCGCTTCTACAACAATTAATGTTGCACCAGTTAAAACTACCGGCGCTCCAGTATTATTTTATTATTGTACAGTTCATAGTGGTATGGGTAATTCTGCTCAAACCATTGCACCTACATCAGGCACTACTGAATTTGATCCTCAAATGGATGATATCATTGAGGAAGCTTATGAAAGAACAGGAGTATTAGGAACAAGAACAGGTTATCAATTAAGATCTGCAAGACGATCATTAAATATTCTTTTTCAAGAATGGGGAAATAGAGGTGTACATTTATGGAAAGTAAAATTAGCAAAAGTACCATTAATCGAAGGTCAAGCTGAATATAGTTATGCATCTGATTCAACTAATTTTCCAAATGATATAAGTGATGTTTTAGAAGGTTATTATAGAAACAATTCAACAACAACAGCACCAGTAGATGTTGCACTTACAAAAATAGATAGATCTACATATTCACAAACACCAAACAAATTAACTAAAGGTACTCCTTCACAATATTATGTGGAGAGAAAATTAAACCCAAGTATTTTTTTATATACAACACCAAGTTCAAGTGTATCAAGCACTACTACACCAAGTAGTTTTCAATTTTGTTTTTATTATTTAGCAAAAATACAAGACGTTGGTGGTTATTCTCATACAGCAGATGTAGTAAATAGATTTTATCCTTGTATGATGTCAGGACTTGCATACTATTTAAGTATGAAAGTTTCACCTGAAAGAACACAAGAGTTAGAGAGAATTTATGAAAGTGAAATGTTAAGAGCACTTGATGCAGATAATCAAGGTACATCTAGTTTCATTTCACCACAAACATTTTATGGAGATGGAGTATAATGGGTAAGTATGCATCAGGTAAAAGATCATTAGCAATATCAGATAGATCTGGTATGGCTTTTCCCTATACAGAAATGGTTAGAGAATGGAATGGATCTTTAGTTCACACTTCGGAGTATGAAGCAAAGCAACCACAACTTGAACCAAAACCGATTGGATCAGATTCAATAGCTTTATATAATCCAAGACCAAAACCTGCATCGGTTGCTAGTTTAATTTTATTAGATCCCAATCCATTTACAACTATTATTTATGGTGGCACAACTTATGTAAATGTTTATTCAGAAGATCATCAAAGAAAAGCTGGTGACATTGTAAGATTTAGAGGACCACCTGTTGTAACAACTGCAGGTGCAGGAGGTGCGGATGAAGCTGATCAAAGAAATTTACAAGCTTTTATAAATATACCTACCTTTGATAATGTAAGTGATTTAAATAATGCAAATGGTTTTACTATTGCATTAGGTCAAATTGATTCAGCAGGAAATGTTACAGGAGCTACGACAACAGATGCATTAACAACTCCTATAAATTATTTTTATATAACAAGCACTAGTAATGCAACGTCAGGTAATATACAAGGTGGAGGAGATAACTGTTCAGCAGGACCAGTAACACTTGAGGTAGTAAACGGATAATGGCATATACTTTAACAGATTTACAAACAGATATTAGAGGTTACACAGAAGTAGGAAGTAATGTTTTTACAGATTCTGTTGTAAATAGACTTATTCAAAACGCAGAAAATAAAATTTATAGAGAAGTTGATTCAGATCAAGACAGACATTACGCAACATCAAGCTTAATTGTAGGTAATCGATATGTAACTATACCTGCAGATTTAAGATTAATTAGGTATGTTCAACTTACAGATTCAGCAGGAAATCAATATTATTTAGAGCAAAGAGACACTAGTTTTATGGCAGAATATTATTCTACACCTGACACGGCAGCTGTAGATATACCAAAATACTATGCTAATTGGGATGAAGATTTTTGGGTAGTAGCACCTACTCCTGATAAAACATATAGTATCACTTTAGCCTATAATAAAGAGCCAGTTAGTTTAACAGATGCCACAGTTAGTGGAACTGGAACCTTTTTATCAAATAAATATCAAGATCTTATTCTATATGGATCTCTTGTAAATGCATATGGGTACTTGAAAGGTCCTGCAGATATGTTACAATACTATTCACAAGCTTATGAAAAAGCTTTACTATCGTATGCGATCGAACAACAAGGTCGAAGACGCCGAGACGAATATCAAGATGGGGTTATTCGTACCGTTTTAGAATCCAAAAATCCATCAAGTAATAAATAAATAAGGAGAAAATAATATGGCAAATATAATACCGTTCGCATTTAGAGGAGAACTCTTTTCGGGAACACATAATTTTGCAAGTGGTGGGGATTCATTTAAGATAGCATTGTATACATCTATAGCTGCATTTAGTACAGCAAGCACAACTTATATTACTACAAATGAAGTAAGTTCTGGAGGCGGTTCTGGTTATACAACAACTGGACAAGTTTTAGGTTCACAGGCGGTTGCTTCAAGTACTGCAGTAGCATCTGTTGACTTTGCTGATTCCACAATAAGTAATGCTACATTTGGTGCAGCAGGAGCAGCTATTTATAATGATGACAAATCAGATAAATTATGTGTTGTATTAGATTTTGGAGGAACAAAAACGGCGACTAATGGTACGTTTACAATTGCTTTTCCTGATCCATCGACACCGGCAAATGCAATTATAAGTATGAGTTAAGGAAAAAATTTATGGCTTTAGTAATAAATGATAGAGTAAAAGAAACTAGTACTACTACAGGTACAGGCACGTTAGATCTTGCCGGTGCTGTAACAGGTTTTGTAACTTTTGTTTCCGGAATAGGTAATAGTAATACAACTTACTATGCTATTTTTGAACAAGGCACTAACAATTTTGAAATAGGAATTGGTACAGTTACTGATGCAACACCTGATACTCTAGCAAGAACTACAGTTATAAATAATTCTTTGGGTAACACATCTAAAATAAATTTTACAGGCACTTTAGATGTATTTTGTACATTGCCTGCAAGTAAATCGGTTTATCTGGATTCAACAGGTAACCCAGTAGGAGCAGCATCTGCTGGCTTTGCATTAGCAATGGCGGTAGCATTATAAATAGGAAAAAAATATGGCACAAGATTTTAGAAACGTACTAGTTAGAACAATTGGAACAGGTGATACTACTTTATTAGCAGCTGGGGATTATGATGCAGTAATAGGTATTAGATGTTGTAATATTTTAACATCAACAATTGCAATTGATGTTAAGATTGCTAAAGGCGGAGCTGATTACTTTTTAGCAAAAGGAGTTAGTATTCCACCAAATTCTGCTATTGAATTAATTCAAGGCGGAGCAAAAATTGTTTTAGCTAATGGTGATACGTTAGAAGCAGTCTCTGATACAGCAAGTAGTTTAGACGTGGTTCTTTCGTACATCGATACAATTAGTTCGTAAGGAGTATTATGACTGCAATAGTAAATGGAATCCAATATATTGGAGGACAGACATCACCGGATGAGTTTATAAAAAATCAAGCAGGTACGATTGATGGTACGCAAACTGTTGAGAACGGAGTTCTTGCAGGGCCTATCACTATACCTGGAACGATAACAGTAACGGGAGTATTAGTCATTGTCTAAAATAGAAGTAGATAAAATTGAACAACAATCTGGAACAACAGTAACAGTTGGTGGTGGAGCTTGTAAAACTGCGGTAATAGATGCAACAACAGTTACAGTTGGTAGGTCAGGCGGAACAGTTTCATTAGCACCAGGAGCATCACAATCAGGTTTTGGTACTCCATCTTCATCAGTATTATGGTGTACAACAGCAAAGACTTCTCCTTTTACAGCAGCAGATAAAGTAGGATATTTTGTAAATACAACAGGTGGAACTATTACAGTTACACTTCCTGCATCGCCAAGCGCTGGAGATGTAGTAGCTTTCAAAGATTATGCCAATACTTGGCAAACTAATAATGTTACTTTAGCAAACAATAGTTCAAAAATTAATGGTGTTTGTGGAGATGCAAGTTTAAGTACAGAGGATCAATCAGTTACTTTAGTTTATGTAGATAGCACAAAAGGTTGGAGAGCAGTACAAGATTCAACTTCGTCAGTTTGTGGCGCAACTTTTATTAGTGCAACTGGTGGAACAATAGTTACAAATGGTGATTTTAAAACTCACATATTTACAGGCAGTGGAACTTTTTGCGTTTCATCAGGTGCTGGTCCATTAGGAGTTGCAGACTATTTAGTTGTAGCTGGAGGAGGAGGTGGTGGATCAAGTTCTGCACCAGCTGGAGGAATGGGTGGTGGTGGAGCAGGTGGATTTAGATTATTTACAACTGCGCCAGGATCAAACTCTCCTTTAAATGCTCCAGTAGCTTTAACAATAACACCAGGAAGTTATCCAATAAGTATAGGTGCAGCCGGAGCAGCTTGTGGAGTTGTTACTGGACTTCCAGGTAGTAACTCAATTTTTTCAACAATTACATCAACAGGTGGTGGAGGTGGAGGAAGTTCAGGAACTATTCAGCCTCCTGGTGGTCCTCCAGCAGATGAAGGTAATGGACTTCCAGGTGGTTCAGGTGGTGGTGGTTCTTATAGAAACGCAGGTAAAAATTCAATAGGTGGTGATGGTAATACACCTCCAGTAAGTCCTCCTCAAGGTCAACCAGGTGGACAAGCAGGTGGATCATACGCTCCTGATTATCCAGGTTCTGGTGGTGGCGGAGCAGGTGCAGCAGGAGGTCCTGGTCAACCAGGAAATGCTGGAGATGGAGGGATAGGAAGTTTTATAGCTGATCCATTTATTGGTCCAACAGCTCCAAGTTATGGAACGCCAGGCCCAACAAGTTCAACAAGATATTTTGCAGGCGGTGGTGGTGGTGGTGGCTCAAGTGGAACAGGTGGATCAGGTGGTGGTGCAGCCGGAGGTGGAACTGGAAGCGCTGGAACAACAAACACTGGCGGCGGCGGCGGTGGTGGTGGTTTTGCTGTTGGTGGTGCGGGCGGATCTGGTATAGTAATGATAAGATATAAATTTCAATAGGTAAATTATGACAAGTACAATTAAAGTAGATAATATACAAAAAGTTTCAGACGGATCTAGCATCATTAAAAAATGTGGATCTACGATTACATTAGGTTCTTCAGGTCAAACTGTTGCTATTGCGTGTGGTGCAACAACAACTGGAATGGGTAGAACCGGCACAGTTGATTGGCAAACAGGTTCAATTAAAACAGCTACATTTACAGCTGTTAGTGGTGAAGGATATTTTGTTAATACAACTAGTGGTGCTGTAACAGTAAATTTACCTGCAGGTGTTGCAGGTGCTATTATAGGTTTAAAAGATTATGCAGGAACTTGGCAAACAAATGCGGTTACTTTAAACCCTAACGGGTCAGATAAAATTGGTGGTGGTAATGCTCAAGATCCTACATTAGAAGTAGAAGGTGGTTCAGTTCTTTTAGTTTTTGTTGACTCAACACAAGGTTGGTTGACAACACAACAATCCGTTACAGAAAGTCCATCAGGTATACAAACTTTTATGTCTGCGTCTGGTGGAAATGCTACAGTTACTTGTGGTAATTTTAAAACTCACATTTTTACAGGCAGTGGAACTTTTACAGTTTCATCTTTAGCTTCTTGTGCACCTAATAATGTAGTTGATTATACAGTAGTAGCAGGAGGAGGCGGTGGAGGATCAAATAACTATGGTCCACCAAGAGGTTCAGGCGGAGGTGGAGCCGGTGGTATGAGATTTTTTTCAACAGCACCAGGATCAAATCACCCTATAAATAATTCAGGAGCAAGTCCTAACACAGCAATTACAGTAACAGCAACATCTTTTCCAGTAACTGTTGGAGGTGGAGGAGCAGGTGCTCCTTCTGGTAATCCAGATTCAGGTTCTAAAGGTGTAGCTTCTGTATTTTCTACAGTAACTTCTGCCGGTGGTGGAGGAGGCGGTGGTCACTGTGTTATGGGTTGTATGGACGGCGGATCAGGTGCTGGTGGAAGAAATGCAGTTTGTGGTGGAGCAGGAAATACTCCTCCAGTTAGTCCTCCTCAAGGACAACCAGGTGGAGATGGAGCACCAGGACCGCCTACTTGGGATGGAAGTGGTGGTGGTGGAGCCGGTACAGTTGGCTTTGATGGTTGTTCACCTGTAAAGGGTCAAGGAGGAGAAGGTGCTTACATAGCAGATCCTTTTATTGGTCCAACAGCTCCAAGTTATGGAACACCAGGTCCAGTTTCAAGCACAAGATATTTTGCAGGTGGTGGAGCAGGATCACCAGGACCTGCTGGACCAGTTAATCCCCCAACAGGAGGTGGTGGTGGAGGAAGAGCAACCGCTGGTACAGCTAATACAGGTGGTGGTGGTGGAGCTAATAGCCCAGGTTCAGGATCTGCTGGTGGATCAGGTATAGTAATGATAAGATACAGATTTCAATAAGATAAATTATGAGTACAATTAAAGTAAACACAGTAACAAAAAGAACAGGCAGCACACTTACATTAGGTGAGTCAGGCACAACAGTAACTTTAGCTTGTGGTGCTACACAAACTGGATTTGGTAGAACAGGAACAGTTGACTGGTGTACAACAGCTAAAACAAGTCCATTTACTTCAGTAAGTGGCAATGGATATTTTGTAAACACTTCAGGAGGAGCAGTAACAGTAACGTTACCAGCCTCACCTTCAGCAGGAGATATAGTTTCAATAGCAGATTTAAATGGAACTTTTGATACTAACGCTGTTACATTAAATAGAAATAGTTCTAAAATAAAAGGTGCTTGTAATAATTTAGATTTAAAAGATGAGAGAATGTCGGCTACAGTTATTTATAGTGGTGCATCTCAAGGTTGGATTACTATTGATAATGCAAACGTATGTGGAGCAACATTAAAACCTCAAACCTACAATCTGCAATATTTAGTAATTGCTGGTGGTGGTGGAGGTGCTTCAAGTCAAGGTGGTGTTGGTCAAGGGGGTGGTGGAGCAGGTGGTTTTAGAACAATAGCTTCAAAAACTTTTTCAGTTAATGTAGGAGATTCTATTCCAATTACAGTTGGTGCTGGTGGAGCAGGTGGAGCATTAGGTTCGTGGCCTTGTGTTGATGGAAACAATGGATCAAATTCAATTTTTAGTACAATAACATCTACAGGTGGCGGTGGTGGTGCAGCAGGTTTTCCTGGTCCATCTTCACCTCCTCAAGGTAACGGTTTACCAGGTGGTTCAGGTGGTGGTGGTGCAAAATGCACTTCATCAGGGACAAATGGAAGACCAGGAGGATCTGGAAACACTCCTCCAGTAAGTCCATCTCAAGGTAACAATGGTGGACCAGGAAATAATGGTCCAAACTCTCAAAACGGTGGTGGCGGCGGTGGAGCTGGAGCTGTTGGACAACCAGGAGGAACAGGCGCAACTAGTGGTGATGGAGGTGTTGGTTCTGCAAATACAATTTTTGGTTCATCACCAATAGCACCTTCTTATGGTGTAGCACCAAATCCAAGTAATACAGGTCCAGGACAATATTTTGCTGCTGGTGGAGGTGGAGGTTGGTCAACTACTTCTGATGGTGGTTATGGTGGTGGAGGAGGAACTCCTGGCGTTGCTGGAACAGCCAATACTGGAGGCGGTGGTGGAGGAGGACACTCTCCATTTCCTTATGCAGCTGGTGGAGCAGGTGGGTCAGGAATAGTTGTTATTCGTCACGCAACAGCAAACGGAGGTTCAGGTGGAAATGCAACAGGAACTTGCGGATCAGATACAATTAGAGTATTTACAGGAAGTGGAACATTTACAGCTTAAATAAATGAATTTACAAACTTTAACAAATAATATATAAGGAGAACATTATGGCACATTACGCAAAATTAGGAGCAAACAATAAAGTTATAGCGGTTCACGTTGTAGCTGATTCTGATTGTCAAAACGCTGATGGTATCGAAGATGAAGAAGTAGGAAGACAGTTTTTGGAAAGAATCCACAGCTGGCCTCTATGGAAAAAAACATCTTACAATACATCTGGCGGACAACACAAAACAGGCGGAACACCTTTAAGAGGTAACTACGCAGGCATAGGTATGACTTATGATGAAGATAACGATATTTTCATTAGTAAAAAACCTTATGCTAGTTGGGTTCTAAATGTGGCAGAAGCAAGATGGCAATCACCAATTGGTGATGAACCAGCATTACCTGAAGAAGAACAAACTACTCATAGATATGAGTGGAATGAATCTACAGGTGCTTGGGATAAAGTCACTATATAATCCACTTGACATTTTAATTAGAGTTAATTACATACTAGATAGGTATGCAAAAGAAAGTATTAACAGAAGTTGATCTTTATACAGGTGAAATTCAAATGCCAAAAGGCTTTGATATTGATCGTGATAAAATAAGAAACGACATCATAGAATCTTACGTAAATAAAAATAGGATTAACAACAATCCACAAGCTTATGCTTTTGATGATTATGTTGTACCTTTTTCTCAACCTTTACAATGGATGCAAGATTACGTTAGAGATCATTGGAGAGTTGAATATGGTAAAACTTTAGTGACTAAAACTATGCACGGCAATGTTATGCATCCTAAAGAAAAGTCTTGGACAAGAGGTCAAGTTGATCCTGTTGATTTACGTAATTCACCAGACTATACATTAATTTATGGTGTTGATGTTAAAGAAGGTTCTTCAGAATGTATTATTGAATATGATGATAACAGAAGAAAAAATAGAACGTGGCACTTACCTATAAAAGATAATCACTTTATAATGTTCCCTGCTACTAATAAATATTCTTTCTCACCTAATACTTCTACCGGTTTAAATATAATTTTAACAATTAACTATGAATATATCTAATTACTATTGGTATTTTGAATCTGCAATACCACCAAGAATATGTGATCTTATTGTTAAGTATGGTAAGTCAGAAAAAGAAAGAGAGATTATGGCTATTACAGGCGGCTTTGGTAGAGATAGAAATTTAACTAAACAACCTCTTACTAAAGACGAAATAAAAGATTTACAAAAGAAAAGAGATTCAAACATAGTCTGGATGAGTGATCGTTGGATATATAAAGAGATTCAACCTTATGTTCATATGGCAAATAAAAATGCAGGTTGGAACTTTGAATGGGATTTTTCAGAAGCTTGTCAATTTACTATTTATAAAAAAGGCCAATACTATGATTGGCACTGTGATAGTTGGGATAAACCTTATATGGAAGAAGGTCCAACAAAAGGAAAGATTAGAAAATTATCTGTAACCGTAACGTTAACAGATCCAAAAGAATACAAAGGTGGAGAGTTAGAGTTTGACTTTAGGAATTTAGATCCTGATAAAAAACCTAACATTAGAGCGTGTACTGAAATATTACCAAAAGGCTCTTTGGTTGTGTTTCCTTCGTTTGTATGGCATAGAGTTAAACCCGTAACTAAAGGAGAAAGGAATAGTCTAGTGATATGGAATCTAGGTTATCCATTTAAATAATATGAATGATATAAAACAAGGTGGCAGTAGTACACCACAAAAACCAAAAGGACACGTAGATTTTAAATCTGCGTTTTATTTTCAAACACCAGTATGGATTGCAGAAGCACCGATGTTTCTTAAAAATACAATTAAACTAACAGATAAATATATTAAAAAAGCTGATAAACTTCTTAAAGATAAATTAAAAAACGAACCTAAATGGAAAAAAGATATAGGCACATTTGGTTTATCTAAACATAGTGAAAGTTTTTCACAAGACCCTAAAGCAAAAGATTTAGTAGAGTTTATAGGTCAACGATCCTATGAGTTTTTAGATTGGCAAGGATTTAATTTACAAAATCATAGCTTACACTTTACAGAATTTTGGGTACAGGAGTTTAGTGAAAAAGGTGGTGGCCATCATTCTACACATCAACATTGGAATCAACACGTATCAGGATTTTACTTTTTAAAGTGTAGTGAAAAAACATCTTATCCTATCTTTCACGAACCAAGACCTGGTGCAGAGATGACAAAGTTACCGTTAAAAAATCAAGAACAGATTACAATGGGAACTAATCAAATACATTACAAACCTAAACCAGGAACAATGATTATTTTTCCAGGTTATGTTCCTCACGAGTTTGCAGTGGATGCAGGATTAGAACCATTTAGATTTGTACATTGGAATATAAAAGTTGTTGAAACAGCAATATCAAAAGAAAAGAGTATTAAATGAGCTTTAAAAAAAATAAATATATAGTTATCAAAGGAGCTGTACCCAAAGAAATAGCAGGATTTTGTTACAATTACTTTTTACTTAAAAGAACTGTTGCTAGAACTTTTTTCGATCAAAGGTATATCTCTCAATTTACAGAGGAATGGGGAACGTGGAAAGATGAACAAGTTCCAAATACATATTCTCATTACGCAGATTTAGCTATGGAAACTTTATTGATGAGGACTTTACCTGTAATGGAAAATAAAACAGGACTTAAATTAAATCCAACTTATTCATATGCTAGAATATATAAAACTGGAGATATTTTAGAAAGACACAAAGATAGACCAAGTTGTGAAATATCTACTACAGTAAATTTAGGTGGTGATCCTTGGCCAATATATTTAGAACCTAAAAAGAATGTAGGTAAGCCAGAACAGATGGGCGGTAAAAAAGGTATAACTGCGAGTAGTAATAACAAAGGTGTTAGAGTAAACCTAAAACCCGGTGATATGTTGGTTTATAGAGGTATCGAACTAGAACACTGGAGAGAAGAATTTCAAGGCAATGATTGTTGTCAAGTATTTCTACACTATAACGATCAAAATTCTGAATATAAAACCTCTAATGTAAATGATGGAAGACCGCATTTAGGACTTCCAAGTTGCTTTAAAAAGTAATATAATCTTTAAATGGGGGCTGTACTCCACCATACCTACAGCCTCCTTTTAAGGATTATTTATGAGTTTAGGATTTGACGCAATATCAACATTACCGTTCGCTACATCAGGACCAGATTCTGATGTACTAGTATCAACTACTGGTAACGCATTAAATATTTCAATTGGTAGTGTAGGTGTTATAGCGGATTCCGTTGTTCAAGATCCAGATCCAAATAGAGTAACATTAGGTCTTGGAACTTTAACCATTACAGGAGATGCTAATTTTACCGTTACAGGTAATCCTACATCACTAGGTTTAGGCGCATTTACAGTAACGGCAGATGCTAATGTTTCACCTACAGGAAACGCATTGACGTTAGCAACTGGAAATGTTACAGTAACAGGAACTGCTTTAGTAAATCCAACTGGAGCTGGTTTGACATTAAGTACTAACGACGTAGGTGTAATTACGTGGAATGAAATTATACCAGGAGCAAATATGGTTTGGACACCAATAGATCCAAGTTAAAATTATGGCATCAACATACTCATCAGATCTTAAATTAGAAATAGTAGCAACCGGTGAAAAAGCTGGTCTTTGGGGTACTATAACAAATACAAATTTACAAATATTAGAACAAAGCGCTAGTGGTTATATAGATATTGATATGGCTGGAGCTAGTATAACTTTAGATTTAACAGATGGTGCAACATCAAACGGTAAAAATATTTATTTAAAACTATCTGGAACTTTAGGTGGTGATAGAACTTTAACAATGCCAGCTGGTTCTGAAAGAGTTTGGATTATAAGTGATGAAACAGTTAGAGGAACATCAAATAGAACTTTAAGTGTTTTAACAGCAAGTGGTACATCTCAACCTGTACCTCCAGGAGCAACTTTACTTTGTGTTTCTGATGGTACAAACACAACAACAAAAATTATTGAAAAAGGTTATGCAACTATAACTGATTCTAATTCTCCTTATACAACAGTTGCAGGAGCACAGATTTTTGCAAATACAACAACTAATCCAATTACAATAACTTTACCTGCTTCTCCAGCTGTAGGCGATGAAGTTAGTATTATAGATACAAGAGGAACTTTTGGATCTAATAATTTAATAGTAGATAGAAATGGTCAACCTATTAATACAGGTACTAGTAATCTTACATTAACTACAAACGGTCAATCTATTACTTTAGTTTATGTAGACTCTACTAGAGGTTGGGCTTATAAAACAAACACAGCATAGGAGCTAAAATATGGCTCTTCAACAAATTAAATTTGCGCCAGGAATTGACAAACAGGATACTACTGTTGGTGCGGTAGGTCGTTGGGTTGATTCAGATAATGTTAGATTTAGATATGGATTACCAGAAAAAGTTGGTGGTTGGCAGTCTTTACTTGAAGATACTATTGTAGGTGTAGTTAGAAAACAATTTGCTTTTGTAGATTTAGAAGGCAATAGATATGTAGCATTAGGTACAGATAAATTTTTATTAGTTTATTTTGAAGGACAACTTTTTGACATTACACCTTTAAAAACTGATATTACTGGTGCAACGATTGCAACAGTAGACACTTCAGCAACTTGCACTATTACAACTTCATCAGCACATGGAATAAATGTAGGTAATATAGTTTTATTTGATAGTGTAACTTTACCAGGCGGTACAGGTTATGCAGCATCAGATTTTGAAGATAAGAAGTTTCAAGTTATTAGCGTTCCAACTCCAACAACTTTTACAATTACACAAAGTTCAAACGCAACAGGAACTGTTGCAACAGGTGGTAGTATTACTTTAAAACCTTACGAGCCCGTTGGTCCAGCAGAACAATCTTATGGTTATGGTTTTGGTATTGGTAACTATGGTGGAACAATTACCGGTGTTGTACAAACAGAATTAAATGGATCACTAAACGCAGATACTGCTGGTACAGGTGGATCGGGGACCGCTGTTACTGTAGATTCAACTACTGATTTTCCAGCTGCCGGTACAATTGCAATAGCCAATGAATTAATTACCTATACATCAAAAAATTCTACACAATTTTTAGGTATCACTAGAGGCACAAATGGAACAGCAACTCCTGGCACATCAAATGGTCAAGCTCACAGTACCAACACTGTTGTTCAAAATGCAACTAATTTTACAGGATTTGGTAGTGCCGTTGAAGCATCAACGGTTACATTAGAACCAGGCCTTTGGTCACTTAATTCTTTTGGACAAGTTCTTGTAGCAACAATATTAAATGGTAAAACATTTACTTGGAATGCAGGGATCGCGGCTAGATTTACAACAAGAGCATCAACAACTACAACTACTTTTTTAACTACAAATAATCCAACTGCAACACGAACAACTTTAATTTCACCAACAACAAGACACTTAATTCATTTTGGAACTGAAATAACTATCGGAGATCCAAGTACACAAGATGATATGTTTATTAGATTTTCTGCTGATGAAAGTATTAATGAGTATACCATAGAAGCCGTTAACACAGCAGGTTCACAAAGATTACAAGATGGTACAAAAATTGTAGGAGCTTTAGTTGCAAAAGAAAATATTCTAGTATGGACTGACAATGCATTATACACAATGAAATTTGTAGGTGCACCTTTTACATTTGGCTTTGAACAAGTTGGTACTAACTGTGGATTAATAGGACAGAACGCTGCAATTGAAATTGATGGTGTTGCGTATTGGATGGGTAATAATGGTTTCTTCTCGTTTGATGGTACAGTTAATACTTTACCTTGTTCTGTTGAAGATTATGTATTTGATGATATTGATACAACTAAAGGTCAACAAATTAATGCAGGTATTAATAATTTATTTACAGAAGTTGTTTGGTGGTATCCTACAACAGGATCTGATTTTAATGATAGATATGTAGTTTACAACTACGGTCAAACAACTCAACCCGTTCCTATGGGTAATTGGTACACAGGTACAAATACAAATTCAATTAGAACAGCTTGGATTGATTCATTAGTTTATCCAAGACCATATGCTACAGCTTTTAATAATTCTAATACTGGAACTTTCCCTACAATCATAGGTGAAACAGGATTAGGTCAAAGCGTATTGTTTGAACATGAAGTAGGAACAGATCAAATTAATCCAAATGGAAGTACAACAGTGTTAACTTCTTTTGCACAATCTTATGACTTTGCTTTACAGACCGATCAAGGTATTGGAGAATACTTTTTAGCTATGAGAAGATTTTTACCTAACTTTAAAAATTTAGTAGGAGATGCACAAATTACTATTTCAGTAGCTGATTATCCTGCAGATCCTAATACAAATACAGCTTTAAGCCCCTTTACAATTACTGCAAGTACGACTAAAGTAGATACACGAGCTCGTGGTAGATATGCTGCGCTTAAAATTGAAAATACAGGATCAGGACAATCTTGGAGATTTGGTACATTCCAAGCTGATCTACAACCAGATGGAAGAAGATAATGACTAAAGTAGTAGTAAGATTACCTGAACCTAAAAAAGAATATAGTGAGGACAACCAAAGACAAATTAACAGAGCGTTAACCACAATTATTGAACAGTTAAACTCTACATACTTAACACAATTAAAAGAAGACTCTGAAAGATATACCTTTTTTGGATTAGGATAAATGGCAAATATATATAAAAATCAAAAACAAGATTTAACAACCAATACAGTTACAACTTTGTATGCTGTACCTTCAAACTCTAGAGCTATTATAAAATCTATTTTAGTTTGTGATGATACTAATAATGGTAGTGACATAACAGTTGACTTATTTAATGGAGATCCAGCATCAGCTGATAAATTTACTATATTTAAAAATAAAGCTATAGCAGGTAATGCTACAGAACAATTATTAAATGAGCCTTTAATTATGCAAGAGAGTGAAACATTACAAGTAACCGCTGCAGATGCAAATAGATTGCACGTGGTTGCATCAATACTAGAAATTAATAGGGAGGACAGATAATGTCATTTGTAGAGACAGAAGCTTCAGTTAGATACGAAGTAATTAATGGTAAAAAAGTACCTGTAATTACACCTAAATGTGAAGTAACTTTAACTAATACAGTAACAGGTCAAGAGTATATGTCTGATGCAGAAGCATTGGCAGACGTACAAAATACAGAGACAGATACTAAAGCAGAACACATAAGAAGAGACGTTAAATTAACCGTAGAAGAGATAAATTTAGGAGCAGGTAGTAATATATTCTAGATTGACTAGAGGTAAAA